>Ga0058701_10003466_pt1 | contig 12488 bp, 7 predicted proteins | sample AgamicOrMae_FD_97039 | JGI IMG/M metagenome (GOLD analysis project Ga0058701, IMG submission 97039) | Agave microbial communities from Guanajuato, Mexico - Or.Ma.e | ecosystem: Host-associated > Plants > Phyllosphere > Phylloplane/Leaf | place: Guanajuato, Mexico | collected 2012-06-04
ATCCTCCTGATTTCCTTTTGTTTATAGATTGGGAATATAACCGTTCACAGGTCCTAAATTGGTGATACATTCATAGTTTTGACGTGTAAAAAAGGAACAGTTTTATTGATGATTTCATATTCTTGGTAAATGTATTATGCTATTTAAAATTCTTCTAAGGAAGGTGACTCGACGGAGTGAACGTTCGGTGACCGACCGGTTTGTTGGCGGCATGGGATACGTGCACTCTAAATTTGAATCAGTGAGTACTGTATCTCTGAGATTCAGTGCGACAATTTACTGAATCTCAGAGACACTCATTGATTCAAATTTAGAGTGTGTGCAGTGCGTCGCTCCCCTCGGCTTTGTGACGAATGTTGGGACACAAGTTTAATTTCACGTTTCAATTTTCCAGTGTTGTTGACTATTTTGGCGTGCAGTGGGACATTGCGTCTTTTTAACTCATTTAAAAAGTGATTTGTGCGTGAATGCCTTCGGCATGGAGGCGGCCCACCCTTTCCTCACTGCGTCGCCTCCTCATTTAATTAATTATTGGTGTATCAGTTTCAAGCGGGTGTGGGAAAATTTGGTGGGAGGCGAAATTTGATCCGACTGTGAGGCGCGGAGCTGACTGCCGGCGACGCCTCACTCGCTTCGCTTTTTTGATTTTTCTATTAAGTGGCTGACTCACTTTCCTGATGCTTGTCTTCCGATGATGGATCGTAATTGCTAAAACGCCGAATTTTTTTTCCTGTATATTCGTAACTTTCTTTCGCAAAGTCGCTTCAACAAGTGATTAGGAAATAATAATTATTGACTCTAAGATTATTAGCTTTTCAGATGTTGAAGACAGCATTGCCGTAGAAATCGGGAGCTGGTTGATTTTGGCTAATTTTGAGTTAAGCCTCAGACTTAATTTAGGTTGATGGATTGCTCGAGCAAACGTACGGCTCAAGAATAGGTCACTAACGTTTAATGGTGGATCGGGCAAAACAGCCCTTCGTAGTTAACCGATCATATAAGACGGGTCGCCGCAGCGCGGCGATACGCAGCGCACCGAACCCACGCAGTTGCCTTGTCGATAATCCTCATAAAGAATGTCAGAATAAAAAAAGGTTAAGTCGCAACAAGTAGAAAATGTACACATTGAAAACGCTGTTTTCAGCGGTCGTAGGGAGTTTTGTTAAGCGAACCTGTTGGTCATTATCAAACAAGAGGGCGACGAACCGTTTCTTTGTCTTAAGTTACGTTAAGTGCATTGTGATTCGCTCAAATATCGCTCTGCTCGTCTTAGCTTCAAAACACCGAAGGTACCTTCACAAATGGCTCACTTTCATCCGCGCTGCAAGGAAGTGGCACGGGTGAGCTAACAGAGCTCTATTATGTCCTAGTTGAATCAAGATCATAGACGGAATGTGGAGGGAAGACACTGGTGTTGCACTCGGGCCATGGTTGGTTAGTCTCTGATCTCCGACCTCCCCCCGCAGAGCAGCTCAGCGCAGAGCAGCTCAGCGCAGCGCTTCCGGACGCGAGATCAAGTTACTCAAAAGTGGCACTACGTCGTCACTGTTCCCTCGATTGTGACTTCAGTCCTCTCAAGATGGCTTGCTTGCTATTACTTCGATAAATTTATTTCACTGGGATTACTATAATACAGTACATCTTGATCGGTGACACTCCTCAATCAGAATGAAACAGTAAGAATCGTTAACGGATTTTGAGTACAGAGATATACATTTACTTTTTTTCCTCGTAATTTTGTAAATGATGTTTTGATATGATGAGCAGCATTGAAAGTCGTGTTAGTTGAATCGGGTATGACTGGGGTTATTTGGCGTCGCATAGCAAGCGACGTGATAAGTGTGGGTTCGATTCGATTGAGGTAGGTCTGCCTGTAATTCCTGAAACATCCGATACGTAATCAAAAACGCCGACAAAGGACAGCGGCATAAATCCGTATTAAGCCGCGACATCCAGTTTGACAAGCTCTCCCTGATAACATGCGTGCTCGTCATTTTATCAGAAAAGTTGTTTCATTTTGCAGGAAACGCTCCACTCACCGCAAACAGAGTGAATGTCCCCACAAAGATTACGCGCGCCATGCCAGCAGCGAACCCAAAATCGCTTACACTTGTATTTCCCTCGCCAGCTTTGCTTTCTGACAACTATGGAGTGGTGAGGCCCAATATTACTTGATATGCGTTCTGGATCAGCTCTGCTGAACTAAGCGGGTTTACTACCTAACGAATCTAACTTGAGCTAGGCTTGCGAACTTTGGTTATCTTAAGCTAAGTATTCCGAAAAACGTTGTTTGAAGTGAGGAATGTTTGAGTAGCATTCGTTAAAATTGGTCGATAAAGCGTGTTTTTTAGGGGGTGGGAGGGGGTTGTTACTTGAATTCCCTTCCGGGGTAGTGTGCGAAAACTCTGTTCTTGTCGTAATCAATATCGAATTAAAAAATCGATCGATTCAAAAATACTATACGAAGGTCTGGTCGTCCTAAAACCTATTAGGTACTCTCATTTTTTTTTGCAAAAATAACTTTGAATTGCCATTTGTCTAATACAAGTATATCATCGATTTTCATTTTGGAGGGCTGGCATGAGTTCGTCTAAGTTTACCCTTCTTTAGGCCTTCCTCGAATCTCAAATCGGCCCAGAAATGCTCAGATAGCGATAGGAAATAATTTCCCTGGAAAGACCGTACCAGTTCGAGGACGATCAGGCCTAAAAGTGGGCTTGAATTTGGGGTTAAAAGGAGCTTTTTAGGCGTGTATATGGAACCACAAGCAGAGCAGAGCGGCAATCTCTCCCCTCAGGCCTATCCTCTCTGCAGGCGCAACGCACCGCGTCGTTGTACACTATGCATACGGTCACAGCATACGGGGGGTATAATATCATTTGACGTGTCTGGGGAGAGTTAGATTGGAGGCGACGAGCCTCCACTCCCCTCCGCCATCTTGGATAATTCCGGCCGCGTTACCCTCATCTTTAAACCGACCGTTTTTCTAAAAAAGAGAAAAAAAAAGGATGAAAAATTCAGAGGAGAAAAAGTCGTAATTGCCCGGAAAGCGGGAGTGCATGTCTTTATGACATGCGGGTGGCTTCGCCCGTCCCGACCCGCGCGGAGGGGACTGGCCGGGCCTGGAAAACAAAACACAGGATGTTTACTTCAAATTAAGCTGATTGTGGTTTCTGATTCAATCCACTGTTCGAGTGCGACAATGGAAATCTTTCAAATTTTGGTGCGTGGTTGATTGTCTCGTTTTAGAGATGGTGTTTGCTTCCTTCTTCGCCCATCCTGATGCTATTTCCCCGTGACAATAACTTCAGTTTGTTGTTAAGTAAAAAATACGCAGTCTTCGATAAATGAAGTAAATTTCGCCTTACAAAATTACTTTGAAGTCAAATTTATTTCTTTTATAACTAATGATTTTTTGTCGTAATTTTAACAGAATTAAATTGTTGAAGATTTTTATTTCTTTTAATGTTTAGAAGATTGGGAAGTAGCTCAACGGGAAGAGGTGCGATTTCTGTACACTCTAAATGAGTGAGTGTCTCTGAGATTCGGTGAATCTCAGAGACACTCACTGATTCGAATTTAGAGTGTATGATAACCGAATATCCGTTGACTTTGTGGTCATAGCCTGGCTTGCAAGTTGCGCCTGTGATAGGAGAGTTGCGAGCGCCCTTGCAGGTGCGAATCCCAGGCTGTGTTTGCCTGGGCGCGCGTTTTGCGGGTGTATCAAAAAGCGCCAGTGGCGGCGCCGTGCTAAGCGATGCGATGCGCTGATAGCAAGCGACGAAAAGATGTTGTTTACAGGATTGCGTTTCGGCACTTCGATAGCGAGCGGCGCGCCTCTTCCCCCTAAAATAATAAAAAAGAACTTTAAGGCGAAAAAATCTTTGCGGTTTCCGCGATAAAATAGCGCCGGTTGCAAAGGCGCTGCGGACGGCGGCCGCTATAAAATCATCACGGAATAAATGAAGTGAACCCAACTCGTCTCTTATCAAGCGAAGTGTCTAAAGGTAGCAGATAATGCCCGAGGCTGCCCGAGGCTGCCTGAGGCCTGATACCCTCACCTTCGGCGGAGTAGCGTGCGATCGGTTTGTGGTACCAGGAATCGCAGACCCCGAGGCTCACCCTCTGTTCCGAATTTTTAAGCTTTGTGGAGTGTCAACTAAGCAAGGCCTAAACTTTGCAACCGTATGTCGTTAACACTGTTAATCTAATGAAAGGTTGTAAGTAGAATACAATACAAGGTGAAGAAAATAGTGCGTCTAAAACTAAGTATGCTTCTGCTCGCGCGTTAACTTTTTCTTCCAAGCATCGTTGTCAACTGGGTCGTATAGAATATGCTTTGGTTTGCGTCAAGGTTTACTCAAGACTACAAAGCCGTAATTAGGTACTGTATCTATAAACGCGTTTAATTCGATCGCTAAATTTCTGCGCACCTGTTGAAACGTCTCGCCGCTTCGCGTTTTGTGGAAGAGTTTCTTGGTTTGGTTGACATTTAGTTGCAGGGATGTTTTGGCCACGTCACAGTACAATACAATGCTTTTCTCTCAATCTGGTAATGTCATTTTTCAGCATCGACACGAAGTTTTTAGGCGCTTTTTCTTGTGGAGATAAACTGAAATCCTTGGGATATTGAATGAGTTAAGTCAGCCTCTGCTGACGAAACCTATTTGTAACAATTTGGACGAGCTCAATGGGGCTCAAAAGCATCGCAAAATCATTGTTCATTAAAATGTCAAAAAATAAACCAGTTTGTAATTGAGTTGAAAAAAAACTCGTCCTTAATCAGATTAATTCCGTTGAAATTAGAGGAATATGCTTGTGACCTCGTTTCGCGTTCGGTGTGACGACCGAAAAGAATAAAAACATAACAAAGCTGCCTGCTGTGGAACTCCCACTCAAGTCTCATCTAATTACAGCGAAATTACAAAAAGTGTTGGAGGAATGTCCTATGATAGCCGCTCGTGTCGTAAAACGTTCGATTCGAGCAAAACAAAGGGGAGATAATTTTGACTTTGTTCACATCATAAAGAGGATGAAAAATTTGGCTGGCGTGACGCTCGCTCAAAGAGAGGAAGAGGGAGAACGGATTGGAGATTATGGGAGATTATCGGCTAAGCGTAACCGATAGGTTACGCCTTGAAAATCTTCATCCAGTACCTAGGTCGAGGTATTAAAAGATATCTCAGAATGATACACTCTCTAATAGTTCAATGGATTACGCATTTGCACGAGGGTAGCGTCTGAATTTACGCTGCAATTTAGTCAGGACGCCGGTTGGGCAATTACAGCTCGGAACTAGTTCTTTAATTTTGTAACTGAAATATTTCAAGGTTTTCTGTTATGCTATAACTGTTGATTATGTTTGATCAAACTGGATGACACCAACATTAAAAGCCTTCTTTGTCTCGGTATGGACTTCTTCCTTTCTTAACTGAATTGAAGGAATAAAATATGGTTTACAAAATAAAAGTTCGCAGTTTCAGTAACAGGATAATTTCCTCTTGTCGATTTCTAGTTCACAGTTTTGCAAATCTCTTGAAGAAACTGTCGCCCATGGTCTTCTATTCGTGAACCCCATAACTGTAGCTCACTTGCCCGCGCTTGAAAGGCAATAATAGCCTAGTTAAATAGAAAATAAAATTAATGAGACAGGGTGATTAAACTCTATTTGACAAATGCGAGCGTAGGAAAAAAAAAGTACATTTCTCGAGGAGGGTATTGTTAACATCCGAAATCCAGTTGCGAGTCGTATCGCGGCGGGCGCTCCGCCCGTAGGTCAAGCAAACGGGTAAATGGGGATTCCCTTCCTTCCCTTAAAGGGGTGAAATTTGTTCTTACTGGTCTGTTATTTGAATCCGACTAATCGCTGAAAGCCACGCCCTGGCAATTTAGGCGCAACCCCTTGGGGTTGCGGGCCGAGCGAAGGGTGCAAGGGACCGTCAATCAACTGCTTATTAAACTAAATAAGCGATTCCGTTTAGCTTCTGAAGATCAAAGCTATCACACGGCTCAGATTAAAGGATTGTGGCCTTAGAGGAGGATGGACTCATTCGACATGGAGATTGACAATCGACTTTCTCGCCTTTGTCACACTCGATTTGATTCATTTTAGTCGATTGTTCAATCTGGTTGCGAAAGAAAAATCGTAAAACAAGATTCGTTTGTATAGGTAATTGAACTTGCAAGTTAGTTTTCGAGATCGTATTAATTTTCTAGCTCTTGTATCTTTCATGGGAGTTGACGAGGCACCCAACTTAACAAAGCATTTACGGTTACGGCGTTAAATTCCCATCATGTCGAGCCATGTAGCAGGAAAGATCAACGTAGAGCTCGCTCAGTCCTAAAGTAAGGATTACTTAATTCACCTCGGTTAAACTTTCCATGAATTTTTGTGGACTAATGCCCGCATATGGGTTAGTTCAGCCAAAGTTAGGGTAGCTTATGTATCTCCATTCCGTTCGGTGACGGAAGGTAGAGGTGGAAAACTGTGACCTGTGGAATTGAGTTTGGTATCGACCGATGATGACTGGATGCATTGCAACAGCACATCCACACAGAAATATACGAGATACCAAGCCATCAATTCCGAATAAGTCGCTTCCATTTTCCGGAATCAATTTAGCGAAGAACTGCTTTCAACAACATTTTTTGGGCCAGAAATCGTTTGTTGAGGGAGCAGAGAAACACTTTTTTTTGTGTTGTCTCCCTGTGGGTCCCTTTGAATCCCTGCGGCGACCGGACCGAAGTGGACCGGACCAAAAGGGTTAAAATAAAAGTGCATAGTGTAATTGCTCGGGGGATATCCCACCTGACAGGTTCGCGATTCGACATTAAGTGAGGCAAATAGGGAATTGACCCCACGGCCCCCCTCCCCTTCGGTTCACCAACGAGGTGAGCTGCCACCATGACAGAGCAAAATATTTGATTGGAGACACGCCGAAAAAAAAGTTGTGGTGGTAAAACCAAACAATGTGACGAAAGACAAAAAGAATAATAAAATCAGAGATGTCATCGGTTTTTTGTCGGCTTTGATGACGTCAAGCGCACTAATTGACTTACAGAGGGAAACCGCCTTTGTGCGCTGATCAAATCTAGATCCAAAACATTGTTTCCACTTTCGACAATATTTTATCAAGTTTGACAAAGTTTCATTTTGAACGGATTCCTTATTTATGTCAGATTAACGTTCTCGCGTGCACCGTTGATTACATCGCTCGTACAGTATAGCTCTGGTCCAGCCGGTATTTTCCTCGCCAATCGAATGTCCACATTATGTGCATGAGCGTGGTGAACTGTTTACGAATAATCCGTACCACTTCCGGGTGTATGTTTATTATGTGAATTTCGTCACTCGAAGCTTTAAAGGTTGCCTTTTCTATGCTTATGTTCCGTTCTGGCTAAATTCTGAAGAGTATTGACGACGTAAAAACGTGTTGGTTTTTTTAGCTAGTCTTTGAGAATCAGTGAAAATTCACTGAACATCAGTCCATATAGCGGCACTGAAAGAAACAGCGGTGCTATATAGACTGAAATTCAGTGAATTTTCACTGAATTTCAGATACACTTACTGATTTAAAGTTAGAGTGCAATACATTCTTTTTGTTTTTGTTGTGTGGTATGTTTAACTTGGCGTGGGTTAAGAGTTTTTCTGGTGTTGCGGTCGCGGGTCTCTGATTTATGAAACAAATAATCACTTTTAGAAAGGCACACCGCTGCCGCCGCTACCGCAGCCGCGCCCTCTGCTGGGAGTGTTGCCCCAAAACGTCGCGCAAATTCTCGCTATTTACGACTCACGCGATTTTAATTCTGCGATGCAAGCAAAAGTGTAGCTAAAGCGCCATTGTTGCTTTTTAAACGCGACATTTGTGGCTGCACCATCAACTTTGTTGTTATCATAGCGCTATTAAAGAAAAATTGTGTGAACTTTAGTCGTTAACAAGTCTCAAGTAATATATTAGAGAGGCGTTTTGTCTGATGAGGCGAATTTAATTCGAAAGGTTTTAAAGAGGGTAGATTTTCACTGAGGACTAATTAAAAACGACTTTCCTAGGTTGTTGTTTTTTTTGCTAGTTGAATTATTTGAATTTTCTTAAAATCATTAAGCGTACGTTTAAGAACCCAAAATTGAGGTCCATTGTTCGGAATTCAACAAAATACATGAGTTACATTGTGTTACATATTTATTCTTGTCTTTTACAGGTATGGGTGACTGTCATCTGGCCTGTGTTTCTACAGCTGATCACAGGTAATTGGTACGTAAAGCAAATATCACTAAGTAATACTTGTTTTGGTAACGCTATAGATGTTTCGTACACTACTATACCGGTTTATAGTTGAGATAATACAGGCAGTGCTTTAGTTCAGATTTAGAGTCGTTCGGATAGAGTTGTTAATAGGCATTCGTTGACTTGGAAGTTAATCGCTTTCCTGGGGTTTTACCCAGTGCCCCCCCCCCCCAAGTACACGAGGCGCTGCGTTTTAACAACTGTTCCGGTTTCTTAATGTTCTACGCAGCCTAAATATTGTGTGAAGTGGGCACACCACTGTTCCCGCTGTTGCTTATCCAACACCGTATAATCTCCGTATACGTTACCATAACAAGGAGCAAGCTTTGAACGTCACAACTTTGTTCTACCTTTCGTCCCCAATGGAGTGATAGTGAGTGAGACATAGAGCTTCGAACGTATTGTCACCGCCTGAATGTTATTATTTTTCTTCTAAGGAATGTTAAATCAGGGTAGAATTTAAGAGGTATGGAATGCATCCTGTGAAACTTTAAGTCTGCGGCAGTGTTTTTATGTCCCAAAAATCTACTTATAAAGAAGAACATTTTTTTTATTTTAATGAGAAGTGAGTGTTTAAAATTTGCAACAATTAATCGATCAGAATGAAGCTGGGAATGAGAAACCTAAATACCAAAATATTAGAAAATTGCCGTTTTATCGTTCTGTTATGTGTGGTCATAAACCGTTCCTTATAATAAAATTTGTAGATACAAAAAGAATCGATACAGATTGTTTGTAGATACAAAAATTACGTGTCGTACATTAAAATGAGTAATAATCTTCGGTATTGTCGTTATTATTTTTAAAATCGTGGCGCATTCAAGAATGATAAGCAACGAACTGGTGTTTAACCTTTCTCTCATCTGAATACCGGTTCTTAATGCTATGGGTACCTAGACTTAACGTGATTTCTACAAGCTGTTCACTTGTATTTTCAATCATCAAAACCCATACACGTTTTTCTTAACCTATTCCGTGTGTTTTCATTTGGCAAATGAACTACTTTAACGTCTGTCTATTGATATTCATATGTGTTGTCAACGTTGACCGATCAGGATAAAATTTACAGTTGATTGATGCATCAAGAGAGTTAACATCATAAATTGTCTGAGAATTTGTTTTACAGTGTCGCTGATGGTCTCAAGGTCCTCTTTTTAAAAAGTACCCTGTAATTTGTTGATGCGTCACATAAACTTTTACTTCTGCTATTCCTATTATTATTAATTGTTGTACTATTCGTATTTTTACTTGTGCTATTCCTAGCTTCAGGCTGTATTGATTTATACCTTTGAAAGATTTTTAAGTATTTACAATAACAAAGTTATACCGAAAAGAGAACCTTCATAAAGGTTATGGAATGTAATCACACATTTGCAGACCATTGTGACGTTTTCAACATTGTACACAGAGCTTTACCTTGACCATTACAAAAGAATCTATAGAAATATATTTTTTGATTGTCGGTGTGAGTTCTGAATCTTCTTCTAGGACTTTACCGTTTCACTCACTTGTTTTGATATGAAACGTCATTAATTTCTGTACGCAATTCTCAAATATATAACTAGCTTTTCCCACAGTGGAGATTGAATCTCTTCCCTTTAAATTATATGAATTAAGATCCCTATAGTTAACGTCTAGTGCGGTGGGTATTCTTAATCTCCAATTGAAAATCCCAATTCTTGATTAAGTATAACAAACCCTGTTGTATATATGCGAGTCACCAATGCATTGCATTATTATTTAGACAATTTGACCATATCGTTAAAAAAAATCTTGGCCGCTGGTGCGTGGCTGTATTGTTGCATCGCATACCTGTTGCGATGTGAATGAACATTGTAACGAAGTAAAAGCCGAAAATATTTGTCCGGCGCTCCTTTCCAACTCACCGTCTGATTTCCCTTTGGGCGTTACGAGATGAAAAGCACTTGTCCCGTTGGCAGTGTCGCATCCCTCCTTGCGGACATGCGGCCGGAAGAGAGCCGGGGGCGACGCGGATCCGCTCGGCGATCCGGGCCTCATAGCTCGCATCCGCACGCTGAAATCTAAGGGCGTCGTGGACGCCTGGACCTCCATGGCTTCAGCCGCTCTATCACCGCTCACTCAACATGTCACTTCACTGCACTGCACTCGAAACCAACTCGCGAATCCGGCGGCCAGGTTGCGTCGGCCACGAGTGCCGAGGTCCGCGATGACTCCCTCCGACGCCGCGTCCTCACGGACGGCCATAAGTCGAATAAGGCTCCGTCCGCGCCGCGCCAAGGAGCCGCCGAGCCGCCGAGGCGGTGAGTGGGTGGGACCTGCGCGACGCCACGCCCCCTGCGGTCACCCCCCACCCCCCTACCCCCCAGGCCGACGCGTCGTCTCGCTCGATCCTGCGCACCATGGCCGCGTGCCATCTTTGTCGCTCCGATTTATCGGAATCTGCGAGTGGGTTGTGCATCGGCGCCTTGTATGCACTTTAGTTGCAGTAATAATGCAGGGAATTATGCATAAATCTTTGTTGCGAGCGAGTACAGCGTGCTGGGCACGGATTAGGGATATCATTTTTTCGACTGATTCGATCAAGTGGCGTTGGATCGGAAATTTTTTTGTTTAGTCGATTCGCATGAAGTTTGATGTGGCCTCTTAGATTTTTTTTTGTTTTGTTTTGAATCGGAGATTAATATGAGAGATTTTGGTGAAATGCGCTAAATGGGCATTTATAAAATTTCAGGGTGTATTTATTATTATATAGCTGTTATTAGTCCTCACATTAATTTATTTAGTTTAAAAATTGCTTCATATTACATCTTGAACAGATTCAGTTGCTTTCTAATGTACCGTACAGATAAAAGAGGTATTTAGTTAATGTGAATATAGAGTTAAGTGAAAATTAAACATAGATCCTTTTTGCTCATTTAGTTGATAAATTAGTTCTGCTACAGAAAAGGCCTTTCCGAAAAATATTTAAAAAAAGAAAGAAAAAGAAAGCAAAAAAAAATATGTAAAAAGCTCCCGAGATAACTGTGTCGTTAGGCCTACCTTCCCTTAAACTTTGAAGCCATGTCTGCCAATTTGGTGGTTTACGTTCCTGGGTTGAATACGAGAGGATTGCTTAGAACTTAATCCTTGCTTCCAATACAAAAAAGGAAATCTTGGAATACGCTAGTAAAAAAATAAAAATAAAAGAATAAAAAAATCAAAAAATAACATAAAAATAATAATAATAAAAAATAATAAAAAATTAATAATAAAAACGGCTCCTCATTTCTAATCGTTGTTATTCGTATTGTTTATCATATGTATAGAATGGCGTGAACTGGGAAAAGCATCAGATATAATTTTTCTCGGGAGCTTTTGAAGCCTACTTTTTTACGGCCAAAGCCATTTGGACTGGCTTTAAATTACGGCTATTTTGGCCGTAAAACAGTAGGCTAACACAACGGTGACTCTGTAGTGTACGAAATAGCGCTCTATTTCTAACCTCGAAGAGGCCTTTTTAAACTGTCTACCAATATGGATTCGATGAAAACCGTCATACTTGATTTATTTCCCACTCAGGAGGAACAATAAATAATTGTGTATCAAGTGTTGCGACAGAATGACCTTGGTAATGTCTTAACTTTTAGAAGTTCTGTGAATTATTAAACCATGATCCAATCAGTCATTTCATTTACCGCCAGTATGTTATCCGTAGAATCGATTCCTCGAGTCACCCACTTATGTGGCCGCGATGTGGCCTTGGCGATTATGGGAAAGGGTAAGATGGGAAAATCCCATTGGAATTTACCTTGCAAACTAATATTTTGCGCAGTATTCAAGTCTTTTAAGCTAGGGTAGCCCAAGTTGTCCCATGCATGATGTCCCGTGCAGTCAGTATTGGACTCTAAACAATTCTTGCCACAATCACGATGCGGTGTTAATGGATCATTTGAGTTAGTAAACTGAGTTTTCATTGAGTCACATTGAATTCCGTCTAAAGCTCTTTTAAAATCGTACAATTATTAGAAAAACTTGTCAGAGTAATGGTATCAATGATGTGAAGTAGTCTAATCACGACTAAATATCTTAGTTTTCTATTCGTGCATTCAGAAATTAGAGTACTCATGATTCAGACGAAGCTAAGTGAATTGCTGTTTTCTTTTCTTTTTTTTTTTTTTTATAAATAACGAAATTTTTTTGTATCTCTTTTTTTTAAAATTTTGTTTTCTTTGGGTTTTAAAA
>Ga0058701_10003467_pt1 | contig 12484 bp, 5 predicted proteins | sample AgamicOrMae_FD_97039 | JGI IMG/M metagenome (GOLD analysis project Ga0058701, IMG submission 97039) | Agave microbial communities from Guanajuato, Mexico - Or.Ma.e | ecosystem: Host-associated > Plants > Phyllosphere > Phylloplane/Leaf | place: Guanajuato, Mexico | collected 2012-06-04
TGTGTGTTCTCTTTTTTTTTTTTATAAACTTTAGAATGAAATAGTTTTTTATTACTTTTTATTCTGTATTTTTTGTGTGGGGTGGAGATGGAGGATGTCAACTTGGAAGATAAAACAAAGTCTAAAAGCTGTCATTGAACTTATAAAAAATGATGCTCATTTGTTAACCTATTACCGGCTACCGCTGTGCAATCTTAAGCCAGCCAAAAACTATTTTTACAAACATTTTTATTTAACATTTCACTTAATAAATACTTAATGTTTCCTACTATATTATTATAGAAATATGATTCTCTCAGAGCCCTTGAATTGGACATTTTATTTTATAAGTTCGCTTGTGCGTTCATATGCATGCAAATTATCCTTGTAAATACTCTAAAGTTAAATTTCACCCTGCAGTAAGAGCCACGCTAAAAGGCAAGAACAATACTCTTCGACACACATATATACACTAATATCGCCACTCAGAGTTGACCTACATCTTAAAATTGAAATGAAAGTCGCGTCCTATCGATTTCCTTCAAGATGAGCGTTTAATCGTAAATGGATTCTGAAGCACGCAGATTGACTATGTGCAAATTAGTTTGAAAGTTATCGCTTTTATGGCTTGCCGCGAAATTGATAGTAAGTCGTAATTGATGTTTCAGAAAGCAAATGAATCTTACTGCAATTGCCAGTGACGCCCATAAATTTTCCCGTAACGATCCGACCATTTCCCTGACTCATTCACTATGACTAGAGTTATCTCCCTTTTCGTTATACTGTAAGCTTGTTTTCTGCAATAACGTCCTTTTAAGTTCAGTGTTATGATTTTTTCTCTCGTTATGCAATTGGAAGTAACGCATTTCACTCACACTATAATCGTCAATGAAATGGTTTTAATAGAAATCTTGACATTAAATATTTGAAAAAACAAGGATGATCATGTGATTTTCTTTTCACCTGAGAAATGTCACATCCAGAAAATACGCCGTCAGTAAAGTTACAAAAAAGGGGGTTTTGTTTTGGGCATTTATATAATTTTGAGCAGTACTCGTGGTCGACTATGTTTTTTTTCTTTCTTTTTTTCTTTTTTTTACGCCTGCTAAAGCGCGACCGCACGCTTAACACGTTCACAATAGCATGCGTTTTAACTACACGAATTTTGGGACAATTAACACAGAATTTGAGCTTTAAAAAATTACGCTAAAACAGATGTTCGTAGTGTGCCATTCGTTACGGTCGAGCTGTTAACGACCAATAACTGAAATTGCTTTATTAGTGTTTTAACTTTTCTTCAGTCTGTTGGAAGTGATAGCTGATTTTTTTTATTTTTTTACGACTGAATCCGGACACTTATCGAAAACAAATATTTGGTTTCGGGTACAAAAAACGTTTTTATTTTTATTTTTTACGTAGCGTTTTTCAAGGCGCACTCATCTATAGTTGTGTGCAGTATATAGCAACTAACTGTATACAGTTAGTTGCTTATGCAGTCCCGTGGTTGTGTTTGCATAGCGTATTGGAAAACGTGTAAAGGTGAAGACTTCCGACGAAACATGAAAGTGAAAAAACAAAAGCTATGACATATTGTAACTTCTAAGGCTGATTTCGCGTTCAAAGGGTTTGGCGATAAAATCGCTGAATCAACGATTCAGCCTCGATTTCTATTTGATTAAATCAGCGATTTAACTTTCAGACGCAGTGATTCAGCGCTTGAATCAATGTCAAGAGTGTTTGTAATTATACAGTATCCATCCGCATTGTGAATTTTCTTTAATACGTAACGCGTATTCCGAAAGAGTTATTATTTTCTTTAAAAAAAACGAACATTTTTAGTCAAAGCCATATCTGAACCAGAGAGCCCCTTAGAGCTTAAGCAATAAAAAAAGATAGAAAAATAACTAATGTCCATCGAACAAATATTGTGCTCAAAGTGCATTTTTTGTTGATTTTTTTAAAAATTTATTTTTTAAAAGACTCATCTTAGTTGAGCACGGTGTGTTATAAAACACTGTAAGGAAACAACTCTCTAAAGTGTTCGACTCAAGGGTGTCTTGACTTCTTTCCGCCAGCCTTAAAAAAAATATTTTGTATACTGCAGAAATGCTGCTAACAAATCCAAGTAGGTATATCAAAGCAGGAGCATTTAAAAAAATCCCTAATCTTACACGGTTCTAAGATTTTCCTCAAGCACTAATTAATCCTCGCTGAGTTAATCCTAGCAATTTTGCCGGCAACGATTTTTAGCTGCGTTCTTTCCCCTCTCGTAGCCAGCATCCGGGTCTGATTCTTGGACTCCGCGTTGTCATGGCAACTGCGTTGCCATTGGTCAGTTCGCGCGCATGCTCTGACATCACAACATGGCTGACGAAAACGTCCCGCCGGCAGCGCTGCAAGGTGGTGGGGAAAGTCGGGAGAGGGGGAAGCGAGGCTTGGTAGAGCGAGAGGGGAAGGAGCGTCGCGTGGAAGGAGACGTCCATCGAGAGAAACGACTCTGCCAACGCGTGCAACACGCTCATATCGTTGGGACCGAGACGTCCGATCTTGCGATGGTCGAATGGTACGTGTAAAAGAGGCATTCTTGCCCAAGTGCGGGAGTTGGTCTCGCTGCCACGGCAAGCACTGTGAACATTTCTCAAGTTTTTTTCCTTTTCTTTTTTTTTTGGCTCGTCGTGAACTGTGGAAATAAACTCGTATTTGCTACGGTGTCCATATTTTTTTCCTCATTTGACTATTTAAAGTTTGTTATTGTCGACCGATGACCGATCAGCCTGCCATTTCAGCTGACCAAAACGGATCTTAAAATTTACACGATTAGTTTCTTTTTGGTTGCTTTGAAATCTATACGGATATGGCTAGTGAGAGCATTTGTTACACGGAGTTGCAATGCAGAGTCTGCGCTGTAAAGATGTTCAGATATTGGTTGCTGCATACTTATTTACCTAATAGACTCTATTTTCGAACCCCTAAGAATGTGATCACAATTACTAAAACCTCTTTGTCGAATGTTTCGTTCCAATAGTCCGTTTTCGACTCTGTGCCTGTACAAATATTCTCAATATGACGGCAATCTACTCTCAATCCGTGATGTGTAAAAATACGGACCTAAACATTAATTGCCAAAAGTACAATTTAAACTATTATTTTGATTTTTCTGAGCCGCAATATGAAAATTTTGTAATCGTTACAATTAAAAACTTCAATTCTTTTAAATTTTATTTTTTTTTGTGCCAATTTTCCCATTTAAAAAAAGTAGAACCAAAATAAATTTTGCTTAAAATATATTTTTAAGCGTTTCCTGCCGGTACAAATCTCCCAAGCAGTGCTTTTTCTCAACTTGCTCTGCCGTTAAAATGTAGTCAATATACCGTGCGAGTACGAAAAATATTGCGCTGATAAAGTACCGACATAACGATGAGATGTCGAGGCTTGGACTTACGGTAGCATCTTCTGAATGAAAGCTTACATAGTTGCAAGTTGCTCCTCACATTTAGCGCCACTTACGCTATAGGTAAGTGTCCATTCGGCAGTTGTAAAACTGTCAAATGAGGGTGTAAATAGTAGTTGTAAATCTTCAACCTCTTAGTTAAGTGTATCCATAAAAGTTGATAGGGTAATTTCATCTTGCTCTATTACACGAATTTATCTCGCGTGAAATAAAAATATGATCTGAATCCATTCATTCATTTAGTGAAAGATGTTGAGAAGAAAAAATGGAGCCCGTCTTTTACCAAACTTCAATTTGACTATTCTGATCCAGCGACATAAATATTCGCAGTAGATCATAGCTCAGGCTACGAAGCTAACGTACTACGATGCGTTTTCTAGAATCTCAATCCTTGTATCCACAAGTGCCCTTATCTTTTGGTGGGTATTTTGATGGGGTTATTTCTTTGATATGAAAGAGGATATGGTGGGAGACTGGTGTGCATAGGAAGATCTTTTCTTGACATAAGAGAAATTCTTTATCTTATCGTGAGATATCTAACTGTAATGCGCACTTTTATTAAAGTGCAGGTGATATGGACTAATATGAATGACTTTGTTTCATTTCTTTCGAGCAAAGCCTTTATACTTTTGAGAGCTTATCAAATGTAAATGTATGTGAACATTAATCAGCCATCAGCACTGATCGTACATCCCTCTTGCGTTTGGAGGAGTTTGAGATAAAACATCTTGGAATGTTCCAGTCAAGTTCTAACTGCATCATGCCGAGACATTGGCTCTCGCGTTTGGTATTACCGTGAAGCCTCTCTTGGATTCCTGTAATGAATTTGAAATCCCACGATAATAATTGCAACTCTGCGTTGGGAGGGGGCTAGTGCATGTTGACAATGCATATAGGATGAAATGATGTGACGATATTCTCATTGGAAGAGGGAAGGGAAAACCCGAGCTGGAAAAGCAATTGAAGCGTTCCAAGGATGTTTACGTTTGTTGGGAAGGCATCTGGGAAGGCGCAGTGCAGGCACTGGCACGCCAAGGCCTTGATTCTCACGTGATGCTTGTTACCCACCACGCAACTAGAAAAAACAATCTTTTCTTCAGACCCATAAACTCGACTCTTTTCTCTTAATTCATCTCATTAAAAAGGCACATTAAGTATGTAGTATACTTTCTCTGCAAAGTTTAAATTTCTTTATTGAATCCATCTAACACTGATTGAATTCATCGCAGTCCAGTTCAAAGTTGACTTGAGAAAGTTGTGACATTAAAAAAAAATTATCATAATATTTAAAAATCATCAGTAGATTGTTAATTTTTGAAATTTTTCTGGGCAAAAAGGACTGATGAAAAGTAGGTTTTGTGACGGTGTTTGATTATGATTACTTGTTGAGAAAGGCTAACCACGCACCACATTGGTGGAAATCGTTCGCTTAGCGCCTTCGTTTTGGCTAGGTTTGTTTCGAAAAGTGAAGAAAATACAACCTATGATTATAAAGAGAGATCTCTTAATTAGGGATCTTTTTATTTAGTGAGTGCGACAATAACCCACGGGGGGAATGGCTCGTCTTGCAATCACGAGCTCATGAGTTGTTTTGCATGAATGCCATACCAAATAATGTGTATTAAATGTTTCTTATGTCGAAAGATGCATCAGATTATCAGTCCGATTCATAACCCGTTCGTTACAAGGCAAAATTCTTTTGCAGTTTATGAATTTTGCCATTGGTAGTTTTTTAATAGGGATAAATCCAAAATTTTTGAAATGTTGAAAAGCTTTGAAGAATTCGAAAACTTTGAAATTTCCGAGAGAAATATCTCTTTACCGACACTTTTTTCAAAAGATCTGTTCTGTGCCTAGAAGAATTATATATTTCTAAATTTTCAAGGATTACGAATGCGTACCCCCCCCCCCGCCCATTCCCCATCGTCTCCTTGCTTTACAATTTATGTGACAGCTCAGGAAAGGCTCGAAGAGTCGTTTCCATGACAACGCGTCTCCCATTGGCTGAGAAGCCGGATCAATTCGTAGAAAGAGAAGAATAAAAAGAAGACCGTCGCCGGCCACATTGATTCAGCCTAGTTGAAGCCACTGCCGCTTGAGGGCGCCCCTCAGGGGTTTGCCTACGTAAAGTCTACAAAAACAAGGGGTAGTTGCCTGTCTTTCCTCTGGAAATACTCTTTAAATTCCGTAAAAACACCTCTCTCCTGGACGAACCACAAGGGGCTTTATAATTACTTTTTGGTGGGAAAAGGCGTATATCGTACGCTTGAAGTTTCATGAGTGTATCTTGGCAATAACCGCATGATTTTTACCGTTTGTTGTCTTATTTTAAAATTATTTTTTTATTTCTATTTGATTATGAATAAAAGGAGCTAAAAATCGTAGTAGTAGTTTGAAACAATCGAATTTTACTTTAAGTCGCGCAGAGGTCTTTTTTTTTCCTTTTTTCTTTGAATGGGTACCCAGTGCTAACTGATATGCTTAAAAGAAAGGTTTACTGTCGATTATCCGGAAAACATCGACTGGAATCCCCGTTACCGCTACCGCTCGGTAATTTTCCTACACCTTACAGTCAATCTCACTCATAACTATCTCTGCCTATAATGACCGATTTGGCTCGCATCATGAGTCGTCGTTGTATTGGTTGATAGCGTTTTAAAATGATTACGTGTGCCTCATAGTGCCGGTTGAGTTGGTAGTTTGCTTTGAATTAATATCAAGAGAAACGCTTCAAATATTTCCTTTCGAAAAAAAAAAAGGTTTATGAAGTACGGCTTTTCATATTGTAAAAATACAGCACTTCCTCAGGACTGAAGAAAGAATTGTTGCTTTTGCCATGAGGTGCTTTCTGTTTCAGTTCATTTGCATGGATTAATTGTCATGGAATAAATGTTTGTAGAGAGTTGTTAACGACCCTTTAAAATCACTTGGTTGGAAGTGGGGCTTTTATGTAAACAAGTTTAAGTTAGATTAAGAATAACATTGCAAGGTATGGTATCCCAAAAATTGATCCAAGTTAACTGAAACTTAAATTTTAAATGACCTAGTCCTTTGTTGTACTAATTTTTTTTTGTAACAATAAAACAAATGTAAGTGAAGATTAACTTCTTTCGAGGAGCACGCATGAGTAGGCAACACGGCATACACGACTGTGAGCTTGGTTGCCTACCATATGGGGTTGAATATTGACTTCATTACGAAATAGCCACTACTTGGGGTGTCTCCCGTTTCTTACAGTGTTTTTGTAGTATTTTCAGGTTATGATGAATGTACGGATGACCCGCGACATGCAGTCTTATACTTCAGAACAATTTAAAAATAGGTATCTTATTCCTGTACTTTGTAGCATACGAAAAAGAAATTGAATATATCTTTCACATACCAACTGGGAGCAAAGCATCTTCTCCGTTTTGCTCGTCTTCCAAAGCACTTAAAAAAAATAATGAAACTTTAACTTATGCTCGAGCTGTTAATTTTTTACATTAAATGAAATTTTTTCTCGCGACTTATTTGTATTTGTGACTGCATTAGGCATTACGATTTGCCGGCCGAGCCATCGGGGAAGACCATTTTTGGCTGATTTTCTACACGAGTTTCAGCGTTCTTCCCCTAGAGGGCACCAGTGAGCGCACAGACGCGGCACTTCCTTCGCTATTTATCGTAATCTGTTACTCTTATATTATTGACTCACTTGTCAGAATTAAATGCCGTTATGCTAAATTCTAGGTTCATCGTTTAAATGCCCACAAAAATGTGGGAACATCACCTTGAGAGAACAATTTAGACCTATGTTTTGGATTAGTGTTATCAAAAGCTATTACTTCTAATAGTAAAGTGAAGCCCATGATCATTAAATATTCTATAATTATTATTTTCAAAATATACTGTATTTTCAGCCAAGATCTTCTATCTGCCAGGTTTGATGTGGAAAGAGATTATTTTGGGCTCAAACAAAACAGCAGTTAGTTTTATGAAGCCATTAGCAATAAAAGAGCCATTTCATCTCAACACCTACAGCATGTAATTGTCGTAGCTATCAATACATAACTATATAAACATAACACGAGTGTTTCTTGCTAATGATCCGCGTTTAATACTAGATTAAAGTTTCATGACTTGCTACTTTAGAAACGCAAAAAATCACGCACTTTATTATTATTATTTTTTAAAGAAAAATTCACAAGAAGAATCATTGTTAAAATATGACTTTAAGTGTTTTCTTCCACGTCCAAGAATGCTTTCCTTAGAGCACGAACATTTTCTTTACGACAGATATATTCGAGATTTTCCTCTAAAATAACATTTAAGTTAACTTTTTTGCTAAAATAATAGAAAAAGAAAAGCTTGTAATAATTCCAAAGCGCAGCTTCTTTTTTTCCTTCTAAATTTCATTTTGGAATAAATGTATAGTTCGTTGAATTATTTTTTGGATCTTGCCCATTCACGATCGTGCCCGTTGACAGCGTTGTTGCTTCTCATTGCTTCTCCAACCTCAGATCTAGCATTAATAAAAGTGTTGCATGTATGGTGATAGTTAAACACTGGAAAATTTCGTATAAAGGTCAAGTCGGATTTTCCATGTTAAATCTTCATGATGATGGAATTTATGCTGTAACGACTATGGTATAGTTAAGCGGGTTTGATTATCACTTGAACGTTTGTACGGATATTACCTTTGCAGTCAATCGAAAATTGGCTCGCATCAACTTGTGGCCAAAATCCTCTTCAAAGTTTCAGCCCCCCCCCCTTTTTTTTCTTCTCTCGTGATGCTGAGTGTCGAATATAAGTAACATTAGATTCTGAACAAAATTTGTTCAGTAAGTGAAATATTCCGAGGCACAAGCCCTTTGTGAGAAGTATGAGAAAGTTTTTCATTTCCAGAAGTTGATATTTGAGGAAAGGTAAGACATTTTTTTTGTGTTTCCCTTCTCAAAATGCGAATTGTCTCAGAAATAGCGATGGGAGCCGAACTTATACGGAAAACCACTTGGACGTCGACAATCATCGTTAGCTTTTTCGGCTTCGTCGTATACTTTTTGATCATACAGCCTACGTGGGGAAAGGATGGTTTACCTTTCTATTGGCCTATGCAATGATTGATTGATTGATCTTTATTTGTCCATTTTACCTAAAATTAGGTTTATGAGAACTAATGGCGGACGAAAAATCATTGAAAAATCATGCTGCTAGCTGACATTTTTAAACGGCGTGAAGATTTTCGTGAGAAGTTTGACTTTCATAACTTAAAAAGTTGAGTCAATTTACGTTTTGATGGGTAGATGTATTTTTCCATCAACTGGCTTCTCCAGAAAGGCAATCAAGTTTGATACTACTGCGTAGATTACTTCACGAGCCCTGTGTCTCGCTCCACTGTCGCTCCGCTGGGCTTGGCGACCTAGGTGGCAGAGGATGTCGCACTTCTTTCCAGTGTATGGTGCCCCCTACCGGCAGAGAAAGGAAATGTCTGTTTTCTCTCTTCTCAGATGCCTTTCTACTTACGTCTAACCAGTGTTTGCTTTTTGTCCTTTCAATAATAAAAAGACACGTTTTATTATCAGACGGAGCATTACTCGCTCAACCAAATTGGACATTTTAGACTCCTCTACTGACTTTTCATCTTGCTGCGAAACGATATCCTATATCTTCACCCGTTATGACGTCCCGGCCCGCCATCCCTTCGGATATATTGTAGATTGAGAGATATTTGTGTCTTTTACTTTTTTTTATGGCCGCCAGTTTCGATGCGACAGTTTCGGCCGGCGTCGTATATATAGTGATGAACGCTCCGCGGGGACTCTGATTATCCAGAACCTCCAAAGATATGCGAGGGTGGAGCCTCGATGGATATCTTGAAACAATTTGTATTCAGGGAGCGCCCTCTGTGCTTCGACCATTGTTCTTCCCAAGTCCATCTTACTATGGACAAAATGATATTCAAGTGAAGCGATAGTCTAGGGAGAATCGTCTTCTTTTGACGGATGATAATTCATATCAACGGGGCGTGTTATTATACATCAGGTGGAGAACAAAAGCACCTGGCTAAATGTTCGACCTGATCCAATTTGAACTCTTACCAGTATTATCAAACGTCGGGTATCCCATAGCATGAAGATTTTCCTTCCTCTATCCGAAAATTTTCCTTTACTCAACTTTAAATGAACCCTGTATACCTGAACCTTTTACTTTTAATAACCATCCTTAGATCTCCATCTCCCATGCTTAGACCTTCCATATCCCAGAATTTAGATCTTCCAAGTTCCAACCTTACACCCGCCACGCCATGAACTAAACTCTGGAAAGATGCATAGGCAGGGGATATTTCCAAACGATTTTAAAATTCTTATTAGTCACTCAGTATTTTTTTCTTTTTTTTCAGGCTTGTTTCTGTGAAGGAGGAAGAATATCAGGCGATACACGGCAACAACGGTAAGAACTCTGCTTCCCAGAATTGGCTATTGTGTGCCCCGGCATCCGCTTCAGAAATTAACGCAAACTCGCGTGAGATTTTTGATCATTAGAATTCACCTCAAGTATTATCAATCATCTGCATCGCAAATAACAAATCTTATTACTCACGGACCAGAATTGTATACTCAAAAATATTTAGCATTTAGTGGGGCGGGTTCCACTCGTTCCGAACACGAGCGTCCCTTGCGATTCCTTTTTACATCATAAGACAAAGCCTTTTTCTGACGTGATCTCTCCCTTCCTGCGATGAAGATGCAACCTATCTTGGTAGAATAACGTTCGATAATCTTAATCTTAACCTAACTTATTCAAGATTTTTCCTTAAACGTCCGTTGCAGCCCGACCAAAACCTAACTTACCCTCAATGATAACTTCCGGCAAAGTCCTCTTTATTAGTGAACATTTTTCCTGCTCTGAAAAATCTTCGAACCTCACTTACCTTATCTCACAATACTTGCCTCCCTTTAGGAACTTGCGGAAAATAATTTATCATGGAGAACATCTTTCTCCTCAAATTTCTCTCCTCACCGAACTTGATTTTACGTACACCCCAACGAAGAATTTCCGACCATGCCTTCGTCGTCCTGTCGATCGTCCGTACTGGCAAACATCCCCATGTATTTACCTTCCATTCTTCATCCCCTCACACTTTCTGTTTCCAGTAGCTTTGTTGTCGTCCATCTCATGCCGCTACTTGAACATGATTCGCGCCTTTTACAAAACCCTTAACAAACCAAAAGTTACCAGGGTTGCGGTCCAAATATTCCCACACGGAACCGCCGTAAATCTGTCACGAATCCGCCCGACAAAAAGCTCTTTGTTTCTCGTTTTTTTCTCAGCCTCCACTCCATCCTCTCCAATCGACGAAAGTTTACGAGAAAAGAATGAATAACTCAAGTGGCATTTACCTGTTCCCTTTGGGTGTGTCCAATGTCGGGACTTCCTTATTCTATAAGCAATAATGTAGACCTTTTTACAAAGACACTTGACAGCGGTTTAGCTGCGCCATCTTATAGGGTGATGAAGTTGACCCTTGCGCAGGGACCTCTCAATCGGCCGGTTGAGGTTGAGGAGACCTCAACATGGTGGAGGTCCCTGTAGAGGAGGGCACTGAATTATGCACGAGCTCGGGGCTCCGCTGCATTTCCAATGCATTGCGTTGTGTTAAATTTATAACCTCCTCCTTCCACGGCACGCAGCGACTTATTCATTTCAAACCAAGTGTCACGTATTTTGAACTGATTATCGTACATTGTTCAGCATCGGTTCTGCTCGTTAGCTACGACGAATTTCGTTCCAGACGGCCTCCTTGAGAGAAATTCCCGGGAGATGTCGTCTAGACCGTTTATTATTTATAGTTAACCGCGAGCGCTAAATAACATAACCGAACATTTTTCATAACCTAATCTAATATAAACCGAGACCTATTGTTGTATAACCTCTGACGTTACAGAATGTAGTCCTTGATCTTGGAACCCCTAACCCCTTTGTAACCCATGTGCTTTCGCCTTTTTTCACAGACCGAAAAGGGGAAAACTAGAAGGCGAAACACATTTCAATTTCGCGACGATCTAATGGTATATATGAAACATAAAATACCGGTATTGCCAGTTTGTTACGTTCATTTTGGTGCGGCGTGGGTACTACCTGAAAACCTTGTATATCTTACAGTTTTTATCAGCGTTATCAATTTGTTCAAACTGTAAGATCCACACAACATATAGACTCCGGTGCATTATGGAGGTACATTTATGGCGGGAGATTGGATTGAGCTAGTCAAATGGTACTTCGTCAGTTTAGTAAGTCGTAACATGTTAGTTGTAACTAACACATAAACGCCCGAATCAGTGATAAAATAATAAAACAATCCATCTTCCGCTAAGTGATTGCTCAAATTTGTTGGGTTTATTTTATATGGGACTGTTACAACTGTAGTTACGGCACAACGACGTTATTACGTGAATGACAAGCGCCATAAAGATTTGTGGGGTTATCACTTAAGCTGTGTTACCAGATTTCGCGATTCCGTCGAACCGCGGTTTGCGCGACAACTATCAGAGATAGGCTAGCACAGAATTCTACATTTTTGATCGCTCTCAACCTGACAATGAGATTTGTGAAACTTGACTTTTTTACTACACTGGAAGTTTTGAAACCTTTTCTTTTTATCTCCAGGAATTTTTTCTGTCTCCAAGATTTTTTTTGTTGATATAGTGACCTTACAATTTTTTCCCAGCCGCAAGAATTTTTCCACTCGATAACGTCAGAACACAGTGTGTAAAAAATAAAGCCAAAATTTGAAAACATGTAGTACTGTTTATCTTCACTGATTCAAAAGTTGGTCGCTATTAAATTTGCGTTTCTCGCTAAACCTTATAAAGTCGCCCTTCACGCTAATTTCCCAAACAATTTTTCTGGCTTTAATCCATTTGGTTGTAGAAAAGTATATCGTTTTTTACTGATGGAAGAGGTTGTATATCTCGACAAAATTCGTGGTATTTTTTAGGAGTTTCACTGTGACAAGTAATTACGACTCTAAATCATTTTTGGTTCGTTTTTTGTTTCGTGGCCATACCATTTGAATAA
>Ga0058701_10003468_pt1 | contig 12479 bp, 10 predicted proteins | sample AgamicOrMae_FD_97039 | JGI IMG/M metagenome (GOLD analysis project Ga0058701, IMG submission 97039) | Agave microbial communities from Guanajuato, Mexico - Or.Ma.e | ecosystem: Host-associated > Plants > Phyllosphere > Phylloplane/Leaf | place: Guanajuato, Mexico | collected 2012-06-04
GTTTTTTTTTTTTTGTATCACATTTTTTTTACTATTTTACTTTTTGTTTTTATTTATGATGACGATGCAATTTAATCCTGACATAGGAAAACAAATTCAGAACATTGACTTTCCAACGTAACAAAAATTCTAACGAAAAATTAACCTAACTCATATTTTTGATCTGCGATAGACGGAACTTTGAAATGGAATGATACGGAAAAAAAATTATTCAAGTGAATATGTGAGTAAACTCACCCGTGACGGATCCATTCCCTCTGCTCGAACCGACAGTTCGGGTGGACGTCGCCGACGGCGAAGTGCTTGCCGACGCGGACGAGCACGTCGACGAGGCTGACGGCGTGGCCAGGTGGGGTTCGTCGTAGTGGTGTTCCGAGTCGGAGCGGGGGAGGGGCAAGGGGTAGTGGTAGCAGGGCGGCATTGTGACAGCTACCGTCTGGGTAAGGTCGGGACCCTTTTTGTCCGTATCATGGATAAAATCTGCAGGATACTCTGAAACAAAAGACGAAGAGACCATTCAAAATATCGCGCTAAAATGTTCGCTACTTTACGTTGAGAGATGCTTGGGAGAATTCGCTTTCGATCATTATCACTTTTCGAGGATTAGATAGGCGACACGCACCTGTCGACGCCTCCGTGTAGGCACGTCTCGACCCGAGGGTCCTTCTTCGTAGGAGTCGTACCAGGAATACAGCAACGAGACTGAACACCGAGAAGGCCACGCCCAAACCTACGTAGAGAGCTGCGTGCAACTCCTTTTCGGCCGCCACATGGACTACCGCGGCTTCTGGAACAAACCCAATCCGTTAAGATAACGCCATGACTATAACGAACCCAAAACTTCATACGCAAATATAAGAGTTACGCCGCTAAATACTTGAAAGCTGCTTACCATCTTCCGTGGATTGCACGCCGTCAAATTTCGCCGGTCCAGAAGACAGAGTCCGACCTGCGAAAATTAAACCAGAGAGTGTCAGACTCATCCCTCACTTTTTCGAGTAAATCACGGAAACACACGTGGCCCACGGACACCTAAATTGTTTTAAGCTTCTCCGAGTGGATTACAAGCTATAAATCCTTGATAACGCCTACTTTTTTTGCGAGAAAACTTCCTTAAACTAATTTAAAAGCATAAATATTTACCTGGGCACTCCGCTTCGCAGGCTTGGCGCTGCGTGGAGGGACCAGGGCAGTCGGCGCCCCCGTTGGTCGGCGTAGGGCTGTTGCACGCCCGATAACGTCTCTGGGTCCCTGTCCCACAGAGGGGATTACACTTGGTCCAGGCAGACCAATCAGACCAGCCTCCGTCAACTAGAAAAAAAAGGTCTTCTCTTAGCCCGACACCCGTAGACATATCACCCATATGCCAATGGTCTACAGTAAAGAGCCTGTAAGAAATCAAACATTCGCAACCTTTCTGCTATAGGGGGAATTAAGGATGCAACCTGAATTTCGGAATTGACCATTAAAAAGAGCCATAATCGTATTTATGTAGGATATAAAGGGTTGCATCGACTAGAAATGAACCAAAATAAGCCAATACTAATCGATTAATACTGCAAATCTTTTATTTTAGGGAGGTTTCTAACCTCTTGTATCTTCTGTGCATGCGCAGAATTGCCCTCTTATAACATTGTAAATTTTTGCTTTTTGCAAGCAGCCTTTGGTGGCAAATAAGTAAAGATTAGAAAATTCTAAGCCTCTTAAGAGGGTAGTACTTCATGTTTGACGTTTTAAAACATGTCTTAAAAATTAGTTTAGGATGCAATCCAATCAACCAGCCAATCACAGAGCTCGACGACCTTTGCGCATCTTTTGTTTACTTACAGGATCTTTAGTCTAGAGTTGAGACACGGTAAAATGCTCAAAAGGCCTTTGACCCGCAGAGAAAAACAACGTGTGTAGACAACTGTGAACTTGTAATCATACTTCAAGACAATGAGCAACATGACCTACTTCAATAGAAGAAAAGAAAAGCAAAAAAAAAAAGAAGTGAAATGAAACGCAACTGTAGACCAGTCAATTGGGTTCTCAAAAAAAGGGAGGGGGGGGGGTTGTTCAAAAAATCACTTACCATATACTGTGAGCTGGACAGGCTCTGTCTGCCGTTTGCCGGCGATGTTCTCGGCCACGCAGGTGTAGTTGGCCTGGTCGCTGAGGCGGGCTCGTCCGATGAGGAGGTGGCCGTCGCCGGACACGAAGACGCCACCTCCCGCGCCGGATGAGCCGGAGCTGGCCACGGGCGCGCTCGGGGCCGCCCCGCCGCCGCCTGACCCTCCCGCTCCTGACCCCACGATTCCGCCGGACGTGGTATCGGCCGGGAACACGGGCTGCCCGTTTTTCAGCCAGGAAACGGTCGGGGGAGGTACGCCAGCTGGAGGTAGGCATCGCAGCTCCATCTGCCTTCCGAGGGCAATACGAGCCGAGTACGGGGCCTCCTCGAAGGTCTTCTTAATGTCTGCAACAAAGGAAGCGAAATTTGCGCTGCTTAAACTGTCTTCATTACTTAGGCTCTAAAATATAAATAGAAGTTCCACAATATAAATGCGATAAGAGATGTCTGCATTTATCAGTAGATAGCCGATGAGTAAAGTAAGGATTTTGGAGAATCGGATACATAATGAACAGGTTTCGATAGTTCGTGGCTATTCACACGCCATTGCAAACATGCGGAGACTTGAACGCACGTAACCCTACCTAATACATTTTTAATGGGACAGCGTGTGATTGGCCACTTCGATTTCGATAAGCGGTTAGCGCTTAACGTCGGAGTAACTCCATCCGCGGGACAGCGAGCAGTTCTAGGCTAGGGTACCCGCCATTGACAGATACTCCTTCCGTAGTAAAATGCCCCTGTTTTGGTCGAGAAAATAAAACGGGAGGACTTGAACTTACTGGCAACTTCTTTAAGCTAGACCTTTGTTCAGCCACATCCATGGAAAGCTCTCGCCGACCTTTTGAATTATAATGAACATAGGTCTATCTTGAAAAATAACCAAAATACGCATTAGTCCCTTATTTTTCAAGATATACTTATGTTCAGCCACATGAATGGAAAGCTCTCGCCGAGACCTTTCAAATGACGTGGCTGAACACAGGTCTATCTTGAAAAATAACTAAAATACGTATTTCTCCCTTATTTTCCAAGATAGACCTAAGTTCAGCCACATGAATGAAAATCTCTCGCCAAGACCTTTCGAATTATGTGGCTAAACAGATCTAGAAAAATAATGAAAATTCGTACCTCCTCAGTTTTGTTTGTCCAAACACGTAACACCTAAAACCGATGAGTTATATTTACTGTGCCCACGACACCCATTGCTGACCCGTACGTCTGGCCTTTGTAGAAGTAGTTGCCATAGATTTACTATTAAAGTCAGTAATACGTGATGTTTCACCGAAAGTGGGATGCCGTCTACCGCAGTTTCTATCGGCAAAACAAAGGGCGGGTGTTAGATATCAAGACGTGCGTGTAAACAAGAAAACGCCGGCTGAACTTTCGCTTCGGCAGTGATGAGACTTGAGTTTTCTAGCTGCCGGAACCTTGCTTGCGGTCAAGCAGAAATACCACAGACGATTGTAAAGAGCACGGCGCAGCGACGAGGGTGAGCTTCGCGCTGGGAAGCGGCGGCGGCACCATCGCGACGTGGGAAAGGGTTAAGCACCAGAGCAAAACCAAGAGACCGCCAAACGTGACTCCAGGTTACAGATATCCCTTGGGGTACACGGACTCCATTCCATGGAACCCCTTCCAATTGGCCGCTTTCCTCTCACCTCCAAATTCCGGAATCAAAGACATTTTTTCACGTGGCGCAAAATAATGATTCCGTCCAGAAATGTCTATCTTTTCTCCAGGAGTCCTCCCCACTGGAGCTTGTGTCCACGCACGCCGTTGCGAGGTCCCCACGGACGTGCGCCCTCCCGACCGAAAATTCAACATTAGACTCCAACTTCATCCGGGGTACAAGTTACACGGAAGAGAAAAAGAAATCCCGCAGCACTTGCGTGTGGAGTGGTGGAGTCTCTTGTGGGAGTTCCTCGATTCGCAAGAACCAACCCGAAACACTATACACACGAAGCTACTTGGTAGTGGGAGCCTACGGCATTTTCTCTTTCAGTTATTCAAATCTTGAAAAGCGAGAGTTGCGACAATGTCGAAAAAGAACAATTCATCTGAACCTAAGCGATACTATATCGTAAATCTTGCTGATAGATTTCAGGAAAAAAGAGTATCGAGACGATGTCTTTGTCAAGGATGGTTCGTGGGTCAACCTCTGTAGTGATACTGTTCAAAGCACAATCACGATGCAGCGTGTTAAACCTACAAGTAGCATCGTCGAGATAGTTTGGGCCAGGCAAGTTCAACTCCTCGTGAAAAGGACAACAAAGTGTTCGTGTCTGGAGAGGTACGATCTCCCCTTTTCACATATTTCCTGATGTCACGTTTATGATCGAGAAGGAAGCGCAAAAAGTTAGTACGGTTGTCGTCCTGCGATGCACGTTCCCGATGGCCCGCGTCACGCCATCAGATTGGATGGACGGCCCCAGCTGCTAATGAGCAGATTTGAGTTCGTTCACGATGGACAGCAACGCTGGACGTGACTATGGAGTAATTTGTGACTCAGAGAAGACACGCGTTATTCACGGATAATCGGGCATAATTATTTCCTTGTGGCGTAGGCAAACCACTGATGAGAACCTTTTGGATGAGCGGGCGGGTCACGCTGGACAACTAGAGGCAGAGGTCCGACAAGGCTACGACTGTCACCAATGCAAAGTTCAGTGCTACTACAGCTCCTAAGAACAATAGAACTGTCTTTCAAAAATTCAGATTGGGTTGTTTATAATCCTCAGACTAAATCGCGTTTTCTTAAAAAAAAAAAGCTTTGAGATGGAAAACAATCTTCCATTACCGAATGAACAGGCAACTCTAGCAAAAGTTCTATGGGTCCTTTCAGACCCATACTACAGGCATAAGAAACTAATAAGATCCTTTTTACATCTTTGAATGACTGGTTCCGTATGGAGCTTTTTTCTTAGTTTGTCTTCTAAATGTGCTTCGCATGCTAAACAGGTTCGTAACATGGTTTTGGCGAAGATGAAGTTTGCGCAAGGAAAAAAAAATCAGGATTGCCCAGCTAGACTATGTATTTTTTATGTCTTTTGACTCAGCTGCGTGTATATCGTTATAGCTACAACAGTTGTTCTTTCTTATCGTCCAGTGGTAGTCTAAGCTCATTATCGTGAAAGTGATGGTAAAAAACTACCCATTGTCAACATGGTTCCCGTCCTACCCGTGATAATAGCCCAGCACATATCCGCGGTGAGGAAATGGTATGTTGATTGGAAGTCATAACTACATCCATGAGCAGCGACAGACCCATTGCGGTCTCCATTCCAGGACTTAGCCACATGGTAGGACTACAGCCAATTAGTCCGGCCAATAACCAACGGCCGTCTTCAAGAGATCCTTCTAATTAGAAACTCTCTCGTCCGGCAGGAAGAAAAAAACCGGAAACAAATTTTGATGTGTAGTTCACAACGAGGGTTTCTGTTAGTCCACACTTCGCCAACGTTGTCATTCAGATTTGCAAGATGGGGTCAGCGTAATCACTTGGCTTCGTACAACAACAGGGTATCGATTTACCAATGTGATGTATACACGGGATTACACGAAGACCCTTTGACAGGCGAATGTTTACAATAGCGGGGAGCGCCCAAGTCCAAACAAGCCAAAAAGTGGGTGTCAAGAGCAATCCATCCCTGAGGCTATCTCAAGATTTTCGGGGCTTTTGGCACGAAAACCTGCTGAGCAAAAGCCTTGCGCAAGCAAACTACAAGTCCCCATACAGCAACACGACTTGAGCTTTCAAATCTGCACCTCTACAATTTTTCCGGTTCCTCCAAGGTTCCTGGAAAACTGCTGTTAACCAGATCTATACTACACTATATTTTCTACCGGTCCGTACGCTATAATGGAAGAAACTGGAGAAGAACAATTCCTTACAACATTACACGTTCGAGGTACGGGGTATTGGGGCAGAGCAATAGTTGCTGATATGTAATCTTCGCCGTGATTGGTGTCAAAGAGTCGTTTGTGTCGGGAAAGTGTTCAAGGGTTTGAGATGTAGGCAGTTTGGTCTCCCAAACAGCTGCAAGGGAAGATCCCAGGGCCGCGGCCCACCTTGTAATGGGCGAGCCCTCGGCCCGAGACGTGCCCGGCATCCGAGTGGCGCCCAAGCTTTGCATTAATCACGGCCCTGCCCCAAAATTTTCCCCATCTGGTCACCGCCTTACATATATTTTCGATGGCAATTAATGTTAACTGTTTTAACAAACTACCACTTGTTCGGAGGAACGGCTGCAGCTCCTTACAAGAGGTTTTAGTGTCAGGAATCTTTTATAGGGAGAGTATTTATGAGATTTTGGCTTTTATGAGTGCATCGATCAACGGCTAAGCGGCGTGTTGGTGGCGTTTCCGCTGTGACGAATGCAGGGTCTTTGAGAGGAGCCGCCGTCGGGAACCTGTGTCGCCTCACTTGTGCATTGCAATGTGATTAAAGCTGTTTTCTCGAACCGTTACCCATATAGTGTAGAACGAAAGGCATGTCATTTCCGTGCTATAATGCGTGTTTATAGCGCGCCGCGATCTCACACCACGAAGGCGAGATCGTTCGTCACTGATTCTGAAAGGCGCGATGCACCGAAAACTGCATCTTGTGCAGCCAACGGTTCTCGCCTTTCTGCTGGTACAGCGCTTCGCGAGACAGCCTTCTTTGCTACGAAACGAAAGAGTCCACTTGCAAGCAAAGCTTTCCGTAAAATTGCAACTCGCGCCCACAAATGGCAATGCATCATTTTGACGGGTTTTCTGATGGCATCGTGCTTCGTAAACCAGATTTGGTGGATTGCATCTCGCTGCAGACAGACCACACTTGAAATTCGAGCGCTCGAAAAGCTGTGAGTCGCATTTCAATACGGTACTGCTTTTCTTCTTCAAAAACTTCAGGCAAAGAGAGTGCCTCATCGAATGATAAAAATTAACCACGTGTTCGCACCGGTTAGACCTCGCTAATCTCTGCGAATTTGACGATCTCGAAACTTACACTATCGGCAGGGTCGGCTTCCAATCCTGGACAACTAAGTCCGTGAGTTGTTGCGCTAATTTTTCAGGGATTCCTTCTTCAGAAGACGAGGAGGATACACCTTCCCCTCCCAATTACTCGATCTTAGAAAAGTGGCGAATATTTGCGTGGAGCAGTGGGACCTAAGATAAATCTCTCCGAGTGGTCGCAGATGCTCAAACACAGCGTAATTGGCGGAGGGAAGGGGGAAATACTTGACGCACAACTTCGCCGTAAAAATATAGTCGAGTTGCTGGCTGAACGTGACAAATCCAAAATGGGGCACTAAAAGCGTTTTGAGTCTGGCGCGCGCAGGGCGCTGGTTGGGCTCGACGCGCTCGGCAGGAGTTTCGTTAATTGAAGTCCTACGGCCTGCGGGACGTCGCGGGAAGTCGTGGCGCCTCGCTGGGTGCTTAAGACCTAGTCGAGTCTAGAGTACCATCCCGACAACAGCTTTTAATGATCTTCTTTTTCGCACGCGCATTGTTAACCGCCATTTTTCTTTTCTTTCAACAATCACTCGATTCAACAATCCTCGACGAAAAGGGTGGATTTGGCAAATGGAATTTGCTCCACGAGAGAAGGAGACAACAGCTCTTCAACGTCTGTCCTCTTTCGAATATATTCGTTAAACAAGGCTTACTTTTTCGATATAAAAATATAATGTATTTGTTGTCAATTTTTATGAAAAAATTGAACTTCTGTTGAATGAAGTAAAATATTTTTACTACTTAAATCAATTTAGTCTAAAAAAAAACGAAGTCTTGAACTATTTTGTAGAATTGGACCTTTTTCAATTTTTAAATACTCTACTTAAATAAGTCGCCTTTTTGGCGTATTTTCCTTTGGCTGTTCGGAGTAGTATTATTGGAGAGAAGTATAGGGTACCGCGATACCAACTTGCGATGAGCCTACGGATCAAAACTGAATAAAACTTGATCGCGGTAACGATGTTGAAAAATGGTAAAAATGTGTTTCATTCGGTGATTTCGCTCCACAAAACAAGGGAATTGGCTTTTTTTTTAGGAAAAACTCGCTAAAGAGTGTCTTTTCCATCTGATCCCGCGTCTGTGAGCGTCCAGGCCAGTGATAGTCATCCGTCTTGAGCCTTTCCCTTCCCCTCCCGACCCCCCTAATCCATCTCACTAATGGAAAGCCGAAAGCCTGAGCGCCACGTGACTTTGAACATAAAAACTCGAATTCAAGTGTCACTAGCTTGCCACTTGCACAACCCCGCCTCTATCAAAAATTCTATCAGCTTTCCGCGGCCAAAAAAATGCCCCAATATTCACTCATCACCTTGATAGAGATGGCGACAGTCTCTTTAAGACTTTCCGCCCGGAACTTATTTGTCAGACGCAGTCCATTTCATAGCGACGAGGTCCGCGGAAATGCACCAGATCAATCGTTAAATCTTCCTTGCCGAAATAACCTCTTCTTCCCCTTTCTTCTCCCCGTCTTCTTCTTTGCCCACTAATTTCCTCACACTCTCTAACCGCGTTCTCACCATCTTCCTCTCCTTTCTAAGTTCCCCTTCTCACTTTCGCTCACCATATCGAAATAACCGTCCCCTCCATCACATCGCACACTGTTCCCCCCTCCTTCACTACCCCCACGCCTCTCCTTGCTAGTTTCTCCCACTACTACTCGGCATCCCCACTCTCCTCCTTCACGTTCCCTCGCCTCATCTTGCCACAACTTTCTCCCACTATCTTCTGGCATTCACCCCTCTTTCCCCAATACCCCCCCCTTAATTCACACCACTCTGCAGTTTTCTTCCAACGATTCTGTTTTCCTCATCAACTAACGTCTCCAGTAAATAAACCTACTCAATTCTTTTAAAGAAAACATTTTTATCGTCAATATCATTGCATACGTGGAAGACTCATCGATCAAAAAGCAATAACTATTCAAGAATCAATCCACTATGATTTAATTCACAGGCCGACCATTCAATTTCCAGCTCCTCAAAGGCGTGACATCCTCAGGACATTTCCCATCATGGATTGTCAGTGTCAACAATAAGATCAAGAGATATAAGTCATTGCAATCATCATCAAGATTTGTTCAGGGAAAAACTCCCGTCACCTTGATCGCCCTTACTAAAATTTCATTCGATCATTTCGCACGTAATCTAATCGAGCCAAACCACACCTCAACAACACATGTACCTCGCTGTAGCTGATAAACTAATTTATAAACAACGTAATCGCCTGAAACGGCCGTGTTCGGCTTATCAGCGGTCAATATTAGCTCACAATCACACCGAACAAAGTTTAAGAATTGCTCCTGTGGCAGGTGTGGCACCTGATAGTGCTGGATGCCAGGTGAAATGGCAGGAATGCAAAGCCACAACACAGCGCTGGGGTTGCAGCTGGTAGGTAGGATTCAAACCAAAAAGAGGAGACTGTTGTTGCTGATTGAAACCCGTTTTGATTCGCCATCCCAGAACAAAGAACTCTGACAAACAGCATGTTCAAAATAGACGTGCACGACTCATCTTTCAAAAGATCTGCGTTTAAATAACAGATACATAGGAAAAAGATTATAGTGGAACAACGGGATCTCATATAAAACAGATTTGTAGAGTTTTCCCGTCGAAGGTACCTATTTGTGATAGTGTGGGACTTTGACAGAAGCGTCTAATCAAAAGGCACTAGAATAATTGGGCTAAATCAAGTTACGCGGTGAAATTCAAGTAGAGATAATTGTTTAGTTGTGAAGGGCTTCGGATGAGGCCTGCACGAAGGCCTAGGGGCCTTAACAGTTGGGAGACCGCCAGAGCAGACAGGACTGGCGCCAAGTCGCCATCATTTTCGACAGTTTGTCGGGGCGCAGCTTGTAATTCCGTTTGTTTAAGTGTGTAATGACCCTATAGGCAACCCCTTCTCCCATAAAAGCCTCCAGCGCACCGCGCCTCTTACGAAAACTTGAGGTTTGAAACCACGAATGGCCCTTCATAGGACCACTCACGTTAATTCAAAGGATAGGACGTACACTTTATCCACAAATAATCTTCTTACAATCTCGTGTCATTGACGGAAGAATGGAATTTTCTTTAAACAAATAATGGTTTTTACAATGTAATTCGGTGCTTTTCCAGAAAAAAAGGAAGAAGAAAAAAGTTAAATGGTGCTACGCGACGTTGACAAAAATCATACAAGTTTTAAAATAATTAAAAAAAACGTAAAAAAATCACAAAAATTTGACAAATTAAAATACACTTAACACTTATAATTTTTTGACAAAAATAAATTGAAAAAAAAAACGAGAAAAACAACAGAAAAACGGTTTAGTCGTGGGTAAAAAGTAAGTCCTGTCGGTTTGAAAACATGTTCATAGTGTAGCAGAAATTAACCCTTGAAGAATCACATTGTGATATTTTGAGAGGGCCCAATCCTCGTTACCTTGCAAGCATCACGAGTCGGCCTCAAATAGACTAAATTAGAGGAGGAGAGGCGCCAGCATAAATCCTAACCTTGTTTCCGCTTCTAATTTCTTCCAGTCTGGTGGCCCTTTTAAGTATGTGATGATACTCCCCAGTTCGGGGTCCCTTATGACTTGGCGATGCCGCGCCGAGGCAGAAATATCAGGCAAATGAGAAAAAACGGAGGGAATCTATGGCCCTATCACGAGGGCTTAAGCCGTTCCCCTTCCGAATAGACGAAGGGACAATCAGGAAATGGTCGGCGGGTAGAGAAGCCTTTTTTGATAGGGGTAGGATGACACGCGATTTTACAGGTACTTTTTTCTCTCGCTGTATTGCGTGTACTCAGCAGAGCTTATGAGGTTTATGGTGGACAGTCTTTTCATGTCGGATTTTGGTCATTAATGCCATAAAAAACTTACAAAATGACCTGGAGTCTTCCGGGAAGTAGCCGAGGTACTGATAGATGTCCCCATGTCTTCGATACATTTTCGGTATCTAATTTCGAAATTCAAACCCATTTTATGATACTCCTCATCATAGAAATTTCAACGAAGTAAAATCTAATTCCAAAAACAGGATTTTTTAGAAAAATACAAGTTGTAGAAAAAGGCAAATATTTAAGATTCGGGTGTGTCTTTTAACATATTATTCAAAACAGCGAAAAAACTGCAGTAAACTCATCCGGTAAAATAGTCTAAGCTGATGACGAAATTCTCTTTCCTTCCCTCTTAAGAAAGAATCTCAAAAAAATTATCCCATAGGCTGTTTTTCTACAAAACTGCGTGTTTTTTTGTTTTTTTCAGACAGAAAAAAACGATAAAGAAAGAGGCTAAAAATGCTGAATTACAATGAGTCAAACGTGGCCATCTGCATATACAGAGCTAGAACAGCTTGTAAAAATGTTATCTCCGCGAAAATATTATTCCCCTCAACTTGACCGCTGAAAAAACATTCATGCTCCTTTTTTAAATACAAAGTTTAGCGAATAATTACTTCGTGGTTGAAAATCTCCTTTTTCCTCCTTCACTTACATATCTCGTAAATTGTGCAGTGATGCCCACGTGCGAGTGTTAAAAATACAGAAGAAACCCTTAAATGTTCCCCTCTTTCGCGGCGTGACTGTTCCCCTTCCCCTGCGCGTGATTTCGTCTACCTGCGGTGAGAGGGGCAAGGGGCTTGGGGCCCGTCCCCAAATGCCGTGTAATGGAGAAGGAGAATTTCATTCAGAATTAAGAAGGGAGGTTGCCGGGGCTGTTTATGGCCGGACCCTTTGGATTGTTTGGGTACGAGAGAGCCCACGGAAGTAGTAATGAATTTTGTTTAATAGACAATTACTCGAGCACGTTTTTACTCTTAAGGGCGAGCGCCTTGATGCACTTAATTTACGCCAAGGTTGAACCGAAGTACCGCTCCTTGACGTCGGCAAATAGTTTAGTATTTTAAGTATCCCAAAATACCCGCAATGTGTCACAAATTTCATACGTCAAATCTCGTAAAATTTCCTCTCGAGGAGAAAAGAAAAGTGCAACTATACTCTAAATCTGAAACAGTGAAAGTCACCGGGATTCAGTGGAAATTCATTGAATGAAATCAGAGGAGCGATTTCGTAGGGGAAATAGTAACTTTTCACTGTTTCAGATTTAAAGTGTAGGTCCACTGCGCTGATAACGAATTTTTTGCGGTTATTATATTTTAAGTAACTATCTTACGCGTCTTATTAACACATCGAAGCGCAGATGAGAGCCGAAATTATGTCTTTTTTGAACAGCATTTTTTTTTTTTTTTTTTTTTTTTTTTTTTGTTTTTTTTTTTTTTTTTAATTTTTTTTTTTTTTTTTTCTCTATGTTGGTTGTATGTCTACTGGTAATGTTTCTCCATTTTCTATTTTTCTCTTGTTTAGTATTATAGACATGGCATGGTGTATA
>Ga0058701_10003469_pt1 | contig 12479 bp, 11 predicted proteins | sample AgamicOrMae_FD_97039 | JGI IMG/M metagenome (GOLD analysis project Ga0058701, IMG submission 97039) | Agave microbial communities from Guanajuato, Mexico - Or.Ma.e | ecosystem: Host-associated > Plants > Phyllosphere > Phylloplane/Leaf | place: Guanajuato, Mexico | collected 2012-06-04
CTGGCCGACTGGCGCGTGTCCCAATGGGCCGGACTGAGTTTGGCCACTCCAGGAGGCTGGCTGCTCGCCGCCGGCTGGCAACTGCTGCAGACTGTGGTCGATAATGGAGAGCTTTTGTTTGGGCAAAACTGTTTAGTTTTTGTTTGTTTGGGGGTCAAGTTTGGCCATTTTTTTCAGGAGATTTTTGTGAGCATTTTCGTCCATATTTTTCAGAACATTTTCGGCGATATTTTTTCCAGTATTTTCAGTATTTTCGTTCACATTTTTTGCGGAAGAATAGGCGAAAGATATAGAGTTCGACAAAGAGAAAGGTTAACAGGTTTTGAATAATAAATCTCTTCGGCATCGCATCGGCTGTGCTCGAAGGGGCAAAAAGAGCTAGTAGAAGGCCCTCTCCCGAAGACTAGCTCTCTGCCCAAGAAAGCCGGAAAAGCTCCCCTTGGAGCCCGCAAATGGCTCCAAATGTTGACCGCCGGATACTGACCGTAAACCTTGAGCTGGCGCTCGGCCGAAACTGTGGCGAAGGTGGGCGAGTCTGCGGAGACCTCGCACTTGAAGGTGCTCTCGGTGGCCAAATTTACCTGTTTCAGGTGCACATGAGTGCCGTTTGATTTGGCCAGCTGGAATGATTTAGAAGGAAAAGATGTTAATGTTAATGTTTCCGTTCCTCTTGTTCTAGTGCTTCGAATACTGTTCCGAAACTGTGCGTCGAGTATTCGAGCCAGTTTCTGCAGTTGCTACAGTTGTAGAGCCGAAAATCAGCGCCTCTCCCGAGCCTTAGGTGCACCTTAGGGCACCATAGGGCGCCCCCACCGACCTCAGTCTGGCGTGGTATAAAACCACTCGCGAACAAGTGGTTTTATATTTTGTTTCCAGGCGCGCACAAGCAGAGCGCCGCAGTGGCTGAACGCGGCCTGCAATGCATGCCAGCCGCACGATCTCCAGCCCACAGACAGTCGCTGGCCCATTGTTGTTTCCGCATTTGGCCGGCCCGCGAGATTGGTCTCGCTTGATAAATGACTGTCCACTGCGAGTAGCCTGACCGCTGCTCTGGAGAGGCGGCCGAAAAGCGAGTGGGACTGTGTGTTTTTGGCGCCCCTCTGCTTCCTCTGCTGGCCGTCTGTTTGAGAGAGTATCTGTTTGAGAGAGTATCTGTTTGGCGAGAAGTGCGAATTCAACAGAGCCGACTTTATCATATCACAACATCAATTTTTGGCCCCCCACAACTGCGACCATTTGGCGCTGTTGCGAACGAGCGCACGTCTGCAAACTGCGGCCCAGCTCACCACTGTGGGCGCTCGATTTATATTTGCGACAAAAAGACACATCCCTCGCGAGGGAGCCAGCAGGCCCGCTCGCAGAGACTGTCTGCGGCCAGCAGGCAGCCCCAAATGGAGCCGCCAATTCCGCCGAGCTGGCCGCCCCACGCGCGAGGTCAAGCCTAATGAGCGACAGATAAGGAGCGGCGCTGGCCACATCCGGTTTCCAGGCTGTCCATTGGCTGTGGCTCAGTTGGCGCCAGGCGGCGAGCCAGTGTGGCTTTTGGCGAGTCCTGGGTGGCGAGCTAGCCGTAGTCTGCGACTGCCTAGCTCCGCCGGATGGGCGTCCGCGCGAAGGTGGAATAAATTTGCATATTTCTGCCGGCGGCCACGCTCGCCCAGTGCCTCATTGGGCCCTCTCGATGCCCCAATGAGGCGCGCTAACGAGCGCCAAAGGTGTGCACAGAAATCGATTTGGGCCCCAAACTGGCCAAATGCAGCAGTGTCTAGCCCCGGCTGGCAATGTCCGGCCGCGAGTGGGCCCTCCGCCGAGGGGCTTTTGCATGGGTGGAAAAATGGATGCGGCGAGTGCAGCAAAATAAGCCGCCCGACTGGCGTGCCGCCGCGTGCTTGTCGCTGCTCGTCTGTGGCGCTCGATCCTGGTCGCTCGTGGTCGCGCGGCCACAGCAGAGCAGTGGAGCGCGAGTGCAGCTGGCCGCACACACTCTCTCCCGCCGCGCGTCCCACTCGATATCGAGCGGCCAAAGTGCACGAGTTGCCGCCCAAATTGGGCTGCCCAGCGCCCATTTTGGCGATCATTTTGCGGCTTAGCCGCCCGGAAGACAAGCTTGCGGCTCACAAGCTGCACAAACTGCAAACTGCAAGCTGAAATCTGCAATCTGCAAGCCCCAAACTGCAAACTCCAAAGCACAGACAGCGAGCGACTGCAACCAAAAGCTTGGCCACCAAAAGGCGGCCGCGCCCCAAGCCCAAATACCTGCCGGTAATTATCGTGGCCGGGCGATTAGTAGTGCTTGCGTAATCATCTTTGGCTGATCATTGAAAAGGGCCCCATTGAAGAGGAGCGCCGCCAGGCAACCGGCGTGGGCCAGAGATTGGCCGGAGGGCGCCCCAGCTCGAGATTGGCCACGCCAGCCCCTCTGACAGTGTTGGGCCCGTGGGCTAAGCTCGCGCCAGCTCGTGCAGGTTCGTGCGGGTTCGTGCCGACCAGTTTGGGCCCAGCCCCCCGCAGACTGCGGCCAACATTTGATATGGTAATTAAAAGGAAATGAAAATTTTGTCTTGCGGAATTTGGCATCCTCCGGGCCAAAGGGGGGCCCTTAGGTGTGCTCTTTACTATGCGGGGCGCATTTGCTGTGCGCGTGCATAGTTAACCAGTGCAGCATTTATGGGCCCAGTTTGCATTTGGGCCCATTATGTTTACATAGCGCAGAGTGTGTGCGGCGCGCACGCAGCACTCTCACCGCGCGGCTGAAAGCAGTGCTCCAGTGCGGCCGCAGACTGTCTGCGGGACCTCTGCACTTGTTTGCTCGTCATGGGCGCCAGTTGTCTCCTGTCGCCCGCGGTCTCTCTCTGGGGCCTCAACCAATGGGCGGCCACCCCACTGGCTTGGCGCCAACATATTGCCACCCACGAGGACGCCTCTCCGGCCAGGTGGGCGCACAGTCGACCGAAGCGAGGGGGCCAATTTCCTGGCCGGCGAGGGGCGACCAATCTCGCGGCTGTGCGGTGTGGGCCGCAAAAGGGGCGCATTTTCAATGAGGACGCCCATTGAGGCGCGTAAAATATTCAAACGCCGCCACCCAAGGCCCAAGGAGCGGCCACCTTTCCGTAAAAAGATGCTCGTGATTATGAGCGACTACTGGCTGGATGACTGGAACCAGCGCCACGAGACTGGCACGAGTGAGTGGCAGTGGCCCGAGCAGAAGTGAGCTCCAGGCAGAGCTCACTTCTGTGCCACGAGCAGCCAGTGGCGCCCCGAGAGAAAGGCCGAGCTGGGGGCCAGCTCGGCGGAAGGAGAGCTGATAGATTGCTGGCCGGGCGCGTGTCAGCCAGCGACACACCGACAACGAGGAGAGCCGGCGCTCATTATTAGCTCATTTTTCACGCTCGCCCACCCTCCAAGTGTCTCTGTCGCAGTCGTTTTGTGTTGCGGCTGCTCGTGGGCCACTCGCCTGCTCGCCTGCTCGCCTGGAGCTCGTTTGGGCGGCCGGCGAGCCAGTTTCGAGTGGAGAAAAATAGGAAAATTAGATTAGAGCTTTAAAGTGGCCGCGCCGCTTTGGGGCCGCTCCAAAGGGCGCGCGCAGAGCCCAGCCAGGCAGACTAGCACACAAGCAGAGCAGCACACGAGCAGACTGGCAGGCGCGCACTCGGCCAGCTGAACTCGTGGGGCTGAAGTGGCGCGCGCTGAACTGGCGCCGCCAAATAGTAATCCACCAAAAGCGGCTTGTGCCTCTTCGCTGCTCTGCTCTGGGCGCTCTTTTGCGCCCTCTTCTCATGGCTCTCAGTCTCTCTTCCAGTCACTAGGACCTAGTCTCTGGCCGCGGCTCTGCATTTGGCCCTGTGTGTCAGATTTGGCTTGTTTTGCTTGTCCTCTCAATCGAGTGGCCCGCTCGGCCGCCACTCGCCCGATGCGGCTCCACCAGACTCCACCAGGCTCCAGTGGGCGCCCTAAGGACCACAGACCCGTGTCACTGGTGGGCGACCACCGCCAAGGCCGAGGGGGCCCAGCGGCAAGCTCGGCGGGCTTTCTCGCCGGCTCAGAAGGGCGGCAAGTGGTCTCTCTTTGACCAAGTGGGCCAAGTGGGCGAGCGGCGGAAGGAAAAAGGTGGCCCAAAGGAGCGAAATGGGCGGCAAACTTACGTCCAAATTGATTCCCTCTAGCTCAAACTCGTGCTTCTCCTCCTTAGGACCAGGCTCCTCCTGCGCTGCTCTGGCTTGCTGCTCGTTGGCCGAGCTTGAGCTCCAGAGCGGCGGGGGCAAAAAGCGGTAGAATTCCACGTAGTTCTTGTACCATTTTATCGACCACAACTGGCCGGTTTTTGTCATGTTTTTGTCACGTTTTATCCATTTCCATTGCCAGATGCAAGTGGCGGCGTATTGGGACGTTTGAGTGTCAGCTAATTAGTGCTCGATTTTGGTAGATTTTGATCTATTTTGGTCGAACTTCATTCAGTTTTGTCAAGCTTCATTCAGATTCGTTCGGTTTCATCAAAGTTGATTCATTTCCATTCATTTTCATTCATTTCCATTCAAATCCGAAGATCAATGCTCCGATTTGCAGCTCTGCTTGTCTCGTGAGCTGCACTCTAGCTACTTGAGCTAGTCTGAAGCAGACGAGCTTAGGACCAGCTCAAGCAGGTAACATTCAAGAAGCTCCGCCTGAGCTTTGATTCGAATACGATGGGCAAGCAGCCCGCAAACTCACCTGATCGTTTGCGGCCAACTCGTAATTGCACACAAGAGTCACCTGACTTCCGTTTGGAACTGCGGCCGGAATTTCAATTGAGCTGATTCGGAGACAGTCGACTTTTGGTTCGCAGTTTAGTTGGAGTCAAGTTGGAGTTGAGTTTAGAGTGGTTCCAGTGGTTGGAATGCCGGCGGAGAAGGTTAGTTAGTTTAGGTTAAGCTTCAGTTTTGGACTACAGTCTGTAAAAAGTGTGCAGTTTGAGCTCAGTTTGGGGCTATTTTGGGCCACTTTGAGGGGCCATTTTGGGCGAAGGAGTGGCCCAAATGGCCGGAGGTTGCAATTCACTGACTTTGGGAGGAAGTGAGTCAATCACAAGCGAAGGAGCGCGCAAAACTAGTCCGAAAGCGACGATTCAAATCACGTGCTGCACACTGAAACACGCTCTCCAATGGCCACTTGACTGGCGGCAAGACAGCGCGGAATTGGCCGCAGAGCTTAGGTTAGTTAGTGGGACTTGGAGCTGGAGAGAAGGAGAAAAGGTGCTCGTTGGGTGGGCGCAAATCTGGCTTGGGGGCAACAATCTGGCGAGAAGAGCGCGTTTGGAAAAGTGTGCACACTTTTTTATGCGTTAATATTTTGCCGCTCGCTTAAGCTTGAGCAAAAAAGTGGGCTCAAAAGTGAACACACAAAAGTGAACACAAGCTCAGGCCAATGGTTGGCCAATTTACATACATAAAGTGGCCATAAAAAGAACACATGGCGGATTATAATTGGGCCCCGAAAAGGGCCAATGAGCAAACAAGCCGAGAGGCACGTAGCCGATTTGGCGCCCAGCAACTAGCACTAACACACACAAACACTGGCCGCAAGTTGCACTCAAAAAGGTGATCCACTCGGTCGAAGAATTTTTCCCCATTTTTTCCCATTTCTGCCCTGCCCAAAACTGTGAGTGTTTGCCAAAGTTTTCGAGCCAAAGTTTGCCAAAGTTTTCCAGCCAAAGTTGCTCCCCAAAGAGCCGGAAGTTGAGCCAGGCTCTCGGCCCAAGTGTGTGGTCATGCTGCGGGCCGGAAGTGGAGCCAAGCGAAGAGTGTTTGAGAGTATTTGGCGGCTGGAGAGTTGTTGCCGTTTGAGCTTGGGGGCAGCAACAACTCAATCGTTTGCTCTAGTTTCTGCTCTCTCTCGTTTTGCTGCACCATTTCGTGCTGCGCCTCTTTGGCGGTCATTTTTTTCAACTCTCAGGCTGCCTCTCTGGCTTGCTGGCCCGCTTTCAGCTGAGCTCTAATGCATTGGCGAGAGGGGCAAAAATGCGAGCACCTAGAGAGTGTCTCAGCGCGCCAGAGAAGAAGGACCCAAATCGAAGGCATTAAGCTTGATGTTTGTCCATTTGGAAAAGTGCGCGCCTCTTGCTGCACCAAAACCAAGATCCCATTTGCTGCCCAACACCCAAAGCACTGATCTCGCCTTCTTTTAATAGGCCTAATTAATTGCGCTTTGAGCCTCTTGCTTTTTTTGCGGCCGCCCAATGCTTAGAGCAGCCTGCTGGTGTCTGCGAAGTGCAGGAACCACCGCAGCTAGTCTGCAATGCAATTGCCTCTCGGCAAAGAGGCTCTTTTGCTCCACTGTCTTGGTGTCTGCGACTCGCCGGTTCAACTAGACATTTTCAGCTGCCTTTTGGGCCGCAAAACGTCTGGCCCAAAGCTGGTCCGAAGCTGCAGAGCTCAGGTGGGCCAAGTGCGCATTCCGCCGCCAATGGATGAGAAAAAGGAGGAGGAAATTAAATTTGTTGTCATTGGCAACAAGCGGCCCTTCTCAGACAGAAAGAGATGGTTCGATGTTTCGGCTCATTTCGCGCCGCTCTTTTCTCGTCACTGTCACGGCGAGCCCCAAAAGGTGGTCCTCGTTTGCTCGGCGGCGAGAAAGCTGCAGACTGAGGCCCCAAAGCGCCGGAACTTGTGCAAAACTCCGGCAAACTTCTGCCCGCCGGCCGGCAGACAAACATGCCCAAAGAGACACTCACGAGCGAGAGTTGTGCACACTTTGGACCGAAACAAAAGCTTGCGACTCAATTCGATTGACGAAAGAGGCAAAAGGGAGAGAAAAAAGAGTGGAAAAAGGGAAAAATAAGGGAAAAAGTTGCCCAGTCGAACTGGAAACAACTGCCACTGGTGCCAATGGTTTGCCTTGTGGCTGGCTCGTTGTTGTTGCTCGTAGTTGTTGTCTGTTGTTGCTGGTTGGCCATGTTCTTTTTGGCTTGAATTTTTGGGCCCAATTTTTAGCTCAAGCAAAGGCAAAAGAGGCAATCCCAGAAATATGCCACGCCTGTCAGTCCATTGCCTCGGGCAACGCAAATCAGCAAAAGAAGGGAAACATCATTTGGCGGCTCGCCAGAGCAATGGGGGCGCTCCTAAGGGTTGCCCGCATGAGCAAGATGAATTGGACGGGGCGCCGCATTTATCCATTGGGCGCTGGGCGAGACTAGCGCCGGATAAAAAGGACTCCCATTGGGGCTTATTGATTTTGCAACAACTGAGCAGAAAGGGCGCCCATTCGTGTGGCCACTTGCCCGCCGGACTGAGCTCGGCGCTTTCACTTTGGGGCGGCGGATTAGAGTCCTGAAAAGAGATAGAGACTGTGTGATGCGAGAAGTGGATTGGCGCTTGCAGTTAGGCGCGCTTGTTGTGATTCACTGGACTCGTGTGGACGCATTGGTGGAGCTTGGCCGCTCGCCCTTAGGATGCCCCAAGGATGGACCCAGAGGATGGGTGTTAATCGGGCGCGATTGGCCATCTGCGGCCGGACCACATAATTGAATGAGCGGTCGGATGCGGCGGCGCCTCGGCCGAGGAGCTGGGCGCGCCGGCCGCCTGTCACCGAGCGGCCTGGGGCGCACGTGGGCCCACGATTAGGGCGGAGAGCAAGGAGATAAACTTATCTTGACTCGGACAAGCCGTTTGGGGGCCAAATTTGCACGCACCATTGCGCAATGGCCACTCGAGCTTAGGGTGGGCGCCCCAGAGAGCCAAATGGTCGGCCCATTGGCGCCCCCACGCTGGTCTGCGGCCGCGCGGCACTGCGTCTCACGCGCCAACACCTTCGGCATGGGCCCATTCGCACAGCAAAGCGCCACTCAAAGCTCACTGCTCACTGCTTAGTGCTGGCCACTTACATAAACAAGCCAGTCCATTCGCGCGCAATAACAACAACAACAAAGAGATAATGACGATGGTCTTTTTGGCCCCAAACGTAAATGGGCCAAAATGGGTGGAAAATTTAATCAAAACGAATGGGCCCTCATTGTTTCGGCCCTCGACTGGCCGTTGGGTGAGAAGAGAGGCTCGCTTGGCTCGAAAAGGGCCACCAGTGGACCCTTTCGAGAAGGGCTCCATTCGGCGGAATTTGAATTTTAAATCCAATGGTTCAGAAACAGCAGTGGGCCAATGAGAGTTAAGCGCCGCCCAAGAGGCTCCTGCAAGTGCAGTCCAAGCGAGACAGCGGCCGAGAGAGTAGCTTGGGAGAGCGGTGGACTTGCTTTGGACGGGCTGACAAAATGGGCGCCTCTTTGCTCGCTCGTCTTGGTGGCGTCAAAGTCGAGCGGCCGAAAGGAAAACAAAACGCGAGGCGGCAAACAAAAGAGCCTCACGAGCACGGACGAGTGAAAGGGATTTGCCAAAACTGTTGAACAACAACACGATTCGTGCAAATCTCTCCACTCCTAAACTCTGCCACTCTTTTGGGCGGCCCCAAATGATTGATTAGCCGCAACCACTTGCAAGCTTGGGTGGAAATTTCGCCCTCCCTCAAGCAAAGCCTGTCCGCCGAGGCCACAAACTAGCCCCAGCAGCTTGGGGCAGGTTGCGGGCGAGCAAAGAGGCCAAGTGGTGGTCATTGGCGTGACAAAGAGGCACGCAAATGGCGCCCCTTAATTGAGATGTCGGATACCTTTGGGTCTCTCTTTGGCTGGCCAGCGAGCGAGCTAAGGGCGCAAATCGGCCCCCAAGAGCTGCTCGAGCTCTTGAGGACCACACAAAACGAGTGGGCAGAAGTTTGGGCTTCAATTAGGAGATAGAGCTAACAAATGGCACAACCACGAGAGCGGAACCAAAGGTCTAGTAGCTCGAGCGCGAGGTGCCAGCAAGCGCGGCTTTCTTGCCTCTTTCGGTGATCTTTTTCCTCTCGCAGTTCTTCCGCTTTGCCATCAAGCTCGCCGAGTTGCTCCTATGAGTCTGGGTGGTCGAAAATCTGAGCCAAAATCGAGCTCAGAACAAAATTCCAACAAAATTTGGTCCAACTTTGGGGGAGAACAAATGCACGCTGCACAGCGCAGAATGGTCGCACACAGTTACACACTGTCTGTGGGCACAAACGAGCTACAAAGGCACGAAAACTTACCTGAAGTGGTGGAATGATGCGCCAGGAGACACAGCAAAAGGTGGACGAAAAAACTAGACTCTGCCAAGTGGCTTGCAAAACTTGTGTGCCGTTTCCTCTTCTTGCGCTTGCGATCAAATGAAACCAAGATTGATTGGCCGTTCGAGTTGTTCTTTTCTCTTGCACAAACTTGACACATTGCTCTTCTCTGTTCACTTTTACAAGCAAAACTTTTGAAACCAAATTGATTGCTCGCCCGCTCGGCCAACTTGCTCTCCCACTTGCAGGCTTTATTGTCGCCCGGCTTTATTGTCAAATTGATTCTCGCCCCCACCAAAGAGAACCAAAGCGAACTCTCCCAAAAAAGAAGCGAGCGTCTAATTGTCGATTCAGACTGTCTCTGCAGTTGCGTCTGAACAGCTCGAGAGGGCCGAGCTGGTTGGGGACGAGGATGAACTCTTGGAAGAGGAAAGGAGCGCCCAATTTGCGGCCGGGACGCATGCGCCGAAGGGCGCCAGCAACTCGCCACGGGCCTCACCTAAGGGCCAATTGGGAGCCTCTCGGGCCAATTGGGCGACATCTGGAGACTGCAAATGGTGGCAGAGGTTGCCTTTGGGAGGGGCCAAACTGGGCTAAGGATAAATGATGGCTCTCGAATGATCACTTTTCACGCACATACATGAAACAATGGCCTTTGATTAACTGCCGCTGTCACTTTCTTCGCCAGCTTATAACAAATCAAGGATTTCTTTTCCGATCTTCACCCTTGGCGTTGCATTGGCATTCAATTCTAATGAAGCCAGCGGGGAAATGGAAAAACCAAGTCGAGGAGCCGAGCAGATGAGGAGGAGAAAATTCGCGAATGATTAACTTGGGCCTTTTTTCATCGAGAAAACACACGCAAATTCTCGAGACTAGTGGAATCTGCTTTCGAGGAGGAGCCGAAAACCATTTCACTTGCATAATTTAGTTTGAATTATTTGCCCACTCGGATCGTGCAACTTGCTCGATGGTCGAGCAGCAAAAGTGCCACTGCGCGAGAGCTTGGGGTGAGCAAACAGACAAGAGCACAAGAATGCTTATTAGGCTGCTACTTGTGGCTCTGGCTGATAAATATTCCTAAGGCAATATTTATCCGAATTTTGCCTAAACTTGCGGAGCGTTTTACGAAATGCAAAATGCACAAGTGCTCGCTGAAGTGGCAGACTTTTTCCCTGGCGCAACTGCTGAGGTGCAGCGCTTTTTGTGGCCAGACTCAGACCCAGATACTGCATAGGATTGAGTAAACAAAATAAAAGGCAGCTAATGGCTCCCCGGTGGCGCTTGTTTGTTTTCCGGACTTTTGTTGGCTTTTGGGCTTGAGAGTGGCTGCCAGATTTCAAAGTTGATCGCTAGATTCCAGAAATAGTTCCTAATATAGTTTGACTCGCTGCAAACTGGACTCTGTCGAATTGCAAATCCCGCCTGGATCGAGAAGTTCATGACAGTCCTGTCATGCATAGAGAGTGCCTCTATCTCCCTCGTAGTGATTGTGAAACTTACAGGCGTAAGACAAGGAGTACACGACGGACTGGTTGTTATTTTATTGAGTATGTTTCGGTGACTAGCGAAGAAAGTATATTCCTATCGGGAAAAGTTCGTTGAGGATAAACAATGAGACCGTATTTAGCGCGTTCACTTATCACCGGGGCTCTCGCCGTCCACTGCTTAGTCTCTGGGTTATAAGTTTCGAGACAAGTCAGGGGGGCAAGTTCGGATAGCCCAACAACAGCATATAGTTCCCTCCCGAACTCGAGAAACTCAATGCATCGCTGCTCGGCCTCCGTTCTCGCTGACATCGACCACCTGTCTGATTCAGTATCGTAGACAAAGATTTCCAGATTAGACTCGAAACGTTCATCCCAGCAAATGATATCAATCTTCCCCTTATAAGATGTGCATTGGAATCGTTCGCATCCTCGAGGCAGGGAACTCAAGCGACACCAAGAATCTGTCTTTGGATCGTACCTCTCCAATGTTATTTCCTTGGGTAGTTTTGTGTCACCCCCAATCGCGTATATATAGCCATCCATGGCTACATAAGCTGCATTAGAGCGAGGAATCAGCATTGGTGCACGACTATGCCATTCCGTATCGCCGGGACGAAATCGCTCAACCATGTCAGAGAGACCGGAGATATTGGAGCCTCCAATTGCGTATAGATATTCGCCTAGTGTAACAAGTCCCAGATCTTTTCTTCGATTTAGCATCGCTGGAAGAGATTGCCAGGTGTTATTAGTTATACTATATCGTTCGAAAGTGTTCAATGTCGATTTGTGACATGCTTCGTCCCCATGAAAACCACCGGCAACATAAATGTAATCGCCCAACAAAGCACAACCGAACGACGACCTCGGGGATTGCATGGGGGCGGCCTCAGACCATTTGTCAGTATTTGGATCATATATTTCTACGCTAGATAAACTCTCAAGCTGATTGCTGGATGACCCGAGGGATGTACTGAGTCGACCAGATCGATAGCCGCCAATCGCGTACATCCGTTGGCAGTTTTTCAGATTGCGACGTGGAGCTGGACTAACTTCAGCGATCGGCTCATCTTGGGATCGTTTGACCTGCTGCTCAGTTTCTAAGTAATATTTGGCCTTCGCAATCTGCTCTTTGCATGGCTCAGACATTGTCGCTAGTCCCAAACTGCTGAGCTTTCTCAACTCATAAGGATCGATGGTTGCAAATCTCACGTGCTTGACCAATCTTTCAAATGCTGCCTTTCTATTCTCTAGATCATGTTCTGTCCATTTGATTAGCGCCCTAAATATGCTACTCTCAGACAAATTCAACCTGCCGTCTGACAGCAATATTTCCCAGACATGCTCTTCGGTATCGAAGAATTTTGGCGTCTCACAAACAAGATCAAAATTCTCCAGACAAAATCCGAGGGCTCTGTCTAGCAAGTGTTGCAGGCCGAACTGATGGAATGGGTGTATCAATCCAGTGCAATTTGAAGGGCTTATCCTTGGCTCGATGAATTTCATGCATACGTCTTTCAATGATTCCATGCAAAATCTGAAGGCTACCGACAAGACTTGATGGAAATTATCATGATTTAGCGAGACTTGGTTTGTGTAGCAGAACTCGATGACAGTTCTCATGATCTCAGGCTCTACATCTTCAATTACAACTCTGTTTTCCTTTGCTTCTCTCAATTGGCTTGACATGACTGTTCTGAAATAGTCCGACTTGGCTGCCATTATCACTCGATGAACGCGATATGTTTTAGAGCCAACGATGATTTCCATGTCGACAAATTCGCCATTCAATCTCAGTTCATTGAGTTGTGACCTGTAGCAACAGATTGGCTGGTCAGGTTTCTGCTCCATCAGTGTGGGCCCGAAGGAAGTTGAGTTGCTGTTGAGTATTTGTGC
>Ga0058701_10003470_pt1 | contig 12479 bp, 5 predicted proteins | sample AgamicOrMae_FD_97039 | JGI IMG/M metagenome (GOLD analysis project Ga0058701, IMG submission 97039) | Agave microbial communities from Guanajuato, Mexico - Or.Ma.e | ecosystem: Host-associated > Plants > Phyllosphere > Phylloplane/Leaf | place: Guanajuato, Mexico | collected 2012-06-04
AAGCCCGAGTATCGCCTAAGCCGCTTGTGGTACCAGTGTTGCCTATGTTAACGCGGAATCCAGAGTCCGGAGTACCGCGCTGTCCGGACTAACGCATGTCCGGATTAGCAGGAGAGCACTGTATTAGCAAGTGTAGTAAGACAGTTTTCTCTTCAGCTGTGACTTTCGGATTCGGACACATAGGCCCATAGTTCTTGATGATTTCTTCTCTAGGCTTAAATTTACTAAAACCCTCTTTCATTGTTGCGTATCATGTATTGTAAAGGTTGCGTTTTCTACACCTTGTGTTTCACCCTACGACGCCAAGCCGAGCGGAGCGTTAGCTTAGGGAGGGACTAGACACTTGAAACCTAACCTAACCGAACGATCACTAAGCATGACCCCGCTTCTCGGCGGCAGACCCCTGCCACCGTTAAGATAAGCGGGATCAGGCTTGGCGAACACCGAGCGGAGTGAAGGAAGAGCCAGGCCAAAAGGGCCTAACCTAACCTTGCCGAATCAAACCGCACTTATAAACTTAACCCAGGGTAATCTAACCTTCTCGAATGCATGTCACTACGTATATAATGAAAGGTTAAACGAGGGTTGAAAGGTAAAATCTTTAATACTGACAAGGTATTATATTTTCCTTTTCATGGTTTTGTATTTTTTTTTTATTTTTTTAGAAAAGTCTTAAGGGTTAAAAAATCTTGTGACGGCTAGGCAGGGGCGTTTCGTGTACTGTGCCCTCAAAGCAGAGGAATCGCTGTTGAGCCCTCCATTTCATTATGCCTCCGAAGGCGGTAGGGATGGTAGGGCTGAGCAAGGGAGGGTCGAACCGGGTATAGGGCCGGCAGGGTTAGGGTCGGGGGAAGTGAGAGGGGGCAGGGGCGGATTACAGCAACAAGGCTGGTGGCTGTTTTGTGGTACATCACCTTCAACTTGTCGTGTGCTTTTATGACATTCGGGGGTAAGGGGGGAGGGGGTAATCATAAAACCAGATTCCGTACATCGATTGTCCTGTACATTAGGTACAAGATACGCGGGTTTAATGCATCCCCTGGGGAATGATTCTTTACGGTTCTTTTCAGACGAATTTGTTCTCGAAATAATCACCGGCGCACAGAAAAAATTTGAGCGCAGATTTTTGTTTACGGAGATTTTTCGCATCAAGACAAATGTTTTAAGAATATAAGGTAACATCGGTTGAAAATTAAGAAACGGATAAACATAGTGCTTTCGTAGAAGAGTCAAGCGATGATCCTCTGGATTCTTAAGGATTGGAAATTTGAATTGAGAAAAATGTCCTTTTAAAATTCGAGAAAAATTTGAGGAAAAGCATTTTTAGTTCAAAGGAATAAGGAAACTTATCCAAAAAGAAAAATTACCTCGGTTCAAGAAACTTTTTTTTACTTCCATCTTTGATTAATTGATCATTTTGAGCAATAAAAGTCATTCATTTCGTCGTTAAAATACATTTTGAAAAATGTTCTTTTCGAGGATCAATTTAATTACGAAATTTCAAGTCATGTAAGAGTTTAGGCCGGACCTCTGAGTTACTTATACATCAAAGTTAAATTGATTTTTTTTCTGTAAATTATTTTTTGAATGAATTGCTCTCCTGAAAAATTCGTCGTTAAGAGTTAAGACTAACATTTCTGCACTAAAAGCGCATTAGCGTGTCACTTTCGAGATTTTCGTCGAGATAATCGGTTCTGCCAAAGGGACTGGAAACTTCTTGACCAGCTCCGTGAAATAATATTTTATCGCGATCAAAAGTTGTTCAACTAACACCTTTTGGTGCGAGAGCACTCGCCAGGTTGGCAGTCTTTCCCCTCACCCCCGTCCCGTCCCCTCCTCTTCCACTCCAGACGCTCCTCTGACCTTGAGCCGGCCAATGACCCTTTTCCTGTCGGGAACAAAATCAGCTCTGCCAACCTGACAGCTTTCTCGCAGGAAGGTGTTCAACTTTTAATAACGATAGTGCATGATTTCGAGTTCAAAACTTTGTGTGTTGCCAGCGATTTTTTGACCAGAGCTTTTCCTTAATGCTCATTATTTCGAAGAATAACTGCCGCTGCGATTTTAAGAAAACTAACAAAGTGGCCCATGTAGAAATGGTAGAATCATCGTAACTTCGAGGTAGAATCTGAGTTTACCAGAAGATTAAAGATCGCAGAAAGGTGTAGAAACGGACTTTTTTTTCTAAAAAATGTGGGGCTAGTCACGAGCAGAGATGGCTGGAGTTAGGGATGAATAGGGCCCCTCCGTATAATGTGCGCTATTTTAAGGTACTTTTTAAATCTTTCATCCCCTTTCGCACCCTAAAATGCAGGTTTTCACTGCCAGAGAAATTTGCAAGACCGTGCGAACCTGCTTAACCAGCTTACCCGCCTGAATGCTGCTCTCAACAAACCCTTTCTTTAGTACTATCGTGCACAAAAGTTCCGGAACACCCCTTGAGCGCGGCTAACTTGTAAGCCGGTAGGTTGGAACACTGACAGTCGACCTTGAGCAGGCCAATCACAGGGCTTCTCGACGCTCGCCTCGCTACTGCTGCCAACCTAAAAGCTTTACCGCGCAAAAATTGTGATCCGGAACTTTTTTGCGCGATAGTACAGCGCTTACGGATAGATTTATCTCAACACCTAAGCGAATATGACCTACTCGTCTCTCTATAAAACATTAATCAGGTAAGGGTTATACTTTATTACAAAAGGCAACTCCCACTAGAGAAGTAAAAAATTCTTTTCTTTGAAATCGACCTCTTCCCAGTGAAATCTCCTTGTCCAAAAAAAAAATGGAAAAAAAAATGATGAAGGTTTTTTCTTTTGATGCCGTGCACGTATTCCTTTCAAATAACATACGTTGAGTTGAAATGAAGTAACTAAAACGCAGAAGTTTCGACCTTGCTGCATCTTTCCATTTTCAGAAGCGACGAAAATTAGCTTAAAAATTATGGGCTTTGAGCGATAGTAAGACCGAATTGACGACATGGACCATAATAATTTGTCCACCGGCCACGACAATAATATTACACTGTCGTCGCGTTGTATTGACAATAACTCAGTAATAGTATATGCTTATTCGAAGGCGGGCGTCGGCTTGTGGTGCCTGGCGCCACTAAAATGCATGCGGATGCGTATTGAAGTGCATAACCCTTTCGGCCCGTCATGGGTTTCATTTGGTACACTTCTGAATTATTCGAGAAACTCATTGAGACATTTGAGCGTCGTCTGCAGTTCCTTTAGGAGGCTGCGTTTGTAAGTATTTGTTTTTTTTGTTTTTGTTTTTTCGTGAAAAAAAAACCAAAATAGATATGTTGTAGTCGTGGCACAAGGTGGTATTTTGTACCTGTTGTGTTTTACCTTACGTCATCAAATCAAGGTGAATAAAATCAAAGCGATGCACGAGACACCTGACCTAGGTGAACCTAACTATAACAGTTCGTGGTTGCATGATATACCCGCATATTTCTAAAATAATATTCCGCTTTTTATAATTTTTGTTTATTTGTTTGTTCGTTGTTGTTGTTTTTTTCACCAATTTGAAACTAACTTATTTGATACATCTTCAATTCAAACTTGTTACGATACTTTTCTCGTCACGCGATTCAAATAGACATCTGTTTTACGGCGCTCAAATCTTGTTTCTGTGTAACTTTAAAGATTATTTATTTTTGGGGGTCAAAGTTTCCGTCCTTAAATTGTTTTCCTTCATTTTTCGTGCGGCGAGATTCTTGGAATGTAACAATATGCAAAGTCCTTGGTAGTGTGTTATTTTCAATCACGTTCGACATGCGGAGCATCTGCAAAAGTTGGGGATGTTGCCAAACTTTACGGGTTTCGGAGTAACCTCGTTAAGGGACGATTTCGAATGCATAATTTCTGAGGGGGAGGGGGAAGGGGGAAGGAGGGGATGACCAACAGCTCCGTATGCAACCGATGAATGACCAAAGCTCCCCTCCCCTCAAAAAGAACAATCTTGCAAAGGGATCTTTTTAACGGTGCGTTTTCCGACCACTTTTGAGTGAACTGCACGGACGCCTGCAATAACACTGATAAATCCCTGGAATACATTAAATCCCGTATGAATACGCGTGCCGCCTTTCAGGTTATTATTCTGTAAATTTAAAAGTTGCTGCCTCTGATGTATTTTTCGTCGCCGAGTCGAGCGGAGCCGAGATAGTCACAAGACACCAAACAAAGTTGAGCCTGTTAAACCTAACCTAATCGTGTTAAACCTAATACCAAGTTGCAAAGGCTGATGACGCTTAAACCATACCAGCACAAAGTATTTGGAGTGAAATTAGGCTTAAGGGAAATTGAAAATATTTTCTCCACTATAATACACAATTTTAAGCTTTTAAAAATGCCTAAATTATTAAATTTTAGGTTTCTAGAGAAACTGGAAAAATCCTCTAAAATATTTCTTTCTTTTTCCGAACGGCATCGCTCGGTGGTAGAGGGTTAAGAGAAATTGGAAGGGTTTTTCCCACTAAAATATGCAGTTTTAAGCTTTCGTAACTGCCTAAATCATTAAATTTTATGTTTTCAGAGGAGTGATATTTTTTAAACTGGGACAATACTGAACTGGATAGAATTTCTAAAATAAATTTTTATGTTTTCCGAGCGGCATCGCAGGGTGGTAGCGGGTTGAGTAGCTACGCTGTTGCCGAAATTCAATTGGCATTTTTCTTGATGACAGAACTGGAAGCGAGGAACAGAATATCTGATTTAAGCGGCGTCAGGGTGTACGACGATAAGTTAAGTTAGGTTAGATTGGATGCTCTAGGTGATTTTGGCCTGCTCCGTTTGACTTGCCGACAAGAAATGGCTTATTCCACCTTCCGAACTGTGGTATTAAGATAGGAAATGTAAACATTATAATATTGAAATCTAACAATCAGAATCAGCATTGGAAACGTTCAATTTTACGTTTTTATTGCAGCTTTTACAAAGTCACGGATTTCCTTTTTTGCCAAGTTGGTGTAAATACCGGGGCAAACGGATGATTCGTCCCCAAAAGAGACGATGCCCACTTGTAAGTTGTGCTTCGTGTTCACAAGCGCGCCTCCACTATCGCCAACAGAGGTGTCCTTCTTATTTCCACTCGCGCAGATATGTCCAGGAGTTATGAGTATTCCCTTGTAGCGCGGATTTCCGTCGTAACACTTTTGACACTCGCTTCGACTGACGGTTCTTAAAGTCACTTTTCTTAGGTGCTCAGAAACCACTTCATTTTCTTTATTTCCCTAAAACAAATCATGAAACATTAGAAAATTGACAAACTTCATTTTGTAGCTCTTGTGTTCCGCGTTTCGTCAGCAAGTCGAGAGGCGGAGGATCCACGGAAAAAATGGTTTTGTTACGGCATTAAAATTAGGGATAACAGATAAAATTTTTGTTGCTGCAGCAACCAAACGTTTTGTTGACAGAACTAAACATTTTGTTGTAACAAAATGTTTTTGTTATCTCTATTTTAACAAATGATTTTGTTAGTATAACAAAACCTTTTTCCCGTGGACACATAACCGTACTTTTACAGAAATGATTTTTCATGCTACGAAAATGTTTTCTTTATAACAAAACAATTATTTTCTCGCCGCTTTTTTCTCACGCCAAGAAAAAATATTCTCGGCAAGAAAAAATTGTTGTATAACTAACAGTAAGTCAAGATAACATTTTTCTTGGCTTCAGAAAACATTTTTTTTTCTGTGAGTGAACCAAAGTTAACCTAACCTAACAGTTGGCAAGCCTGATACTGCTGTTAGTTCTTGACGGCAGTTTTTGCTGTCGACAGGATGGCTTTATGATTCTTTGTAACTGAGGCTAAGTTAGGTTAATATCCCTGGGCCACTCTTCGCGATCACTGTAAGCTTAGCTGCAAAAGGCAGAACTAAAAGGTTGAAAATGCCAACCTTTAAAATTTGAAGTGCATTATGAAAGGAATGCGACCACATATTAAGTTATTTTTAATTTTTCTAGTAAATATAGTACTTACAAATTTCCCCCAGCCTGCGACTACAACGTCGGTACCCTGAGCTGGTTCATTGTTTTCCTCAACAAGTGGAATCGGTCTACTGTTGGTAAACGCATCGAACACAAACGGTTTATCCAACCGCAGGACTGCTACATCATAATGAGTACCTGTTGCATCTGATGTGTATTTATTGTGAATCATGTATTTGTCCACAAAGTACCTCTCTCCGCCTTCTAATCTTGACGTGTTAGTCACGATGTAGTATAATTTTGGTATTCTGGAAAATGCAGAAAGGAACAATTATTAAACAATTCGAAAGAGTTCTTAACCATCGCTTTATATCTTGTGTTCAACATGTTAGACTAAACCCTTACCACGCTGATCTCCGTTCAATCAAAAAAAGTGTTCTTTCGCATCGCATAAATTATAATGATGGTTGTTCTTATTGAAGCCTTATTGGATATTGATATCTGTGATTCCCCACGAATGCATAGATATCCATGATATAACAGTTAATAAGTACTATCGTGCACAAAAGTTTCGGAACACCTTTTTTGCGCGGGAAAGTTTTTAGGTTGGCAGCGGCAGTGAGGCGAGCGCCGAGAAGTTCTACGATTGGTCCGCTCAAGGTCAGTTGTCAGTGTTCCAACCTGCCGGCTTGGTTGTGCACAAATGGTGTTCCGGAACTTCTGTGTTTGACAGTACATATCTTCGTATAAATGTTCCTGCTATCCGCGTGCAATGAAGTCAGCTGTTCCCAACATTTCATCAAAGAAAAAAAGAAGCCGTAAGTTTTGGAACATCGATTTAACCAAAAACTACTTACGGTCTCTTAATGCAGTGAGCAGCTGTTAAAACATGCTTGCTATCAAGTATACTAGCTCCACAAACGTGTTCCTTGTGTTTTTCTCCATTTTTACGTAAGGAAACCTGCAATAAAATTGCGATTTATTAATTCGAAACTTTTTTCGTTTTATGACGACCTTTTTCGGGAGATACTCATATTACCTGATATTTGAGATCTTTAATGTCCGCCAGTTCTCCTCCAATTATATGAGGCATATATTTTCCGCCATCAACGTCCCTTAACGCAGAGGGGTAAACAGCGCCTTCAGAAAAAAGGAGAAGAAAAATCATAAATCTTGTGTTGATGGTGGTTACTTCATAACCCAAATCTTAATGCATTTTTGATTTATGTAGCTGTAAATACAAGATTTAATTAGATCGTAGCTTGTAGGTGATGTATCGTGCGGTGATCTCATCATACGATTACTGTCGTCTATTAATCCTCTAGCTCCCTACTTGCTGTCTAATTGTTATTTTTTATTTTTGTTATTTTTTTATTGGATAAGAGCCTCTCGAGCTGGGAGCGAGGTAGGCAACCGACCGGGCAGGCGTGTCTTTGTACTTGCCTATCTAAATTTACCGGTATGTAGACTAACAATAAGGCAGATTCGATGCAACCTGACCTAACCTAACCTTACTTAGGTCAACTTAATCTTTGGTTCAGTGATTTTTCATAGAATGTTTATAGGTTGAGTAGTAGAACACAAGATAGAAATTGTGACCTATTGAATTTTCAGTGCAGAAGGAGAATCCGACTTTGTATTTCAGTCTCACCGTTTAGAAACAACTAAAAGTAAAACATCAGACGTAGAAAACGCAAGTGACATATAAGATGTACGAAATGCAAGTTTCAAAGCTAAGAAAGAAAAGGAACTAGTTCAGTATGAAAAATTGCTCGTTCGATATTTACCAAACACCAGGGCCAACAACATCAGCGACAACCGTCCCATACTCGGCGAACTTTGAAAAGCATTGAATCTGCTAATGCGCTTTATTTGTAAGATTTTTTCTTAAAAACCATAATTATAAGTGTCCTTATCGGTGATAAGAAGTCAAGATTAGCCTGTGGTTCTTCGAAACGAACACTGTATCGAAATCTTGTTCATTCAAGAGGCCATTTTCGCCAGAATCATTGAACTGTTGCCTATAAAACTTTCCCGAATCGTGTGTAAGGTTTGCGCTTATGACTCTGTGGCTCACAACTTACACAGTAAATTTTGCGGAGCGATTTTTTAAATTTTTTTAACGATTTCTTGCGATACCATGAGTTTATGCATTTGATGCTTTCATTTCTTGGCGGAATCTATTCAATGATCAATCCTTTCAAGGATGAATTAAGAGAAAATGAATACTTTGTATCACTGTGCTTTATTTTAGCACCTTTCATGTGATAAACATTCATTAATTTTGAATGAGGTATATTGGAGATTCGAGTTACCATACCTGATTGAGGTGTTGCATCTACGATTGGAAAGGTATTTCAATTGGTTAGTATAGTTGTATTAGACTGTGAAGTAAGTAACTTTCGGTACGATTTTCGTAGCTGTTCGTCTCTGTGCACAGCTGTTGGTTCGAGGCATGAAAACTAAACATTGTTGCCAGATATAACTTCATCTTCTTTATAATCACGTTGAGCTTATTAACCAGACGCGATTATTGGAAAACGTCATGGTTGAGTTTGTCGTCTTTAGAGCGATGTAAGACGTGCTGTGCTTGATTTTGTTATGAAAGTGAAACAACGTAGGTCAACAGAACATCAATATAAGGCGATGTCATAGGAGACAACACGACGAGACTCTTGCGTGCTCTGTGAGTTGGCTAGTGATTGGTCTTTCCTCAAAACTAGCCTAGAAAAGTGCAAACATTACAATCCTCACATTCAGTTCCGAACGTCATATTTGCCAACGCATATATCCACCTTTCTTCACCAATCCGAGCGGAGCGGAAGTGAAGCAAAGCACAAAACACTTCAGAGTGAGCTATCAGGAAAACAAAGAAAAGAAAGAAAAAAATACACACTTCAGAACAAACATGTGTCAACCTAATCTATGCGGTTGTATCCCGTCTATCGTCCTGAATGAACATGGGTAATCACAGACGTTGGGAAATTCGGGTAGCTGTCATAAGCGCCAAAAACCACAAGCGCCCAAAACCACAAGCGCCAACGCCGCAAGCGCCAATCCGTAACCGCCAAACGAGAAAATTCGCAAACGCCAAAGGTCTCAACCGCAATACTAACCTTACCTAACCTAACCTAACTTAACCTAACTTAACCTGGCCTAACCTAACTTAACCTAACTTGACCTAACCTATACGGACTTTGGCGTTTGCGACTTTTCTCGTTTGGCGGTTACGGACTGGCGCTGGCGGCGTTGGCGCTTGTGGTTTTCGGCGCTATCGAATGCCTCCCAAAAATTCAACCTCTAAAACTGAAAGTCTCCAAGTATTTTCTCTTCATGTTATTAGCATGTCATAATAAGTTAAAATGGGTAGTGCTTCCCGGAAGTACTTTTTCTTTCATTTCAAGGAAGCGATGAGGGATGAAGATGTTGAATTTCAGTTTTATTTGTTTCTCGCGTTTAGCTTGCTAAAACGTTGTCTATGAATTGCCTAATTTCTTCATGAGCCAGATTCGTATAAACACCAGGGCATAGAAGTGTGGGTACATCCGTGCCAAAAGAGACAATGCCCACTTGCAAGCCTGTTGAGCTGTCAACAAGGGGACCACCGCTATCTCCTAGACTCGTGTCTCTCTTCACGGTGTCTTCCTTTCCTGCGCATAGCAGCAAGTCGCTTATTTTCCCGGTGCCCCCAAAGCACTCATCGCACGAGGCACGATCCACTATTTGCAGGTCGAGTTTCATTAGGTCTGAGTAGTCGAGTTCCGGTTTCTTGTTTCCCTGAAATCAAATCAAAAATCCGGATTACCACCATGAGCGAGTTATAATTCCGTGAGGATTTCTGAAATTATGATTATCCAACGCTCGACACGAGCTTCCTGTGTTGCCTACTATGGGCTGAAAATGTTCCCATTCGGCTAGTGTTAGGCAACCTGCATAGCATTTGTGTCGAGCGGGCTGCATCTTCATCTCAGAAAATCCTTAGATGCTCGTAACTCGCTTGAGATTTTCATGCCAAGACTGGTCGCATTAAAGAGGAAACACTTGGCCTTTTTTTTTCTTTTTTCTTTTTTTTTCTTTTTTTTTACTACGCGTATTTCACAAACATTGCTTCTTCTAAGTTAGTTTTTATAAGTTATGGCAAAAGCAGTTTTATAGTTGTAGCAAAAACGAAACACCTTTTTTGGGGGATGCTATACCCGTTTTGGATGTGAAACTAAAACCGAGCTAGTATGTATGTTGGTTATTTTTCAAGATAGGCTTATGTTCAGCCATATCATTCGAAAGGTCTCGACGAGAGCTATCCATTGATGTGGCTGCACATAGGTCTATGCTGAAAAAATACCAATATACGTATTTTCCCCTTGTTTTAGTTTCACACCCAAAACAGGTATACCATACCCCAAAACAGGTGTTTTGTTTTTACCGTGCACCCTAGTTTTTAAAGATCAATGTACTACTTCTTGTGCTCCTTCTTAAGCCAAGGTGACAGCGGTGTGAAGCATCAGGCTTTTAACGTGAGTCAATCAAGCTTATCGGGTGCCAAGTCTGCCCGAAGCCTGAAGCCGCTTTCTTCTCGGCGGCAGGGCAACATGCTGCTGAAGAGCAAGTGCCATAAGGCTTGAGCACATTACTTTAAAAGGCTCCGTCAGATGCCCTGTGCCTCGCTCCGCTCAACACGGTTACAAAAGACCGCGCAAAACCTTCAAAATTGAGCATGCATCCTTCGGTAAGAAAAGTCGCGTGAATGATAATTGCTTAATAACGCTTCTGCGTATTGGCCTGTGAATTCGAAGCGATTGCGCAATATTGCCGTAATCTCGCGGAAAACACTTTCTCCAAGTAGCCACTCGAGTTTCATATTGTTGTGGAAACTTCGCCATCGGAAGGGAAGGGGACTTTGTGGTAGCTTACGATCTCCATTTTTTGTGATTTCAAGGTGCTGAGGGATTTCAAAGCCTGCTTTGGTGAGGATCAGGTCAGGAGTTTCCTATAACAAAAGTATAGCGTTTGCTGCACGTCATGGAAACTATTCTCTAGGAAAAGTGTTCAGAGAAAAAGTTTTACATCATGTAAAATATTGACCAGACGTATTGGCTTTGTTTACCGTTGATCGTAAACTGTACACCACGCTTTTTATTGTTTACAAGGACCTTCCCGTTTTTTGTTGTTTTTTTACGTTAAACGTAATTGTATTGAAGCTTACAACTGGAAAGTTGCCTTATTTATATTTTATCTTCATCCATATCGGTACTTACAGTTAGAAAAACTCCCTCACCATGTGCATTTTGTAAGAAATTTTTTTCATGCGCTAAAAATAGTAAGATTTATACTTCTTTTCGATTCTGATAGAATTCTCGAGAACATGCTTAAGGGAACGTTATCAAAATTTGCGTTTTGTAGCAGTAATTAGAAAAGCAAATGTAAACGTATTGTTAGAGTTTAATAATTTTATGGTTGTATTGGTACAAGATATTTTTCGAGTGTGTGTATGTTTGTGTGAGCGAGGCTCAAACTGTGTCTAATTATCCAACAAAAATGGTCAAACTTTTCGAGCCAAAAAAGGTGGGGGGAGGTACGTTAGTGTCACAAAATTTTACGATTTCAACCAGTTTTGGCGAAACGCTGCCACCCAAGAAACATTCTTAGACAACGTTCATGGTCTGAATCGCTCTTTAGCTGTAGATATTAAGTATGAGGTGACCTATCGGTAATTTATGATTAAATAGTAAACCGCGCGTGAATTTTTCAACGGCATCGCGAGATTTCGCAACTCCGCACACTGGGTCGTCCATTTTGAAATAACAGCGTTTGAAAAATTGGCGGGAAATCTTACTCACCGGTATAGTTCTTCCCCATCCCGCAACAACAACATCGCTACCCGGAGAGGGTTCTTCCCCCTCGGGAACCACCGGAACTGGTTTGATATTCATGGTTTCCGTGAAATCCAAAGCATCTCTGAGCTTTATAACGGCCACGTCGTACTGGTAAGGGTTTCTTGGATTGTACTGGTCGTGAAGGATGATTTGTTGAACATTATATTTGACTCCGCCGCTCAGCTTTGTTGATGCGGCAACGATGTGGTACAAATTTGGCAACGTCCTGTTAGGCCAAAACAATAACGTGCTTCAATTCGTATGCTGTGTAAAGCGCCGAAAAATGGAGGATAATCTTGGAAATCTTCTACGTATTCCAAAATTGAGGTTAAGTTTGGGTTTGGCTAGGTTTGGTTAATGTGAGTTGGAATAGGTTTGGAAGGATTGTGTTATGGTTAGGTTAGAGTGGACTAAGTTTAGTTTGGGTGTCTAAATAGGCTAAGTTAAGTTTGGGTACGATACACAAAAACGATAAGGCTAAAATGTCATGAATTCTTGGTTGAAAGGTTCATGGTTCCAAGCAATCAAAGTTGTGGTTAAAAATAGTTTACGGTGGTTAATGTACGATAATGTTACGGTTAATGTTCAAAGTTTAGGTTATCGATGAAATGTGGTTATTCCTGACCGCATGGGCATTGCGAAACGTGAAACTTAAATCCTAAAATTCATCACATCT
>Ga0058701_10003471_pt1 | contig 12479 bp, 5 predicted proteins | sample AgamicOrMae_FD_97039 | JGI IMG/M metagenome (GOLD analysis project Ga0058701, IMG submission 97039) | Agave microbial communities from Guanajuato, Mexico - Or.Ma.e | ecosystem: Host-associated > Plants > Phyllosphere > Phylloplane/Leaf | place: Guanajuato, Mexico | collected 2012-06-04
TACTTCATATCCACCCGTAAAATGTCCTTGCATGGTAAATATAAAAGAAAGCTCGCGAGAAATGATAGATAGAAAAAAATCGAAAACTTTCATTCTCATAACATCGTTATTGAATGAAAATTAAAGCTGATTTTCATGCACTCTTCTTTGGTCAGGAGTTGCCGATCCAAGGCGCTTGACATGGATCACGGCGTTCATAAAGCAGCAGAGACCGTTATTTAAGAAAGATTATTTTTTCTACGGACGAGGTGAGAGAAATCTGTGCCACCTCTCAAAAGATTCACAACTTAGGAGCTGTCACTTTGTGGGTGATCCTCTTTGAGTAGTAATTTAGGATCGTCCCAGCTGCCCCTCCTACCACATGAAAACTTTGCATCTCTGCGACAATGCCAATTAAGGCGTCACTAATAAGCCATTAATGACCAATTAGCTTGATTGGTCATTTACGCACGGCCCCGCTCCCTAACAATAAGAATCATCACGTTTCTTGCAAGCATTGCGGATTGCCTCCCTACGCACGTTGACCACTTCTTCTGGCGATATGCCCCAAATACAAAAACACAGTTGAGTAAAAATTCGCGCATCATAGCGGAAGTGTTTCCTGTTGTCGAAAAATGCTCTCGCAAGTTAAAAGATAGCAAGATAAAAAAAATCACTGGCCGATAGACTATAATCAAAATTTGACTAAGTTTACTTAAAAATTTATAGTGTTCTCCGACATAAACCTATAATGTAGCCAAGAATTACATAACCAAACCTCAACTAAAAAAACCTAACCTCATCGAATACGACCTTTCTAACCTTATCATCGAATTTCCCAACCTAAAATAGCTTTCCCAACCTGAGCTATCGTGGACTTAGTTCAGTAATCCCTACTTGTCTTTACCTATGAATTTTCACCTAACATATGGCTTTCCCTATCGAAGCTAACTTAACCCATAACAGCCCAAAGTATTTGGAGTAAAATTCAGCCTAAGAGAAATTGAAAGGATTTTGCCATTAAAATAGGCAATTTTACGCTTTGGAAAATGCCTAAATAATTAAATTTCAGGTTTCCAGAGGGGTGAAATTTTTTAAATTGTGACAACACTCAGCTGAAAAGATCCTCTAAAATATTTTTCTTCTGTTGCCGAACGGCATCGCTGGGCGGTAATGGGTTAACCTAACCATACCATAGCTCATTTAATCCATTCCAACCAGTTATTTCACTCTTAAAACCGATTCCAAAATATCAACTCCAGTTTGATCGGGTGGCCGCGGTTTTTTATTGTTTTTTCGGATAGCTTCTTTACACAATCTCTGGATGGCATCTTCCAATCAAGCCACCTTTCTTAGCTGATAAAATCGACCAAAGGAGTCAACCAGAAGGATGGGCCACTTGGACCACTCCTTATATTGACTTGGCGCAGTCGCCACCCCCATCGAAGTCCCCCCCCAACCCTTCACACTAATAGCTCAGCAGGTGGTCCCACCTCACCATCCCCACCCTTGAAAGAACACTTTAATCTTGTTGCGACCCAGTCCAAAACAGACAATCCACGCCTATGCTAAACACAAGAAAAGCCAAGAGAGTCTCACTGTAAGCGGCGCTTTGAGAGTTGCGACTAAAAAGGGAGCTTTGTGCGCTCACCGCCTTCCTCTACTAAAACTTTAAGGACACATAGCGTCTCAAGTATGGCGATGTTTGTAAGGCGGAGGCGAATGCGAACGCTAACGTTTTTGTTTAATTTGGAAGGCTTCGCATTTTGATGAAACTTTGAGGTAATATGCAAATATTTTGAGGATAAACTAGATTTGCTGTATTTGGTATATGTGAGACAAAATTTTATTCCAAAATTCAGCTTTTTTTTAAAAAAAATATTTCATTTTTTTAATGGAGGTTTTTTTTTCGAGGAAAACTGAAGGTCGGAGTTAAAGCAATCATTTATGGGCATTAAAAGGATATCATCCCCGTCTTAGTTTTCATAGAGTAAGCAAAACGAGGGGCTTGCCGCTCAGCCGAAAATTGCGTAACCAGACTAATGAGTAATTAATTTATACCAGTCTGCGGTGCACACATACGTTGGCCACCACTCTTAAATCAAACGTTACGGTGTAAGCCTAAGCTCACACATTCTGCATTTTACATGCCTGATTGGTTTTCCTCTCGAAAAGGCTAACAAAAAATGGATTATCCGCTATTTTATTTAACTCTTGTTAAAATTATTATGTTAAGCTTATAATTTAAAAAAGTATGAGAAAGCCATGAAAGGATTTTTAAAAATACTATTGAAAACTTTTCGGATTCCATCATTTAAATCTAAGGTGAATTTAAAATGGATTTTCCGCCTGTTTTTCCAAACCTTGTTTGAATTATGTCAAGCTAAAATATTTTAAAAAAATGAAAAAAACATGTTAAAGGATAAAAAAATATTATCGAAAACATTTCGGATATCATTTAAATCTAACGTGAATTTAAAACGGATTTTCCGCCTGTTTTTCCAAACCTTATTTAAATTATGTCAAGCTAATAATTTAAAAAAAAGCCATGTTAAAGGATTTTTTTAACAAATATTATTGAAAACTTTACGGATTCCATCATTTAAATCTGTGAAATGGGAGAAAACTCGATTATTATGCACAGGTACAAAATAGTCTCCCTCTTATATCATTTTCATATTTTTATTTTATCATGGACAAAGTCCCACCCACGTCTAGATGTCCAGGTAAATCCTCTGAGACGTGGCCCAGAAGACAAAGAAATCCAAGATTCCTATACTGTAGTACAAACACCGCCTTCTCAAAATTCATCACGTATCATAGTCAGATATATCCACAAGGCTAGGATTTGCGAGCACCTGGTTCGAGAACTGATCACGTGGGACACGTCCAGAAGGCTGACAGTCACCGACCTTTTTTCCAGCCTATTTTAAGGGCGTCTGGGCTATTTTAGGTAAGGTAACGAAGAAAAAAAGTTGATTAATGCGGGGTACTCATAGCAAAAATATTATCCAGACACCTTAATTTTAGTCCCCTGGCGCACAGGACAGGTCGTTAAACCATTGAGCGCGGTCCGGCAGATCATTTTCGGCACGAAGTAAAATACTTCTATTTTCAGCGATAAGCTCGTGACTGCCCATTCCTTTTAATGAAAAACCTGCTTTGGGCCCATAACCTGTTTTAAGTAGGAAGTCAAAATTATTTTTACGAATTTTTGCTTGTTTTTGAGCATACAGCATCAACCGATGAAATGAACGGGCTTGGGAAGGGATGCATCGTTATGGCTATTCATAATAATACGCAACCTAAAAAAAATAAAAAAATAAAAAAAGGAACTTAAAAAAATCAAAAACCGTTAGTTTTAAAGACAAACCTTTCGATATCCTTATGAAAGAGCTCGACGAGCGCTCCTCATCAGTATGGCTATCTTTACAAGCCAATCAAAACGTGATCGATCAAGCTGTAATACTTCATTCCAAAACAAGTATAGGACTATCCAAATACGTTTTCTTTAAATTACCGTGCATTGAACAAATACAGTCCTTTCCGGTGCATGCATTTTGCACCAAGGACGAACGACAGCTTAAGGCTTACCTCTGTATAGGGTAAGACATAGGATTTAATATAGAAAGTGGGATTTAATTTTATCTGTGCAACGGTAGGCTTTTTCTATCATCATTAAGGGCCGACATAAAGTCGCTATTTAAAAGAAAGCGGCGTAACAAAGGTAATAGACGATTAAACGATATCGTCCGGATCGTATCGACGAAATCGCCGGGAGAATGCCATTGTGAACGAAGCTCATTACCAGAAAGCAAAAGGCTCACGTGTCGTAAAATTTATTTTAAAAGCCGGCGGTGGGACGTCCATTAATGGCAATCAGCATTAAAGGTAACGCGCCGTACCGCGCCGGTCAGCATGGCTGCCAAACCAGGGTTGCAAACTTTTTGGCAAAAGTTCCTGGCGGGGGCACACTTACCCGCAGGAGAGCCAATATAACTGCGATACCATCGTTTTATGAGACCAGAGCTAAGGTTTTAATTTTCTCGATGGGCTTTGCTTACAAACAAATTTTCAACAATGGGATGGGGATATAATAAGTTGGGCTTGTGGTTGCCAAAATTTGTGAATTGGTTGTCAGCTGTTTCCCCCTGCCGCAACGCGCGCAGTATAACGGGTTTCAACATCAACCAATTCATAGTAGAACTCCTCATTTCAAATATATTACTTCTGCAAGACAACCATACTCAACCAATCTATTTAAATCTTAAACCTAACCTCAACATAACCTAACTTTGCCTTAATTTCTTTACAGTTCGATCTCACATTAAACTTACTCTAACCTCAATCTGTCCCTTAACCCACTACTGCCCAGCGATGCCGTTCGGAAACAGAAAAAAAAATATTTTAAAAGATCTATCCAGTTTAGTATTGTTACGGTTAAAAAAATACTACCCCCCTGGAAACCTGAAATTTCATTATTGAGGCATTTTCCAAAGCTTAAAATTGCGTATTTCAATGGGAAGAATCATTTCAATATCTTTTACGCTAAACTTCACTCCTAATACTTTGGGCTACTACAGGTTAATATTAAACCTGCCTCAACATTTACTTCATACTTTGCAGAAAAACCATAACTTAGTAGGAGCGCATATACACATGATCAAAAGTCGTTACTTACATACGCAGAAAAAATTACATTAGCTTTAATGTTAGTTTGCATTCAGAGTTGTTGAGTAATGGCGAGAAAGCTTTAGAGAAAAATAATATTGTTCTTTTGTTTTACGCCACTAGCTTAGAATTCAAGTTTAACCAGGTCAAGTTTATTGCGGATGAGGTTAAAGGAAAGGATATCTGTGGAGGAGCAAATTGATAGTGTTATTTTTCGAGCAGCCAAGATTATTTGCTGGCTGTTTGTGATGGTTCCCGTCTTGGAGGATTTCCCTTAACGACTCACTCAATTAACTTGAGCGCATCTCCACGTCCAATAAGGCGAAGATTATAATTTTCGGATAGGGAGACGGAACTCTTAAAATAACCCGGCAATAATTAAAATTGCAATGTTGCCTGTTTGCATTCTAGATGCACGTCCGGCGAGAACAGCATTTGAATTCTTAACGATATGAAAACTCGTTTTCGCGCTCAACTAGTCCTGCAACTCTTTGACTCTTATCTCTGCAAGCGCCCTTACTAAAAGACTCAAGGTCAATATTTCCGAAGACCCTAAAACTTAGGAGCCCTTCGACATGTAGGAATTTCAGCGAAATCCTCCATGGAAATTTCATTCGGGTCCCACGTGAAATTATGAGGAAGATTTACGTTTTTTCGGTGGGTGCCATTTGAAAAAGAATGAGCGAGGATTTCATAGCTTCTTCTTTCAAGACTGGGTAGGTAAATCCTCGATTAAATTGTGCCCTTCCCGTTCGAAGGGATGAGTTAAAACTTACGGAAAGAAAACTTTTTAATTATGAGCTGCTGGAATAGCAATAAATGCGATTTGTTATTTTAAAAAATGCTTGTTCGGACGACCATTTTTTTCCCAAACTAGCAAAATTATTTTTACCCCTTTTGTTAGAGGGTAAGCGTTGGTGAACATCAGCCTACGACTCTTCAAAAATATTTATATCTAGGGTGTTGCTATTGACCCGACATACGTTCATATAGGCAGTCTTGCACGCAAGTAACCAACCTAATGCACTTTCAATAGGAGGTGACTTGAACGAACGGAACCCAACCTATGACATTTTAAATGGGGCAGTCGGGTCGATAGACACTTCCTAAAATTCAATTTCACTAATCTAATAAAAGTTAACAAGGTAAGCTAACCTAGTTCAATCACTGTTAACCTAACAAGCTAAGGTATGTCCATTTGTCCAAGCATAGATTAAGGCATATTAATCTAGCAAGGAAAGCTTGAAATATTCCCTTAATTTACCTTGTTTAGTTAACGAAACAACGTTTCTTCCCCCAAAAACATTCCCTTCAAATAACTTTTTTGTTCAGGACCAAAAAAAGTTTTCTCAGTCGCCTTCTCCAAGTGAACTATTCGGGACTAACCCATCAAACTAAATTCTAAACTCTTCTTCAAGCTTTTTTCGGTTTTACTTAACCCACTACCGCCCAGCGATGCCGTTCGGAAACAGAAAAATTATTTTAGAGGATCTTTTTAGTTCAGTATTGTCAATATTTAAAAAAATATCACCCCTCTGGAAACCTGGATTTCAATAATTAAGGCATCTTCCAAACCTTAAAATTGCGTCATTTGATGGGAAAAATCCTTCCAATTTCTCTTAAGCTAAATTTTACTCCAAATACTTTGGGCTGTCATGGGTTAATCTAACCAAACGTAACCCTACCCACCCCAGCGAAGTAGTAAATACTACCGAAAGTGCTCAAAGCTTTAAGCAACACCACCGAAAAAACGCAATCGTGCAAATAAGCTAAGTGGTGGGAAAAATGCTCGGATTCTAAACCGAGAGTGAATGAACCATCATCAGTGGTGGCTGCTGGACCGGTTCCGGGATGCTGCGACCACGCTGCTACCGCACTGCGACCGATCAACTTGATGCACAGCCGTCAAGGCAAGTCGACTCGAGCCGAATGGGTCGTCGACCCAGCGAATCACATTGCCACAATGCGGGAAGTGCTCTTCTCAATCAAATATGAATGCAATGCTTCGCCACGTTATAACCAAACATAACTCAACCTCAAACCCATTTTCTGTACCATTTGCCAATAAATTCAAATGCTGAGAATTCGATCAAGAGCTCTCATTTTTCCCGCTTCATTCAAGTCCTGATAAGTTCAATCGCTTAGGAAAAATCCGAGGTTTTTAATGTTAAGGAATACCAAACATTTTCTGGCTGGGTTTTCAGCAGTGCGTGACAGGTTATGGGCCCACTGTAACGTAATGCTGTCGCTTCCAAGTACAACCATTTCCTTCTTGCATAAAAAAAACACTTTTACTAACACGCATTACAGTATATATTGACGGATTAGTGTCCATACAAAGCTTCAAAATGATGATTTTTTTTTAAAAAGAGAACATTTTTTAGGAAGTATATTTCACTATACGATTGATTAGGTTATTGGCCTACAAAGACGCACTGTTTAGTGTCATCAAGACCAAATTTGATGAGAACTGAAAATGTGAGACTCTGAAGGTTACTTTAGCTCTGCTCAACGCTAACAAGGTTTGATCTTGTCAAATCCGGTTGATGTATCACATTTTCTCTTGGGTTGACTTAGGATAGGAGCCCAGGTTTCATAAGGTTGGATTAGTTTGATTTGGGTTGATATAGAAGCTTCAGTCAAGTTTGGGGATACATCAGATTAGGCAAGCCAAGGATAGGGCACGTTAACAACGGCTGGGCTGGTTTGGATTTGGGTTACATTTCGATCAGAAAGGTAAATGACGCTGAAGATGATTATAAGAGGTGCTCAGATTGTTCAATTCCGGAACTGCTAAGGTTATGCAGTGCTGAGAGGAGCTTTTCTTGCGTTTCCGCGAACAGATACGGCGAAAAGAAGCTAAAGAAGCTAAGCCTTTGATAAATACTCGCCAAAGGCGGGCGGGCAGACAGCTCTCGCTCCGCTATTGGTCAGCGTAAATAAAACCTTGAGCCCTCGCGAACAGCAAAATGCAATGCGCTCCATCCCGTAAATAATCCAGCGATGATAATCCATTGCTTATTCGCAGTGTTACCAGCCAGTCCCAGCAGTGCGCGTAGATGGTGGGTGGTGCGAATAAGCTTTATATCCCGTGCCCATACACACTCACCGCCGGTCTGGCTTCCGCTAAAACGCTCTATATTTCAAGCCAAGCGTACGCGGTCCCTTTAAACGCGGGGATCGCCCAAGCGTACAGTGAGCAATTTCCAATTGAGACAAAGCCTCAAATGTAGGCGCCACATTAAGGTAGCGCTGCTCATCAAAAGTGTTCTAACTTCAATGAGTACTTGTGCAGCCATACAACAAAGTTTAGCACCTGACATGTGAAACTTGGAAATAACTCATGTTAAAACAATGCCGTAAATATTTAACCGAAAAAAAGTCTCTCAGGAAAGCATAGGACCAAATATAGGCGAAGTGACGGGTGTTCCCACATCTTGAACTCAACAATATTAAAAAAAGAAGTACCTCCTAAAGGGAATGAGTTTAGGCATTTTTTCTGCCTAACAGAATTCCAAAATCAAAATCATGCACCTCAAAATATTGCAAAAATAATATTTTATAGCTAATTTTTTGCGTATTTAAGATAAGATTTTGGAAAAATAAGTTAATTTTTTGAAATTAAACAACATTTTGCTTACTTATTTAAAATGCACATAGATTTCCAGAAATTTTTCGAGAATTGTCAACACTTTCTTTTAAAGATCTGATTTTTTTAATTATCACCTTTAAAATTACTAAAAAAAGGGTGAAAAATATATCTAAAACATAATCCTTTAAGAATATCTTGTAATCGTCTATCAGTCCCTTGTATTCCTTACGTCATATCCCTCGAGTATCCGCCACTCTTTTCGTAAAGATAAAATTTAGGAGATTTTAATTTTGCTTAATACTTATTCAGTACCTCTGGACTGCATTAGGGCTGACTTAAGAGCCAAAGAGCTTAATTACCTGTAACTAGCACGTTGCACCTCATGGTTTGTCACAGTTTTACATACTAAACCAATCCTCGTTTTCGAGGATCTACTATACTCTAATTAAATAATCGATCATCCTTGCAAATTGCGTTCAAGACCGCCTTTTCTTACTTTTGGGTACATCAATTTCGGCAGAATAAAACGCCCTTCCACATTTTTAGGGCCAAAACCCCGTCGCGAGAAAAGGAACACAAACAATGGCAATGTCATGATAAATACCTTTCGGCAAACAAAGGTAAAGAAATAAATTTAAAGGCTTAGGTAAATACCAAATTCAATTCAACATTTAAACCTACTTCTAGGTCAGTTGAAAACGAATCGCCCCCCCCCCATTTTTTTCAGTAGGATTTGTGATACGCCAACAAGAAGTTTTATTTGCTGGGTCGGTGAGCGGTTATATCTGCAGTGCGCGGAAGCTAAGAGCTCGTTGATAGAGGGGTATCGAATTGAAATAGGTTTTTGTATCAAGGGGCCTGTATTCTGCGTAACTTGACACCATTAATTGTTCAACTGAAAATAAGGTTGCCCCTCGTGCAAAGACTCTTCTTACCTGTTCTTTTCCTTCTTTCTGTCTAGTTTGATAGCGTAAAAGTAGAATCAGCTGACCGTACTAAACTCATCAAAATCTCCTTCTGTTTAATGGGACTAACCTCTCATATAAGTACCTACATGTGCTTGAGAATATCATGACACAATGACAATTTAGTTTCGCTAGATGTGAATTGCTTATCGCGAGTTGACAATGCAATTCGCACGAGTACAAATCATCAAATTTATGTGTTAAAATAATCTGAAATTTCGTCTATTTTCCCGTGAACTACAACTAGACTATTAATTACTCAAACTTTTTTGTTTTTCCTAATGTGAATACTGATTATTATTGAGGCTGGATTTGGAAGTCTCAACCAGGTTCACTTGAATTGAAAAGTGTACTAGCAGTCCAAAAGTATTGTCCAGTTCTGGTCATGCAACAAGGCGGTGGCCAATGTATTTCTCCATGAGGCGGAGCCTTCCAGTGCGACCAGAACCGGACAATACCTTTTGGACTGCTCGTACAAACACTGTATTTTATGTAATTTTATACTTTACCTGGAATAAATATATTTAAATTTGAAACTAAGGAAAAATGGGTAACTTTACTATTAAACAATCCCAGTTTTAAACAATGCAATAACCAATTGAGAGATCCTTGAAAACGTCAGAACACATCTTTAAAAATAAAATTTTAAAAAAGCCAGCCCATCTTCTATGTTTATGGCACGCGCTCTTCAAGACCTCAACTGCCAAAATACTAGGAAATGTTTCACGTAGACATGTTCAATGAGGCATCTAATTTGAGGTGCGCCTTAATTGAGTGAATGGCTACTCTATGGTTTCCTATACCGCTCCCTTTAATAACACGCATGTTGAACATAAGGTGCCCATTATCATTTCAAAATTAGCGATACCTCGAAAAATGGAACGGAAGGTCTCGGTTTTAAGTACCCACCCACGATCTTGGCTTCCCTCTTTCTGGTTTCCCAAAACACTTTTTGCTCGCGGCTGATCGCGGGAACGGCATTGTGAATCTGTTCCTTGGTTTTTTATACGCGTTTTATAGGGACCCGTCTACACGGACGGAAAGCGAAGGTTAAGTTTGCCACATGCTGTAAAAGGCATAAATAAATACCGCATCCAATAACACCGCCAGGCAACCGTGTGATGCACAGATACAAATCTTTGTTTACGAATATGAAATGCATCTGCGAACCGAATACATTATCCGAATACTTTGAGCACAATGCAATAATAAAAATACCTGTTTTGAATATTTGTAAACTTGTTGTCGGCATGAAAGCATTTAGGTTTGTTTTGTATATAGACATATTAATAAGCATATCAGCTGAATTGTATCGCTGAATGGGTACATAGTAAAAACTAACCTCTGTTTAAGGTATAAAATTAAAACGGGGTAAGAGCATAATGTGGTTATTTTTACAAATACCTTTATGAATAACCATATCAATGGAGAGCTCTCGATGAGACCTTTTCATTGATATGGTTGTTGATAGATTTATCTTCATAAATAACTAAATTACGCCCTCTCCTTGTTCCACCTTTATACCCAGAAACGGTGTGGCACTGCCTAAAGCGGGGCTTGGTTTTTATTGTGTATCTCCAACCCAAACCACGATTAGCTTTTAATGTAAGTTCATATAAAAAAAAGGCAAGTCAAACACTACTCATGTGACAGACATGTCTTATTAGGAAATATAGTGACAAAGAAGTAAGCACCCGTTAATTTGGCAACAGGAAATACACCGAGGTTAACCCTTTACAGCCCAAAGTATTTCGAGTGAAATTTAGCTTAGGAGATTTTAGAAGGATTTTTTTCACTAAAATACGCAGTTTTACGCTTTTTAAATGCCTAAATTATAAAATTGAAGGTTTCCAGAGGGGTGATATTTTTATTTAAATTGAGACAATACTGAACTGAAAAGATCCTGTAAAATATTTTTTCTGTTGCCGAACGGCATCGCTGAGCGGTAAAGGGTAAAGCTAGGTTAGATCGCGTGCCTTGGACCTCGAACCCGAGCTCTGCGGTTCACCTTATGATAAAGAGATATACATTTTCAAATTTTCTATGATCTGTCAAAAAAGGGTGGTGTGTTTAAAATTAAGGACCTAGACTTCACGACGTGCAACGAGCTACTCAAACATTGTTAGCTAAATAAAGGCATTTAGCGCGGCTTGGCGCTACCCAGGCTACCTTCGAGAAGAGTCTCCTTGCGTGTTTGTCTCTGTCTAACAGGTTGAGCTCATATGAGAGGGAAAGAGACGCAGTATCCTCGGGGAACTGTTTTTGAGCGCAGCCGCGGACCGCGAAAGGGCTTCCCGAAGCGCAAGCAAACACATTAGCTCACTCAGCAATTACACCGACTCGTCAAGGCCGGAACACTGAGATGAAATTTGAAAACTTTTTAAATCAAATCACTCGTAATTTTCCACCTATTAAGTCGAAATAGCAAAGAGGAAATATCAGTCACTCGGGTCACGTGATCAATCAGTGACGTCATTAGCTGATTAAGCTGTCATGATATTTAAATTGTTGTGATTTCAACGATGTTATTTCGGTTCAAGCATTTGCCATTGTTCGAATAAAAACACATACTCACAGACACTAAAAAAATATTTTTTTTCGTTGCTTTTACGCTATGGGTGTTGAAGGAAGAAAACAAACTTAAAACGCGTTTGTCTCTTTCTCTCTTTTTGTTAAGGTAGTAGGCTACATTGCGACCACTGCACTTCCCCTAGCTATAGATTATTTAAAGGGTAGTGATTTAGTCATTTTGGTTTGACTATTTAATTCAGTCATTTTTGAATTAAGTGTAAAATTGTCAAAATTGTCTCAGATTTAGGTGTTCAAACGTTTCTACCATTTTTAGTATTAACCTACAACCGCCCAGCGATGCCGTTCGGAAACAGAGAAAAATATTTTAGAGAATCTTTTCAGTTTAGTATTGTCACAATTTAAAAAATATCGCCCCTCTAAAAACCTAAAAGTTATTAATTTTTAGGCATTTTCAATGAATAAATTATCTTATTTTAATATAAAAATCCATAAAGTTTAAATTATCTTATTTTAATATAAAAATTCCTTTCAATTTCTATCAATCTATTTAACTCCAAGTACTTTGATCTGTTATGGGTTAATATTTCCTAGTACCAATATTAATTTGGTGTCTGAGTCTATTATGCCATTTTTTTCTACTCATACTATTCAGCGAGTTAGTGTTTCACTATTTATATAGTCATTTTTGTCTAAAATAAAGTCAAAACTGACTAATTGAAATATTAAAATTTTAGCTACTA
>Ga0058701_10003472_pt1 | contig 12478 bp, 11 predicted proteins | sample AgamicOrMae_FD_97039 | JGI IMG/M metagenome (GOLD analysis project Ga0058701, IMG submission 97039) | Agave microbial communities from Guanajuato, Mexico - Or.Ma.e | ecosystem: Host-associated > Plants > Phyllosphere > Phylloplane/Leaf | place: Guanajuato, Mexico | collected 2012-06-04
CACGCGTGTTATCCACTACAGGCTGAAAAGCCAGAATCCAGCCCGTAGTAGGCAACATGCATGGCACTCATGTCGAGCAGGTTGTATCGACTTTTCAGAAAATCCTCAGGGGCTTGCAACTCACATGGTACATGACCTCCTTGGGAAGACATCTACTCAGGAAAGGGTTTGTGTACGGAAACTTCTACTGTGATGGATCGGCCATTGTAGGCCTAGCCTCATAGGGAGAGACGCGACAACTTATTCCCGCGCTGTCCGCTGATTCGTGGGATGCATGAAACCAGCAACGCTGATTGGTGGGATGCAAAAGTGACGCGGCAGTTGACGCCTCTCTCCCTGTAAGGCTATCTTGGGAGGCTTGTTCGATATGCCAATTTAAATAGCGCAATGCGATGCGGAACAAATATTAATCGGTTCAATTTGATAGAAACATGTAGAAATTGAACCACACTCTACATATAGATCCACATCGAATATCGATCGATATTAAATATCGGTCCACATCAAATATCAATTTGTATTGGACAACTGTACACCGAAATATCCACCGATATGAATGTAAGATTCATATGGTATGATATGAATGTAAGATTCATATTGTATGATATGAATGTACGATTCACATCGTATATCAATCTCTCAAGAGACATCGATAATTATTACCATATCAGTTTTTGTCGGAATATTTTTTTTTATTGAAATACCCACTGGTATCGATCAATTGATGTAGGCCTACACTGAAAATATTGTCTGGAATTGGAAGGTTCAAACTTTTAAACCATGTTAAAAAATTCAAACAGCTGCGCGATTTAAAGATATCGATCCACATCGGTACATAGATCGACATCGAAATATCGGAATGTTTACGATCCTTTTCGAAGTACATGTCAGCCTCATTGAAATATACTGATAGTAAGTAAACATCTCTCATGATTTTTTCTTCAAATTTGCACGTGTTGCCTACGGAAAATTTTGAATTCATAAATTTAAAGGAAACAGGACCTAACATAATGTTATCGAAAACGCCTACTGCACGCCTTGCAGCCTCTAAAAAAATAATTAAAAAAAATAGATACGAGTCATTTTTTCAGACAAATTTTTAAGAGGTAGAGCGGAACTTCGTATTTAAAATCTTCTGGAATCATTTTTAAAACTTCCGCACAATCATCTGTGGTCAACTCTAATCATGACGTTACATTAATTGCATTGTAATTTTACGTATAGTAGAAAATATTTCAAGCTAGTCACTCTTATTTGTGATAACGAATATTTTGCTGTATTGGTACGCACATTTTGTGGCATTAGCGCGCAAATTTTGTTATTAAATTGAATATCGATTCATAATGAAATATCGACCGATATCGGATATCGATCAATACCAAAATATCGATCAATACCAAAATATCGATCAAGTTAGAATATCGATCCATATCGAAATATCCAACGTTAATGAATATCGATCCACATCGAAATGACGATCAGCATCGAAAAATTAATCCATATCGAAAAATAAAAATATCGCATCGAAACCCTCAGAAAACCCATATCAAACGTTCGATGGGAAAAAATGTCTGACCTGTTTCGATTTATCGAAATATTGAACAGGCTTAGGCCAAGGTGTCTAACACCTAAAGAAAACGGCGTGCACCGTTGCCCAGTACTCTTTAGAAGCAAACCGCTTCACCATAAGACTTGTGATATCGTAAGGCAAAAGTTTGGTCTCGGCTGCGGAGCCTTGTTGCCAACTAGAGCAGCGTTCTGGCTAGGATTATTTAAAATCGTCCCAGTCATTAACCCTCACGGTCTTGTCGAGATCGTATTTTTTTTCCCCTGGACGAATTCCTTAAATCTTCAAAGACTAGAGACTCACTCGTTTAGTTGACGGTTTCGCGACGTAGTCCTCATAGCGTGAAAGGTATGTTTGCCTACTGCAACCCTGAATCGGACCTGGCATAGTCTAATAAAAATAATGCGGAATATTCTATAAAATTAATTATTAATAAGAGAATACCCTGAAGCACACGCGGTCGGAAACGTAACGTTCGGTGTCCAGACGTCTTGACACGGTTGTAATACCCTTAATTGGAAAAGGTATCGCGACTAATATTCCTTCACACTCGGTGCGTTTGGTACTCCATTACTCTCTCCCTTAACAGGTAATATTTAAACGAAAATACAACGTTAACTAGATGATAGTTTTAACTCTCAGCCTGGGTGCGCGAAAAGAGTCCAAATGAATATTTATTTCATAACAGCGCAAAGTTCGTCTTTCCTCCATAAGCCGCCAGGTATATTGGATAATCAACTTCTAGCGGATATGGAACTAACTCTGAGAAAAATGGCTTAGTAAAGTTTACTAAATTGTAGTAAAAAAGGGATACATAACTTAGTAAATATTACCAGTTTGGCTAGTAAGTGTAACCATCGTTGAAGAAAAAGTGACTAACACGGTGTTAGTAAATCCTCAACGTGCTGATAAAATTTACTAGTCAACTAGTAACATTTACCAAGTTATGTGTCTCTGTTTAAACTAATTTGTAAGTAAACTTAACTACTCTTTTTTTCTGTATGAAGGCACTTCTCAGGTTCCTATTGCCACCATTGGTTCAACAAAAACTTTGTAGGATAGTCCCCGTTACAATATACGTTTACAGAGCAAAATTCCGCATATTGCGGAAAACCCTTAACAGGACTGCATCACTGTGACGAAGTGATTATATCTCTTCCGATTCGATCAGAAACTGCGAGCATCGAGTTGGAAATCGAATTACGAGATCGATCCAGCTTAAAATGGTTGATTCTAGTCATCCAGTGTAAGCCATGTTAAATAACCCATAATTTGGCTGAAAGCCTTTACGGCCCAACGACGCGACGGTACTGTTCTCTGCCCGACATAATCACCATTTTATTATTACAGGAAGAAGAAAGGTCCGGAGGTAGAAGGCGGTGGGCGCCGGTGGACGGACGCGCGCGCCGCGCCAAGTCACGACTTGGTAGGTGGACTATCGCTGCGAACGCGCCTCGACGCTGACTTGCTAGCTCGGCCTTAAGGTGGACTGGGTGCGGACTGGAGCGGAATGAGTGGCGATTGGCTTTCTTTTAACATGCTCCTGTAATAGACTTTCACAAATTACCGATAACAGAGGGGTCTGCGAAAGGTGAAGACTAAATGGATGGAGCATTGACAAGTGGTAGGTGAGGGTTCGGGCCACTTTGTTATCCAAAAGCAATAGTGTTTGTTTACGTTCTTATAACATATGCAAACTCCTGAGCAAAAGGCTTTTAAGTTTTACGACCGAGTAGCTTTTGCCACCTTACGAATCTGTGTGGCATTAGGTTTCACCTTCTTGATACAAGCAAGGTTTTGTAATGAGGTTTTGTACAGAAAGGATGGGTTAGTGAGTCTAATAGGTCTTGTTGATTAATTGGAGTAGGTATAACGTTAGGTTATGTTTGTACGTTGACTAGATTAGATTTCATTATGTTACGCTAAACGGAAATCAACAGATTCGATTGTGGGTGTTTAGCAAAGTGGCGTTCAAAAAGACATCTTCAACTTACAGTGAGAGAGTCTTGGCTGGCAACGATACTGATAAAGCCCAAGTTCTTACAAAAGAATATCTCTCGGACCACAGAAATTCAGATCTCGTGAAAAATTTGCGGATGCATTCGAAGATGCTTAGAAATATGTTAGGATTAGGACTAAGTCATGAGTTGATGTTCACAAGTTGCCCTGCTAGTCAAAGGTTACACTACACATTCGCTCTCCCCTCACTTGTGAAGATGCCATCACATGGTGACGGGTGAGTAGTGCTTGATAATATCGACGTTTTCAAGTCCTTGCATATATCGAAGCCTTTCGAACGCATATGCAAATTTTCAACGATATCTGTAATTCTGTGGTCCGAGATGTTCCATTGTGAAAAGTTTTTAGAATCTTCGATAAAAACGTGAGCGCTAGAACGATGAAAGCAAAGATCAACTTGCTAACAAGTCAAAAAACGCCGACTAAAAATGCTTTCGCGCAGTGCGCCCCGCGCTGAAAAGATGACGTCACCAAAGACAATATTTTTACGGTATGCGTTGTTACCTCACATTTTATTAGGAAGGACAAAAACACCAAGAATTTTCATTTCCGCCACGAGAAGCGGAATCAGGACGTCGCCAAGCCTGAAAATCAATACTCTTGATCATTGCCTCAAGACATACAGTGGGCCACAAAAGTCATGAACCCTGCTTTCCCTGTATTTGTTATGGAAGTAGGGTCATGACTATTGTGACTCACTGTACCAGAATCCAGGCGCACGAAAATCCTGTTTCTGACTGCCTGTGCCCTGACCTACATTTTTACCCTGATTAAAAAGACTTTCCGATGGAACACAAAAACAACGAGGACAATATTTTCACATTAAATAAACGGAGTACTTATATCCACGTCAAACGTCCATTTAAAATGTATTATAGGTAGGTTGGTGGCCGTGCGTCGAAGTTTCCGAAAATGCGTCGAAGTCTCCGAAAATGCGTTCTTGTCCCATAGCCTATGGAATGCATGCACGTGGATATAATTTTTTCATCATGTAGCGCATATTACGTGGATATCACGTCTGTCTTAAATAAATTTTTATTGATCGTTTCAATGAAATAGTTATTTAATATTTTTAGATAATCCCAGAATTTTTGGCCAAACTCTCTGATTTTTCGCTGATATTTTCCAGAAGATAAAATTCACCGACTTTTCTTCTGATTCCCTGATTTTTCCTCATGGGTGCTGCACCGGACAACCTGCGTAAACGTGTTCACTTAACCCGATACACAAATCACAAAAAATCTTTTTATTCTGTTGGATTTTTCCCCAGAAAGTCTCCACTTAAGAAAAACTACCTGACGCTGTCGATGTTGTATGTGACCGATGATTGAGAAACAGAAGCAAACATACAAGAGGCCTTTAGCGATGCTACTCTAGACATTGTTTACCTCAATGTTACCCCTTTTTGTGGTCTCTCAGGTAATTCTTCTTTTTAAGCGACTTTCACTGCTTTACCTAACTTTTTCTCCGCATCTTGAAATCTATGATCATTAATAATAACACGGACTTTTTCCGCAAGTTTTTAACTCCCCAGCCTCATAACAGCCTTAAATAAGGCCCCACAGCTCAAGGCCTGCTTACTGATGTTTCTCCAGCCACCGAGCAAATTGCTTTTGATAAAGTCAATCGTGAGGTGTTATGAAGACGGGCGAGAGCAGGCATACGTCATGCGTTTTGGAAGTCGGGAAACCAGCGGCGCGAAAATTTGAATCTTGAAACACACGATGACGTCTATGGCACAAAACCATCATATTAATTATAAACATGAGATTTGAGGTTGAAAGCAGACGACTCCGCACCCAAAATGGCTGGAAAGTTGCCAGTACTCACCCCCACATTTAAATACGGTTAATTTCGCAAAGTATCACAGTGAAAACTAACCCCTCTTTAATGTAGTATATGTTTTGAGGGTATGAAAGTAAAACAGGGAAAGAGCGTAAATAGGTTATTTTTCAAGATATCCCTATGAATAATCATATCAATGGAGAGCTCTCGACGAGACCGTTATCCTGGAAATACTTGTTTATAGCTTTATCTCTAGACATAACCAAATTACGCTCTCCTCTTGTTTTACCTTCATGTGAAATGACTATGGGACTACCTAAAACAGGGGTACGTTTTTACTGTGGTCCTTTTCGCAGAGATATTCATGTACTAGCCTGAAAAAAGTTCGTTCCGATTATTTTCTAATAACTTGCTAAGCAATTAAAGACTTCTACCTTCTACCCTACTCGTTAGAATTTGCCTCACGAATCAAATTTTCGCGCCGCTAGTTCCCTTGCTCCAACAATGCATTGCGTGATTGCACTCACGCCTCCTTACATCACCTACGTCTAACGATAGCAAATGATTTCACGAGATTTAGTGTCAATGCATTAAAGTGAAGTCACTAAGAGACGCCTAGAACATCTATTCCAATTTTAGCGGAAATGACATGTTTTTTTACGAACCATTTTTCCTTGTAAAATCCGGCCTTCCAACACAAAACACTTTGTTTAATTGTATAGCCAGCCGAAACCTGAATTTAATATTTTTTTTCCAAAACAGAACATGGACCTACATACACTGCAAGGACTTATATTTCCTGTCGATAAAACCGTTACTAAGTCTATTAAAAGTTTTGAATGATACGGGTCACCGTAGCATATGTTTTTAAAAACTAACTGTAAGCTCAAAATCTAAACTTATAAGGTATGTATAAAAGTATCTTTCTTCCCAAAGTCACAGGATTACCATGAGAGTAGGGCGCACTACTCTCATTGGCTAACAATTCTTTTAAATCATTTTATTTTGCAATGGATTATTGTCTGAATATAAATCACATAACACTTTTCTGCCATGGTGACAGGTGAGTAAGACCTTACCCGCAACGATCAGCTTGTTGTGTATGTAGGACACGAAATAAAGCCCAAGTTGACATGAGGTCGATAAAATTGAAACAATCGCCGGGGAACTTTCACGTCAAACATTGCCCACGCCCACCCTGAAGACACTTTCATGCGTGTAAAAACAAGACATTTCATATTCTGCTCCTGGTCGGTCTCTCCAGGAGCAGTAAAATGGCATGCCAGAATGATACACAAACTCAAAGATCATAAATGCAATGGGCAAAAAAACCAACCGCTCATGCAGCACTTTTTTTTGTAACTTACGTCCAATGCGGAGCTGAGTTTTTTCTGGTCCAGTAAATCATAATATGAACCTTCTCTTCTTTTCATGCAAATTACTAAACTTTTCGACTTCAACTTTAAAACTCTCAGGATAAATAAGTTTTAGTAATTTAAAACGACGAAACATTTACAACTACTGACAAGGTAAATTTAAGAATCATTGCAAAAATCAACAACTCCTCAGAAACTTTGACAAAGGAAAAATGAAATTTTGACGCGTTTTTTCCCAAGAATATTATATTGCTTAACTGGAATATTATTCCCAGAAAAAATGAGTTTTTCCTTGAATTATCTTACAGCTGGAAAGAAGATCTTATTTTGGCAAATATGACTTCTTTTGCTGCTTTTTGTTGATATTTAAGAAATATTTGATTTTTTGGAAAGGAATACAAATTTAATAGAAAATAGTAAGTTAGACCAACATCTTCCACTTTCGAAAACGCATATAAGTCCAAAAATGAAGCTAATCGCAAGCAAAAATCTTTCCAGTAGAAAGGGAAGCAGCTCCCCTGCTTTGGGACAACAGGACCCACAACTCCATTACAAAAAAAAAATCAGGTCTTGTTTTATGCGGAGAATCAACCTAATTCAAAGAAGTATGTGTCTGCTGTGCTTGCTCAATGCAGTTCGGAAATGATAAACATCGCAAACAATTATACCCAAAAGCCCTTGCGATTTTTTTTTCCGGACATAGGCTGGCGATTTGAAAACGTCCGTGGCGCTGAAATGGCTACCACGGCTCCATTCATGTCGCTCAGATGAGACTCAATTGGATTGAGACACGAGTGCGCTGCGCACGCCTCCTGCTGGGGGCAGGCACCCCTTTTTCCATCCGCGACCGAACGGAGAAAGCATCCCATAGAAATTTCCACCGATATATCGCGTCCTGCTCGTCTCTGACAGATCAAAGGCCAGCAAACAACCACAAAATACGGGTGTCGGCGTGGCGCGCCGTGAAAGTGAAACGCCTCGTGGACCCGAAGAAGACGCATTGTACGACCCACACAGCGTCCACGTTGTCGCGACCTCTACGTGAAGTTCGGCCTGCCGTTCCACACCCACAAGTCAAGTGCTGCATAGCCTGCTTTTCCCGGGGGGCATTCGATAGCGCCAAAAACCACAAGCGCCAACGCCGCAAGCGCCAGTCCGTAACCGCCAAACGAGAAAAGTCGCAAACGCCATAGTTCGTATAGGTTAGGTTAGGTCAAGTTAGGTTAAGTCAGGTTAGATTAAGTTAGGTTAGTTTAAGTTAGGTTAGGTAAGGTTGGTATTGCGGTTAAGACCGTTGGCGTTTGCGACTTTTCTCGTTTGGTGGTTACGGATTGGCGCTTGCGGCGTTGGCGCTTGTGGTTTTTGGCGCTTATGACAGCTACCCCTTTTCTCCGCTTGCATCCTAACATTCAACATGCAGCAGAGCGGAGTCACAGTAGAGCGAGGCGCATCACCAATTGACCGGCCGAAACGCCAGATGCAGTTACTCTAAGCAAGTTACTGATATTGTCAGCGAAGGCAGCCTGCCGCTGAGAAGTTAGCGATAGGATTGGCCACAGCCGACCGCTATTAAGGTTACTTATTTGGGGTGATGAGTTCATATTTGCATTGCAAGCAGTTCCGCTATTTTTATTATTATTATTCATCATAACTTTGTTTATTCTCATCATCCGTCCCTGTTGTAATACCGCGGCAAATAATGAAGGAAGGCGGCCGCGATATTATAACACTCTATATTCAATTGTTCGAATGGAAAACAGAAAATGTTCACAAAGTAATGACACACTTCCATGAACAAATTATTTCAAATTTCTTAATTTTCATTCATTTGACATTATGATGAGCAGTGCAATATCCTTAAAACTCATCATAACCCCGAAGAATATTCTTATGACCCCTTTACTAACCAAGGTGCATCGGAAAGGATTACTCATAGGTACACTCGTTAAGTAAGGCGATCCATCGACAAATCGAAGTAAGTCACATTACAGTCTAAAATAATTCGGTTTTCTCTTGCCAATATAATTTAAGATTATTTCTGAAATGTAGTTTTCACTGCTTGCACATGAAAAAGGGGAAAAATAGACTAACAAACACAAGCGTGGGCAACCGACGCACACACAAAATGAGCGTTTCAAGCATAAAATAAAAATTTAAGTTGTGAAATAGGTTTGTTTTCAAACAGTTTTCTATTTTTTCCGAAGCTGGATTAACGACCAACTCGCTCGGCGATGCATAGGGAACGCGAGTTTTTGGAGTATTAATTGGTAATAAAAGCGTTCGTTTAGCAGCACGAGTATCGTCATTATAAGAGAAACGCCCCCCCCCCAAAGAAAAAGGTAGTGCGGCAGCATATGGTGCCGTATCCTAAAGAATAGGAGAGTTACTTGAACGGGTCGAGGCACGTTGATTACGATGAAAACAGCGATAAGGCTTCTCAACTCCTTTTATTATTAATATTACGCGCCCATCTTCGTTCCCTTTTGTCTTCACTTGATAGACCGGCACTCCCTACAATAACTATCCGTCATTTTGGCGCGTTCTTATAACAGACGGGTTGAAACGAAATTGAAAAGTTTATTAAAGATGTTAATTATTGGCCTTTGGCATGATCCTGATGAGTGTTCATGTTCATAGATTTGCCGGATATTTTAATGTCCATGCAACAAGTTAGAAAGTCTTTTTGACTTCTCATGTGTTTGTTGACTAATACAGTGATTCTTTTCGGACAAAAAATCTTACGGCTTCTTAAATTGCCAAATGAAGTCATGTTCAAGTTGATTACGATCCCTCCGAATGAAAATCCACCAACTGCGAAGTGCCGATTCGAAAAATCCACCAACTGCAAAGTGCTTGATCCAACAACCCACCAACTGCAATGTGAACAGACAGCACTTGGTGGATTTTTTGGAAAAGCACTTCGCAGCTGGTGGATTTTTATTAGGAGGGATCGAAATTATACTTCCGTGGATTTTAAAATATTTTTGTTTTCTACAATTTAAGCAATCAGTTAGATGAATATGAATATTTAACTGCTTTTAGCATGGGAACTTGGATGGAGAATGCTATCGCGGAGTCTTTCTAAGAAACTCTACTCATCTTCACTATAAAACCCAAGAAAGGAAAACAGTTCCGGCTTGATATAATGAAGCTTTATGATTCTTACACATAAAAAATAATCGAAAGGGCCAATAAGCATTCGAGATCAGATGAAATTCATATTTAAAATTTGAAAAATCAGAGATCCTTGCGGAGAAGATTCGAGATAAATTCGTTCCCAACGGAGTCCAGAGGTCGAACATTTTCATTGGAACCGTCGATCGGTATTAAAAAAATAAATAAAAAATGGTGGATATGGTTGAGAAGTGTAGGTTTCTCTTGAACTCCAACTTAATGGGCGATTAATAAGTGAGTTCGGAAGTTTCCAAAAAAAGTAAATGGTATATATAATGCGATGTCTCCTATGAAAAACCGATCAAGTGAAAGGACGTGATTCAAAAATCAATCAAGTGAAAGAGTATGTTTCAAAAAACGATCAAGTGAGAGATCGTTTTTTTTTTAATTAATGCTTTCACTTGATCGATTTTGGAAATTCGAATTTGCATTTGATCGATTTCTCATTGGGGGGATCGTATATATACATACATACGATTTTAAGCTTTTCTTTGAGATAGCCCCAGTTGCAATCTAATTTAGAGGTATGAACGACCAGATTACGAAAGTGTTATTGAAAGTTGCACACTGAATACTGTTAGTGCCATGGGATTCAAATGCTTCATGCGCAATTAAGAATCCATCACAAAAAATCCTTTATTACCGAGAAAATAAGATATCTGCAGTGCATAAGTTGCCATGTATCGCAAATTTACATATTGAGCTAGTTTTGATCACACATGATATTTAAGTTAAATAATCGCCGCTGCCTTCGTGTGAGAAGCTCGTTTAAGCACTAATAAAACATTCGAAAATGCAGTCAAGTTTAGAAAACGGGCGCATCGCACACGTTTAATGATACACGTTACCGACTAATTATCAACGTTGGCCCTTCATTACCACACAAAATAATCAAAGCAGTTCCATGGGATGCGAGCGACTTGCATAAGAACACGCTCGTTTCGTTCCTAACCGGAAGATTCGTTCGTAACAGTAACTTTGCCCACAAGAAAGCTGACATGACGTCCAGCGGTACTCTATGTGAAGGGTTAGCAAATCTGACTTAAGAGCGGAAAACACACGAAAACGGGATCAGCGCCAGACTTCGCCACGATTCCGATTAAGAGTTGGATGAAAACGGCGTACGCCTGCTTAGCAGATCCAAAGGAAAGTAAACAAGTTGCGTCAAAACGGAAAGGCTCTATGGAAAACGGTCCACAATTTTCGGCGCTCAAAGTTGTAACATCGTCTTTAGAGAAATTTAACACGGGCACGTGTCTTATCCAATGTTCGGGGGTACGATTGAAAATCTTAAGTTTTTTAGTATTTGAGGGTACGTTTAAAAATTGCGACCTGGTTCATCACAAAATTAACAATAATTTCTCTGAGTCCAAAATGGTTAAATTTTTTCATATTTTTAGAGTAAGATATGAGCAAGTCTTCAAGTGTACATTTAGAATTGTTTTAATTCAGGATTATTTTTTTTATATCTATAATCAAAGGGTGCATATGAGGCGGCATTCCCCAAAAGTTCAGAGCATTTTTCTGGTACAAAAATTCTAAACAGGAGTACAAAAATAAACCGCATATACTTTCGAAAGGCAGTTCATAGTATTGGCCGGCCAGACACTGCGCAACAGAAGTGAAGACGGTTAAGTATATCAAAGTTTTCATCAACTAGGCCTATTTCTGGTATTGCGTAGATAGCAATGGCAAATCGAGTTGCTTGCAATGAAGGGGTAGGAGCGTATTCCTTGTAGAAAAACTTGAGGAGTTCTATATAGACAGTTCCACGTGCACCAGAAGTCCCCCCTCTTATGCCAGCCTGTTCGTTCGCGGATAGACAGAGATAAGCGTCGCGTGGGACCGAGACGTGCTGCAAAGGTTCGCGCCTCGAGAGAGCGCGATTTTGCGAAAAAAGACTCGGTGTAGATCCGATCTGCGGATGGAGTGCTGCACCACCCAGCTGAAAATCAGCGTTGGGTCGCAAGCTGCTCTGAGATGAGAGGACTGCCTTCCAAGGCGATTCCTGTCCCGCCGAGTAAAACATGTTTTAGTAATAGGAGCGTTTGGTCAACTTGTGGGACCCTCGAGCTACTCGTTCGCTTGCTTCCATTTCCTCTACTTAACACTGTTAGCCCGAAAGGTACGTAGTACGTACCCTCCTCGCCCTCTTGCCAGCACTATTTATCGGCAATTTCTGATCTTGTACTGCGTGATTTATGGTTGCAGGTGCCGGAGAAAAACAGACAAAAAGTACTTTTTGTGTGTTTTTTTCTGAGATTTTGAAAATCCATAAAAAAAAACTAGACCAGCAATATACTTGTGCTGGGCTTTAACGGATAGGAAAATCATTTTTCTATGGGCACTTACTTTTTCGAGGGGAACAAAATCTGGTAAGGCTTGGTGCAGTTTGGTCCAGAAAGGTGCTTTCAGCCGCGTATGTCGCACTCACTAGAAACTTCGATTTTCAATCACCTTTTTTTAAAATATCCTTTTTTCAGCCTCCACAGAAGTCGGGATGGGTTCTGGGGAATAATCTCTTGATGAGGGGAAAACCTTTCAGTGGTTGGGGCTA
>Ga0058701_10003473_pt1 | contig 12478 bp, 2 predicted proteins | sample AgamicOrMae_FD_97039 | JGI IMG/M metagenome (GOLD analysis project Ga0058701, IMG submission 97039) | Agave microbial communities from Guanajuato, Mexico - Or.Ma.e | ecosystem: Host-associated > Plants > Phyllosphere > Phylloplane/Leaf | place: Guanajuato, Mexico | collected 2012-06-04
CGGATTTGATCGCGCTTGTGTTTCTGCGGTTTTCCTATTCCTCTTGTGTTTTATAGCCCATTCATATGAAGCCAATGGGGGGACGGACATGGAAGTATTGGCCTGCTTCAGGCCCTGTTTTATTCCATTTACTAAGCACTGAGCAAGGATGGGAATGTATTTCCGTTGTGGAGGAGTACTGCTTACTGTTACAGGCTTTTCGAAGAGCTTGCATAAAAGCTGTCTTCGCTCCCCTGGCTTACGTTCAAATACGATTTCGTAACAAGGCTTCAACGTCAGACAAAAAATGATGCCAATCAGGTTTACTTTTCTTTTAGCATCAACTTTATTTCTACAGTTTCAGTCCACCCTCAAAAGAGAGAGTATACCGTAGCCCCGTGAAAAGTCAGCGAAAAGCGTTAATGATATTGATTGATCTTTATTTTGTCCATTTTACCTAAAATTAGGTTTTGGCATCGTCATTTTTAGGGGAGGACTCTAACTTTAGGTGAGGCGCGGAAAAAAAGGATACAGGACTACGGCTGCTTGCAGTGAGAGGTCCAGTGTTTGTATGGCCTCAGAAATGGCGCTTGGAATCATGTTACACCTTCAAGACGCCGCAAAAATTAAAACAAAGGCCTCCACATTTACCCCATACGAATTTCAGCAAAATGTTTAGGATATTTCTGCGGGTGTTTACATATAAAATGGGTGTTATCAATTTTTTTCAATAGTTTCTGCTTTCCGCACTCTAGACATAAATTTTTCTTCAAATGAATAGCACACTTTCCTCAATCTATCTCTATAAAATCAACTCGAAAATTGATTGGGATTTAGGTTAAAAAAGTATAAAATATATAGAAATAATGGCGAAAATGCGCCGTTTTTGGCAAAAAAAAACAGCCCTGATAAAGTCATTCTTGGGATTTGAGCAATGAATATACCCATTTTTGGATTCCGCTTGAAAGCGGCTTCAAGATTAACTCCTCGGAAGTCAAAAAATATTACCGCAAAGCTGAAATATCCGTGTCTAAACATATTTTTTTTATATATTTTTAAAGTTTTCTTTATAAAATAAAACTAATTAACAATTCTTGCATAGCACAATTTTTTTCCAAACTCCAGAGTTCTTATCGGAGTTTTTCAGCTTGATTTAGCCCCTGGAAACGAGAAATACATGAAGTACCTTGTAGCGCAAAGTCACCAAAATTTTGTAGCACAGTGTCATTAATCGCAGCTAAAGTTAGCCAATAACAGCGCTGTGCGGTGCGGGTGAATTTAAACAGGCTGGCCTGGGCTGTGCTGCCAAGCGGCGCTGAGGCATGGAACCGCCAAGGAAAGCGAAACGAAAATGTCTTCCCGATAGCGGGAATCGAACCCGCGTTGACTAGATCAAGTTTCGGATCTTGTCGTCTACGCTATTAAGCACTGTATGGCCCAAAAGTTTTTAAGAGGAAGCAGGACTGATGTTAGCAATAAAGTGGTGATAGGTGGCATTTTTCGGTAAGTCGGAGGTGGGATGCGGGTTCGATGCCCACAACCAAGAAAAGTTTTCCTTTTCGCATTCCTATGGTGCCATGCCTCGTAATCGCTCCGCGACACCGCCTGAGCTTGTCTGTTTGAATTTTCCTGCGCAGCGCTCTGATTGGCTAGCATTAGCAGCGATTAATTCAGGAATTTTACAAGCTTTATTGTTGTTTTTGTTGTTTTTTTAAATTTCTTTTATTAGTTCAACCCACCCTTACCCGCCAATCTGTGAATTTCTGATCTCTCTGTAAACCTATACCAAACGACTCAGGGAGACTTTTAAATATGAATGTTGATCATTTTCAATATTACATTTGGAACTGGTGTGTATGCATCCTTCATCTGTAAAGAATAGATTGAGGCCTTCCTATAAAGCAGGGATTATTTATCGAGAGCTTCGTTTCTTACAAATCTTTACACTTTGTATTTGATGACGTTTTGAATGTGAATGCTTAAGCTTGCGAAAAGTGTTTGAAGCTGTATTATACATATGCCATGAAAATGTACACGTCTTTTATTTTACCGAGACGGTGGTATTATTCGACTAACAATTCAGAAGTGTTGTCAAGCATCTATTTTCCGACATTATTATTAAAGAATTCCGGATGTCACTTGAAATGAAAATAGGGAAAGAATCAAAGAGGTTAAACAGAGAGGGAGACATTAATTACTAATGGTGGCCTGATGTTCCTAATTAATGTCTCATTTTGCTTCTGACGAGTTTCGCTTAGCCCCTTTCGAAAAGGTATTCTACCAAAACAGATATAAATCTTCTTTTCTAAAAAAAAAACAAAAAAACAGATATTAGATACGGCTAAATATAATTCTCTATTGTCACCCTGGGGCCCGTACCACCTTCACCTCCCCCTCCGATACACGCCACTGCGTTTCCCCCTCTGCTTCGCCCGGATACTCCAGAGGAAAAGAGAAGGGCGGTGGGGGAGGTTCAGGTATCAAAAATGCTAATGATTTTAGTGTTGTGTAGTTTCAGTCACACATACTTATGTAGGCACTAGTAACCAATCTAAAAGCATCTATATTGTAGAGAGTCTAAGTGTAAATGCTAGTCAGAGAGTTTTTTTTAATTTTTCCAAAGTGACTAAGTTTTTCATTACATTTCTAGAGGCCCATGACGTTACACGAGTAGTCTTCACTATTTTTTCTACTTACACCGCCTGTGTTATGAATTTGCTTCACATTTTATCATATTTAAAAGAATTAACGGCTTATCCAAGGGGTTGATTTCCCTATGCCTCGCTTCTACATCACTCCACAAACGCCAACCCTGACGACGCGTGCTTTATCGCGAAGATTGGTTAGGTTAAGCTTTGGTTATAGTGACAAAAGGCAGAAAATCAGAGGTGGTAAACCCCTCCTTAAAATTCAAAGGAATTATGAAAAAACAACAAAAAAACAACTATTTTTTGCTTGTTTGACCTGGATTGTAAAAACTGTGTCTAATTTGCCAATGTTTTCCTAATTTAGCGGTATTGACAAACTTGTTCGTCAAAACAATTAACCAAACAAATGCGAATTAGATTCTTCTTTCCTGTTGATAGAGATTAATTAGGTTTTTCGCTTGCGGAATACCAAAGAAATAGACACAATGACAGAATAGATTATTACAATCACCTTCCAAAGAATGGAAATTTTTGTTTGACAAAAATTACTCCCACGGAGTCATTGACAAGAACTGTATGTGTTGTGCGTGGTAATCTGATGAAGTACCTACATAATTTGTAGGGAGATTTGAGCACACTTAACTAACGTGGTTTTTGACAGCTAAATTGATTGGATTATTTTTTTAACCTGTGACCGTTTGTGTTAGAAATATTTGTTTGAACTCAAATTGCTTAATTTTCTCCTTACTCTTAATTAACTATACTTGTCGCAGCATATGATTGGACGGTTTGGCAAACTTTTGCCCAAGCTTTTTCATACAAATCGTAAAAAGTTTTATATTTTTCTGTGTATTTTATTGGAATGTGATCTACTGTGTGAAATGAAGCTGGATGGTGTGGTGAGGATCGAGTTTTAGATGAATAGGCTTATGAAAAAAAAAAGATGCCGCCAGGTCTAACCTTACGATGGGAGCATTATAACAATTGATTTCATCAGGACTGTGTCACTTGATTTTATTAGAATTGTTGACTGATGATCTTTTTCTGTAAAAAATATACAGTATATTAATTTTAAAAGAAATAAATGTCTAAAACACAGAGAGAAGAAGAGTACCGGAAGTCAGAGCTACCAAAAAATCGAGTGACTGTATCGAGCACCCTCAGAGTTACGGGGTTAGTGCCCACTTTCCCCAAATTATTTTACCTAATAAGTTTCTTTCCCTGGAGTTAATTTTCCCTACGTCGAGTCGATTTCAATTTTTTTAATCCCAACTGTACCACACTCCAACTTATAAGCATTCGTATTGAGAAATATTTTACCCTAACCATATTTATTTATATGGTTTCTACGAAAAAAAAAGCACTAGCTCCATAGTGAGTTTATTGCCGCTCGGCCATTTTTGTACAAAAAAGCTTCAAAAGAAGAAAGCATCAAATGTGAGTAATATTTGTCTTCTTAAAGAAACCAGCGTTCCACATTTTGGAATTCCAACAATTCGTGAATCAAAGTTTAGGCAACGACGCTTTTATGGTTGAGTTAACTTCTGGGGAAAAAATCTGTTGGAAAAAGTTGATTTGGAAATATGATCCCCCATCGAGTTACGTTATTCGACTGATTGTGTTATGATCAATAAGAAGATTAATTGCGGCTACCTATTGAGATCACCGCAAAATGTTTTGCTAAATTCACCTCGCCGACCCGGATGAGTTCAATAATATTCAAGGTGCAATATCTGTTCGTCGATTGTGAAATTGGAAGAAGGTGGGCCAACCATAACATTGCCAAATTTAAGATCAGCTGACTTTGCGAATTCTTGTGTCCCAAATTTTTGTTTTGCATACAGCAAAAGCTCATGGTATGCATTTATTGGCGAACTTCTTCGCCCAAAATTATTATTACTTTTGTAAGCATTTGTTAATCTGAAAGTCAGCGTTTAGTAGACAATAGATGTGATGGGGCGTCACTTTTTTGGGACATAGCACCAAATTTGATTATTCTCTGTAATCGGAGAGGGCCGCGCGCCGCGCCGGGTGCAGAGCTTCGCTTGCTCTAACATGGAGTCCAATAGTTCTGATCGCGCGCAGCGGAAATCAATAAAACAAGTTTTGAAAAAAATAATGCTAAAATAACTACGAAGGAGAAAAACATGTCCTCCTGCCCTCTCAACTTTAACCGTTGAATTTGTACGTTTTGTGTGGTAGACTATACCACCTTTTGTCGCGACGTCGAGTAGAGCTAGATATGGGGCACGTAGTAACTAATCTAATTTAACCAAACTTTTCATGACCATGGTGATAAAAAGTAGTCATCAGTCTTGTAAGACTGATGCCGCTTACCCCTCAGCGGGCAGTGAGACTGCAACCGAGAAGTAGGGCAGGCTTGGTAACAGCTAAATACAGCAATAAATAAGCGATGCACAAGGCACCCATCGTAGGCGATCGTACTTCGTAAGTGCTCTTGAAGCAATGAAAACTTTAGCCAAAGAAGATCTCATGCGTCAGGAATCACAATCTTTAAAACTGACTCGATCAGAATCACCTTGAAAACTTACCAAAGGACTTACTCACCCCGTTATACTTTTCACTTCCGAAACAAGTAAAAACTCCCGAATACAGATATTTTGCTCTCACTGTGGTGATCGGAGTTCGGAATTGGACCCCAAATTTCTTTATTTAAATAAAATACACAATAACGGTTTCTGCCTATTGATATGCCGAAGATCACGTCTTCTCCAGGTAGAATAGGGAAAAAGATGTATCGTTATTAAAAATACGAAATTACTTGGAACAGCTGGATTTAGAGCAATCAGGACAGAATAAGTAAATACTACAGGAGAAAGTGAATCAGGGCTTTTGGTGTTGACTGCTCTTTTGCGTGGGCTTTTAAGTCTGTAAGACGTAAGACGCTCCTCTGCGCGTCTAATCAAGTCTCTTAATCAATGATTACACCCCAAGAGCTCCTTTAAGGGACGGGACAGCCTGATCCGCCTGGCCTGCATTGATGGGTCCAAACCCCTCTCCTTTCACGAAAATCCGCTCTCTATCTATCTTCCCTCAACCCTTTACTTTTACTTGCAGCTCTCCGATCTTACAGTTACACTCAAATCACTTCCGTTCAAAACCCTGGTTTCAGTCTCTTCGAAAGGTCCGTTCAAAGAGACTTTTGACTGGCAAGTTGAGGGAAAGGCTTTTGTTAAATTATATTAGGTAGCGTTGGTTGAGTAAGGTTAGATTAACCCAAAAACATGAACACCCCGGAGGACATGTAAGTCCCATTCTCCAGGCAGCGTAGAATTTTTACTAGGCTTTAGCTTTTCATTCTTTACCTCTTAGAATACGTTGACGACGTCACCAGCCGAAACACTTACTTCACTTCTTGCATAGCAAGTAAAAACATGACGCAAACTACTTCTAAAATCCATTGAGGAAACGTCCTGAAACCCGGCCTGAAATTCCTGAAAACCGAGCCGAAATTCCTGTAATCCGTAAAACCCTACCGGGAGTCTCTGAAATAAGGATTGATATCCTTGAAATCCGGCCTGAAATCCGGCGTGAAATCCTCGATGGAATCCTATCCGAAATCCCTGAAATCCATGAAGTCCGACCTGCCTTTTCGAGCCAAAATTAAGTGGTCGACATAAAACCTCAAAATTTAACTGAGTCTCTTGTATCTAAATTAGCAATAATATAGATCCATGCTTACTGCCAGTGGTCCGCAATGGGCCTCTCCTTTCCTCGAGGTAGCCTAACATTCGTAATCGAGCGGCTTATTCCGTAAATAATCGGCATACATAATCAACAACCTTCAGAGCCGTTGCATTCACGCTGTAGCATTTCACTACATAAAGCCATTCTCCGGCGCACGCTAGTTCTTTTTTTATGTTCTAAACAATAATCTTGAAAAATTAAAATAAAAAGACAAACATTGACAAAACCAAAGTATTGTACTCGCAGTCTCAAATGTATTGACCGCTCCAATTTTTTCAAACTCTCGTAACTTTGAAACGGAGGGAGATACGCCAGAGAAGCACGGCATAAAATCGCTAGTTTCTTAAGAGATATGTCGATTTGGCTTGAGCTTTCTTGTCGTATCTCCCTCCGATTCAAAGTTACGAGAGTTTGAAAAAATCGAGCGGTCAATACATTTTAGACTGCAAGTACTAGGCGGGGCTCATTTAACGAAAGGACATCATTTCCTGCGTTCAGTGTTTTTGGTTGTTTGTTTTGAAAAGTTCGTAAATTTAGAAGCCTCTATTTGATAGGCTAATTGAGAGATTCGGTACCACGTTAGTTTTCGCGAGGAATAGCCAGGGAAACCTTAATAACAGTGTAATGAGTACCGGTAAATTCGTTTGAATTTGGCTACATTCTTTCACTATTCAAAAGGTGTATCAAACCGCCCACCAGTTAGAACGGAGTTTAGTTGCCTAAAGTAGTTAAAATCTACATTTGAATTTATTACAAAATATCACAGTACGGCCTGCAATCTCGCAAGACTCATTTGAGCGTACAATACTTACAAATGTCAAAATTTGAAAACACTTAACAACTGATGAAATATGTCCAAAAATTCTTGAAATTAGACCTGAAGGATATTCTCGATATTCGAGGCGAACTGCTACACCAAAATTTTCATTCAAATCGGTCAATTTGTTCGTAAGATACCGGCACGGTTGTTACGTTCAGAGTTAGTAGAACCAGGAAATGTGCTTAACTCAACTTCGAATTTTTTTATGGTATTCCAATACTTCCGTTCCTTCCACTAACATGGAGGTAAAATCAATGTTAGGGTGGTTGTGCTATGCTGAGAGCCCATCAACTATATTTTTAGTATGCCTTAGCAAAGCATTAATTTGCCTCGAAAACAGCGAAATCGATCTCTTTTGCATCGTCTGACAAACTCGAAGCCAACTACACCAGCTATAAGAGTACCTTGTGCCTACGCAGCGGTAGATTTGGGCGGATTGGGATGAGAACTCAAGAAGACCGCTGACGAATTTGTAATTTCATTTTATATTTTCCAATACTGACATTTTGCAAGGCCTTTTTTTTACTGTGCAAGTGGTTTGTCGTCCTCCTAAAACTATCATACTGCAAAAGTTGAAATCAAGATAATACTACTAGACTTCTTTTTTTGCCGCACGAGGCTGGAGGTCATTTCCCCTGTTTTTGGGAAATAGGGATACTGTGTTCGCCCAGAAACGATCATAATGAGTTTGTTCACAATGAGAATCAGGAACTTTGGCTAGAGAAGAACAAGGAGCATAAATGATAAGGAAAACTTTTCTATAATCCGAATTTTAAGCCCCGTACATACTGATATGTACATGTTTAGCTCACATTAAAACAGGCGTACATCCCGACTGATTTTTACATAAGGATCGGAGCAATTACAACACTCTAAATTTAAAGTCGTTTCCTACCGAAGTTCTCTTTTTTTTTACTCATGATTGCAAAGTCAATACTTTCATTTAAGGCGTTGAAAGTTACCGTTTGACTTGGGGAAAAGTTTAGAAGCTCCAAAAACACGTATTACACAAATTTCAAAAACCAGTTCGACCTAATGGACGAACTTCGAGTCCAACAGCTCATTTAGAACAAATTGGGTACACGCCTATTGCTAATTTGCGAATATCAGTCCAGGCCATGTGAAAATTAAATTGAACTAGTTGTTTGAACAATTAATCATTTTCTACAGACCCAAAACTGAACGCTGCTAAATCACAAAGCTCGCGTTACTTACTACAAAGATCAATCTAGAGTATGCAGCTTAGGTTGCTCATTCAAATGGAAACATCTTAATTTAAAATAACAATTTATAAAGTATGAAGGCTGCTCCAAAACCAGTGAATGCTACTTTAGATATCAGCGCCAAAGCAGCCTAAATAGGTAACATAGCCCACTTTTTGGTTCAAGTTCCTCAGCCCTCGGTTCCTAAATATTCAGAATTGAAGGCTGACTAGTGATCGTGAACCCTTTTTTCCTCATTAATTTTAGTTCTACCGAAAACTCATGAAGCTAATACAAATAAAAGTTTGGCAAGAAGATTCAACAGATCTCAATCCCGACTAGTGTAAACGCACAAAAAAAAGAAAAAAAACGGTGTTCGGCTCCAATAGGGTCCAGCAATAAGAGCAGTAAACTCGGCCTGACCTAGTTCTGGCCCCAGCCCTTGTAGCTCACGAGGATCGGTTGGCATTGGGGCGCCCCGTTTTGACCGGCCCTGTGGAGGATCTGTGACGAGCGGGCCCTACGGCTGCGCTAGCTGCATTACGCAGGGGCGATTCCGGAACGGGATTGTTGTCGCTATAGGTTAATATTTATCATGCAGAAATTTCTTAGTAACGAAAGTTGCTCACGAAAATGCCACCAAACCTTATTGAAGATAACCTGGCTTCCCCTTTTAGAAACTAGGGCAACCATCCCGAGGTAACCTAAATTAAGGCAGATAACCTAAAAGGCAATAACTTTTCCTATCAACTTTTAGTTAAATACAAAATAAAGAAAAATACTGTATTCTTTTTTTTTCATCATTCCTTTCTTAATAAACGATGTATTTTAAAGTAGAGGTTAGCCGCGGTATGGATATATAAGACCTAGCAATAACGACGGACGGCAGCTGTTCGGGGCACTGTTAGTAGTTTCCCTCTTTCGCGTTTTTCCCCCGATTTACTTGGCGATGTTCTTTTGTTGCGAGACCTTTTCATTGCAAGTTAAATTTATTCGCATTGGTATCCGTTTACCTTGGCACTTGTTTTTATAGCTTGGCGTCATATCAAAGCTCACACGTTTCTACCTTTTTCGACACACTTGAATGATAAATCTGCTTGGCTGTACATGTTTCCCGTGGTGGGGAACGACTAAACGACACGTGCTATATATCACACGAAATATGTTTAGAGGGAGTCAGACCCAATCTCCTGACCAAAGTTCTTAACAGGCTTAAACGCCGCAAAAATACTATTGGAAAAAAAATCATTCGCCAACGCACCTACTCTAAGACAAGCAAAAAATTTCAGAAGTTAGAGATACATTACCGCTTGCAGCTTTTTATCATGGGTTGTTCTCATGCACACCTACTATGGACAATACATAACTTACGGATCGCGCCCCATAATACGTATTATGGACTCTAGAAACCTACAGAACATTCTCATCAACGACCAAAATCTTTTCTTTTTTCTATTTAAAAAGAATAAGTTTTTTCGTCTGATTTTACATATGTGATCCCTATGGACTCTCCCTAAGTATTCATTATTCCGTTTATGATAGGATTATTACGTTAACCTTTGTTTCATTTGTAATTTTAAGCGAACATTAGTCGAAACTTGCAGCCTAATCTAGAACTCAAAGCCAGTTTACTAACATTTTATTTTTTTATTTCTATGTTTTTACAGTATTACTATTTCTAAAATTTTCGAGCTTTAAAAAAATGAACATCTTGATGTATATTTCAGGGGCAAAGAGTTTACATAGGACGCGAAATTTATTGAATTTAACAATACTATATTCTTGGATCTAAAGGCATATGTAAAAGGAGCCTCCTAGATGAAATTTGACAGTTATCCGTTCAATTGTAAACAGCAGTGGTCCAACAGCTAATTGTGAGCGTTTCCTGAAGGGAAGTTGGCCAGAATCTATCAGAACGGATCATTGGTGCTGCGTCACAGGATGCCCTAGTTGATGGTAAAAAAAAAACGGAAAAAGGGAAGTGAAACTGCCGGAAATCACTTAAGAGGCAGGTAAAACCTCACTTAAATCTACAATACTCAACATCCGTGACACCGGACAACAATGGAAGTCATTGGACTGGAAATAATGTAGACGGTAGCAGCAATGAAGGCAACATCCATCGGTGGTCTTTAACATCTTCATCGGCAACAGTGTCACGCTGCATCTATGATGATCTGATTGATTGTTGTCGATCAGTCTGGGTGGCCTAGCCAGCTTCGACCGTGGCGGTGGAGCGGAGCAAATCGAAGCGGTCGTTTGCTCATCGACTCTGCCATTCGTCACCCTTATTAGTTGACTTCTGCCAACATTGTCCGGCCGTGCAGGGCTTGGATGGAACGATTACCTCGGCGGTTTGCTCCCTCTCCTTGTATCTTATACTGCAATCCTTTTACGCAGTCTCCTAACATAACCTCAGCCAGAGAAGAGGTATCGCTACAGCTGCTGTATTAAAATTGCTTGACAAGGATTGCTATTACAGCAAAATGACAATGTTGCCCTACTTGTCTGGGATGCCATAGTATAAGTCTTGGGATTGCTTTCCCAGAACTGTAAAGCTACATTTGTATTGGTACAAAGGAAATCCGTAATGTGGTCAAGACAGTGTTATTGATAGATGCCCTTTAACTGGAGTGCCAGGACTGCGACGACTGCAAACCGCTCGTAAGAGCCGCCCTACCGTACGTACCAGGAATAAACGGACAGGTGTGCTGAAGGTCCGCAGAAGGCGCATTAACACTAGAAGCGCCAAACTTTTTTGTACAACTAGAAGCACCGCGAGAGGTCATTTGACCCCTGGCATAAAGTCTTCAATGTGATTTCCTTGCCCCCTTTTTTGCGTATCTTCGGTGTAATTTAATGTTTTCTATTCCGATCCCCAAATGTAGGTTTTAAATACCAGGTTCTTCATTTACTTTTATGTATGTATGTATGTATATATATATATATATATATATATATATGCAAGCTGTTTTAAGTTTGGTAAAGTTGTAATATACGCAGCCTCCACACTACGAGAAAAGACTACTTTGCTTTGTAATAAAGTCAATGACTTTTTTTTTTGTAGCTGTTGAAAGAGTCGATTGAGTAGTTTTAACTTATTAATATGCTGTCATAGGTTAAATAGCCGGTGGTTTGATAAGATAGTAGTTAAACATAGATTGGAATAATGTGTATGGTAAAGTTGTAATACAACACGCATCCCTCCACACCATGAGTAAAGACTACTTTGCTTAGTAATTGAATAAATAATCAGTTTTTGTAGATGTTGAAAGAGCCGTTTAAGTAGTTTTAACTTGGTAGTAACATACTGTCATAGGTTAAGTTGCCGGTGATCTTTACCACCCACATTGTGGATGGTAAAGTTGTAATATACGTGGCCTCCACATATTGAGTAAAGACTGACTTGCTAGTTATTAAATAAATTATTATTTTTTGTGGCAGTTGAAAGAGCTATTTATTTATGTATTTTTTACTTGCTAGTAATACGTTTTCATAGGCTGTCGTCGGTGGTCTGATGAAAAAAAATAGTTGTACATTGATTCGAATAATGTGGGTGGTAAAGTTGTATTTCAAGCAACCTCCACACTACGAGTAAAGATTGCTTTGCTTGTTAATAATTTAATTGATTTTTTGTGGGAGTTGAAAGAACTGTTTTAGTAGTTTTATCTTGCCAGCAACACGTTGTCATAGGTTAAGTCGCCGGTGGTTTGATGAGAAACTAGTTAGTTACATGGATTCGAAAAATGTGGGTGGTAAAGTTGTAAGTCAATTAGTTTTCGCCCTCTTCTCTATTGGTAAGGACTACGTTGCTTTAGTAATTTAATAAATTATTATTTTTTGTGTCAGTTAAAAGTGCTGTTTGATTAGTTTTAACTTACTAGTAATATGCGGTCATAGGTTGAGTCACCGGTCGCTTTATGAAAAGGAAGAAATACTTTGAAAAAAAATGTTTTCTTTTTATTATTTATTTTTTGATTAAAAAGCGGTCATTGCTAGGTCACTGGACCGGAGTCACTGCACAAACATTTTAAGCCTTTTTTTTAATATAAGAGCTCTTATTTTACTTTTAAAAAAAATAAAGTTAAAGCGCAAATTTTCTTCGCACGAAAGAACTATTC
>Ga0058701_10003475_pt1 | contig 12476 bp, 8 predicted proteins | sample AgamicOrMae_FD_97039 | JGI IMG/M metagenome (GOLD analysis project Ga0058701, IMG submission 97039) | Agave microbial communities from Guanajuato, Mexico - Or.Ma.e | ecosystem: Host-associated > Plants > Phyllosphere > Phylloplane/Leaf | place: Guanajuato, Mexico | collected 2012-06-04
ATTAGCTTTATTCTGAAACAGTGCTTTGATTTTGTGAACTCGTGACAAAAGTACCCACAATAACAAGTGAGGGAGCAGACGACAGAGAGGAACTAGCTTCCTATCGCGGAGGAAAACAAGATCCGCCAGGGTACGTCTTGTAGTAAACGCACTGTAGGTGTCGTTGTTTTTAGGTGTTTATTTGAAAATAACTAGATTACGCTCTTCCTCAATTTAACTTTCATACCCAAAACAGATACGGGACTACATAAAAGAGGTATGGAAATTCCCGAAAGATGTATGGGACTGCCTTAAACAGGTATGGTTTGGTACTATACCTAAAATAGGTATCAAACTACCTTAAACACGAATGGGACTGCCTAATATAGGTATGGGCATGCCAGACAGGTATGCAACTACCTAAAAGGTATAGGTCTACCTATAGCAGGTATGGGACTACCTAAAACAGGTAAAGGACTGTCTAAAACAGGCATAGGACTACCTAAATTAGGTATGGGACTATCTAAAACAGGTATGGGAATGTCTAAAACGTGTATGGGAATACCTAAAATAGGCATTGGAATACCTAACAGGTATGCGACTACCTAAAACAGGTGTGAGACTACCTAAAACAGGTATCATACTACCTAAATCAAATATGGACCAAACCCAAAACAGGTATGAGATTGCCCTAAACAGGTATGGTAATTCCTAATACACGTATGAGCAAAGCTAAAACTGGTATGGAAATACCTCGAACAGATATGGGAAGACCTAAATTAGGTATGGGAGTGCCTTGGCCTTACCTGTGCGCAACAGCGAGGCAAGCGGCTTGGGCTGCAGCGCCGGTGCGGAGCAGTTCCAGCGCCGGTGTTTGAACTGGAATCCGCACTCCGAGATGGCCGCCGCCGCGCCCCGCGCCACGGCCGTCATGTGGTCGCCGTACAGCTGGCACAGCTTGTTCTGGCCCGCGGAGAGGCCCGGCAGGCGCCGGCACAGGGCGGCATCGGCCACCAGCCCCGCCGCCGCTGCGCTGCTCGTGGACTGCGCCGCCGCGCTCAGCGCCTCCTTCCACATCTTCTCCACGTCCACGCCAGGCGCTCCGATGTGGCTGCAACATCACGCCGATGTCTCACTGTTAGCTCACGAGTGGCTGGTGGAGGTGCGGAAAAGAACTGCATTTGACCCCTTGATTTTTTTTCTATCGTTACAAAGGAGCCTCATTGTCACACTTGTATACCAGTCTTTTCGTTGTCCACCGTCAGAGGCAAGCAAAATTTTTATCGGTGAATTGGCATCTATTTTTCCTTTCAACTTGACAATATCGCTAAAATGTATTTACGGAAGAAAATGGTTTTGTTACGGCAACAAAATTAGGGACAACAAATAATTTTTTTGTTGCTTCAACCAAAAATTTTGCTGCAGCAACCAAACGGTCTGTTGATAGAACTAACCATCTTGTTATTGCAACAAAATATTTTTATTATCCCTATTTTAACAAATGACTTTGTTGGTACATATAAACCTTTTTTTCCGTGGATAGAACTGAACATTTTGTTGTTGTAACAAAATATTTTTGTTATCCCTATTTTAACAAATGATTTTGTCGGTATAACAAAACCTTTTATACCGTGAATTTCTACCTCTCCTCCTTGGCCAAAAGACCTCGCATTTTGGAATCAACTAGAAAAACATTTTCCTTGAAATAAAGATGAACAAACCCGTTTTCATCCACAAAAGCAGGCACGTAATTCCTCAAAAATTGCAATTTCATTGAAAGTTTTTATACTTTCTTTATTAGACTGTTTCTTCAACTGAACAAAAAAAATAGCACCGGAAGTCAAAAAAAAAATATGTGTACAGTTACCAAAAAGCAAGCTCAGCGTATTTCCGAGAACGACAGAAAGTTGCATGTAACGGTACGCACTTCGCGGTCTGCAACACTCGCGATTCATAGAAGATTTAAAATAAATGATACTTTATCTGCGGAAGAGGAGGCTCAAGTGAATTAGCGGTGTGACTCATTAGCGTGATAAGATTCGGGTGGGTATAAGTGGATACGTCTTCGCCGCTAGAAACAGTAACCTGAGGAAAGCACAGCGCCACACAATGGCAACTATCAAGTTGGTAGCACTGGTAGGCTTTTTGGCGGTCTGTGCGACCGCTGCTGACCCAGAGAGGGACCAAACCGTAATCTACGGCACTGTTGGACCCTACGACAGGTCAGTTCAACCAGCTCAATGAAAACAGGGCAACGTGTACTTATAATTTGAGGCGTGTTTTCAGGTTTCTTCGAAAGTCTGTTTCTTACTTTTAGAGGCGGTTTTATTCAGTGTTTGTCCCCGACACGAGACAATAATTTTTCTGAATTTCGTAGGGAATTACGCGTGGATACATGGCCGAATTAGGTGTGTTTAACCCATAGCCGCCTAAAGTATTTGGAGTGACATTTAGCTTAAGAGAAATTGGAAGGATTTTTCCCATTAAAATACGCAATTTTAAGCTTTGGGAAATACCTAAATTATTAAATTTCAGTTTTCCAGAGGGGTGATATTTTTAAAATTGTGAGAATACTGAACTGAAAAGATCCTCTAAAATATTTTTTTTTTCTGTTTGCGAACGGCATCGCTGGGCGGTTGAGGGCTAAGATACGTTAGGAAATGCAAATGCTAGGGGTGTCTGAGACTAGATCAAGCTTGGCCAAATCAAGTTACCCTTGTTATTCATGGTAGATGAGGGAAGCTTAAGACTTCACTGACAATCGAACTCACGACCTCCCGAATAATCGTGCAAGGTGTTTATCATTGTCGCCGACTGTTCAAACAATTGAAGGAACACGAAATTCTTTTCTCCAGGCTCCTGTACTCCGAGAAGGTTGACGTCCCCAAGAGCCTGTTCAGCGTACACAACCGTGACGTGGCCTACCCTCCGCACTCGACCGTCCAGGGCCTCAACATCTCCAGCATCAAGATCCTGGACCAGCTCCGCACCGGCAAGAACGCCTACGTCACGATCACCAAGGGAGGCTTGAACCAGCGCTACGCCAACGTCCACCTCAAGAGCAAGCGGGGATACCCCATTAGATATTTGGTTGAGTTCTATGGCCATTAAAATAAAGAAATTCCTTAAGTTACGAGTGGAGATTTTTTTTCCCATTGAGCTTGTCCAGAGATACCAACGTTTTAATCAAACGAGATACTAACCGGTTATGTGTCGATGAATGCTTCTTAATAATTCGATATGGCTTAAGTGCTTACTTCATAAAGTAGCGCGAATCGATACTCAAGATGGAGTCTCGAAGAGTTGAGTTAAAACCAAAATGATAGGAGTTATGAATTAAGAAACAGTTAAGTTATGCGTCTGAACACACTCAACGCTACTGCTATTGTGGACAACGCAAGTACAGCATATTGTCCCAAATTATCTTGTAAGAGAAAAAAAGAAGAAAAAAAAGGATGCAATTTTTGAAAAAAAAAAGGCTCATAAAAAATGAGCCTAATGCATTGGCTCTAAAACTGTAGGTTTTCCGACCCTTCTGTCGGTACGATCTTATGTCAGCCCTCACTCCTGTGCGCTAGATATAACGCATTTTTTAAGGGTAGTACTAAACTTTTAAAAACTTTGAAAGCTCTTCCAAAGCAGCCCCGCCTTCCTTCCTTTTTTTATTTATTTTACATTTTGTGAAAATACGATAAGCTTACGTCAGGAGGCCTGTGACTTGCTCCGGTACCACTTGGCCAACTTGGTGACGACTGGTTAAAAAAAGATGACGAAAATGCAACCTATGTATAATTCAGAGAACTCCGATGAAGTATTTCCATTCTTTCCCTAACTTCTCAAGTAGGTCGCCTCCGCCCTAAATCGCACTGATTCATAATATTCTCAACGTAATCACTACCCTTCTAAAGAAAAGGTGCAGTATGATAGAAGCATTTTTTGTCAGCTCGCGAGAGTATTTTTGATCTTCCTAAAATTTAAAAGTTTATCTTTTGTATCATGTTGGGACATTCCTATTGATAATTGCCTATAAAAGGTTTGCGGTTATCTATTTATGGTTTTGTAATTGCCTTTAAAACGCATGCGACTTTTATTCGTTTAGTGTTTTATTAATGCTTTCAAAAGGTTTGACTTATTTATTTTTGATTTTTGAATTTTAGGAGACGCCTTATAAAGAAATGTTGAAAATATGTAGCTACTCTTGCGTTCAAGTTTCTGTCTTAAGACCAATCGTTCGACATTGTTTGATGAAACTAATTTGAAACACCTCCAAGAATTAGACGGAGAATAAATTGATTTTCAGCCGGAGATATCTTTATTCGGGTACGCGCAGAAATTACATTGCTACACGGAAAAATGCTTTCAAAACAAAACACATGCTTTAAGCTTAAAAAGACATAACTAATGCGCATTTACCAAAATTAGGCTCCTTCTAGTGCCTAAAACTTTACCATTATTTGTAGGCTAAGCTTTCACGAAATACGAGCAATTTTGCACATCTCAAAACCTCATGCTAGCTTCCGGGGAAAGTGGTGCCCCGATCAGCTTTAAAGAGAATAGGCGTTGCGCGCGTACTTTCGTAAATAAATAATAGGTACAATACCAGAACCTTGAAATGCAGCGTGCTCGAATAAATCTGCAAGTCATGTTTATCGAGATGTTATTTAGGATCATTCTAATGGATACGTTTTTCTTTGTTTTTTTCTTTTTTTCTGTTTTGTTAAAAGTATACACCTGTTTTAGAGGAGTTCTGACCTGCTTAGGGAGTGCATATGAAAAGGGGGTAGCAGGTATTTTGCTTATTTTTCAAGATAGACTTGCGTTCGGCTATATAATTCATGATGTCTCGGGGAGAGCTTTTCATTGTGGCTGAACATCGGTTATCTTGAAAAATTACCAAAAGACGAGCTACCCCTGCTGAATTTTCACACTCATTGTCAAGGAAACCCAGAAAAAGGTTTTTAACTGTGTCGAGTTTCGAATCATTCAAGTTGCACTCCATTATGATTTTTGGCAAAGAGATCAAATTGCAAGTACGATAAGTACTAAATTTTCTCGTCAAAATACAAAAAAGAGCAGGCAAGTACCACGCTTACAAGTCAAAGTATTTGCCCGGACTCGATTCACGCCCATGAGACGATTCGAAACCTTATTTTTTCCCCCAGATTAAAAAACGTGTCACTCTTTTGTTCGTCATATCTTTGAGAAGATTTCAAGAACCATCATTTCGAGATTGTCCTGCGGGGAAACAGACCTTCTCAGAAGTTTCGTAGAACTGGCTTGATAAGAAGCATTAATAAACGAGAAGCGATCCTTGGTTCAGCACATTCAAAATGGCAACGTGGACGACTGTGGTCATTTTTTTGTGCGCTGCCGCCGCAGTGGCGGTTTCGGCCGAAGACTTATTCCATCTAGAAGATTTGGAAATTGAGACTCAATCGTTAGAAAACATTATTGAAAAGAGGGCTGAAAATGGCCGCGACCAGTCCGCTATTTACGGCTCAAACGGACCCAACGACAGGTGAGAAAATCCATTTTCGAAATTCTGGGGAGGACAAAGGAACTAAAAAGTTTAAAGGGAGACTAAAATCAGCTAAAAAAAAGGTTTCGTTGTAGCAACAACTTTAGGAAAAACAAATGAAATTTTGTTTGGTGCAACAAAAATGTTTGCTTCTGCAATCAAAGGTTTTGCTGCTGCAGCTGAACATACTGTTGCTGTGGCCAAAAATTGTTGACCCATTTTGAACCAATAATTTCGTTGGCATAATGAAAACCTTTTTCTAGTAGGCGTTCTTTTCTACTATAGATCGATTTTTTTGATAACTCTGTTATCAAAAATGTATTATCTACACCTCCTCTCGCGTTCCAACCTGGTTTTATTTTTCATAGTATTTTTAAGATTACATGTAGCTAATGATAATATTTTATTACCATCAATATAAGAAGACGGACATAGGACCGCGCAGGTTAGGTAAAAAAAAAATGCCGGAAAAGTGATACGTTGCCAAATTGTCTTGGTTTGATTGAAACTGATAACATTGAACCGAGGTTCCAAAATCTCGGTGCTATGACTAAGGCAGGTTTAAGTCTTCTTTAGCGAGGATACTTTTATATATAAATACCACAAAATTCAACCAGAAGCGTTGATTTGATTGAAAAATAAGGGCATCAAACGGTTTTAAAATTGAGCAAAAAAGTTCCTATATAAAGTCGCTACTAATATAAAACCAACAAAATAGAATACATTTGATAAAACAAAGACATTAAAAATTAAACGATCGGTCCGAAAATGAGTCAAAACCCACCCAGTAATTCAGATCATTAAACTGAATGCCTTTACAAATATAGGACTAAACTGCACATTCGATTAAGTATACATGCCTTTGAAGTCGTGAAAGTACCGGTCGTTTTAAAAAATGGGTTTCAAAACCGAGACAGTATTTCAAAGTTTCTAAAATAAATTAGACCTATCCGATAAGAATGTAATAACAGTGTCCTCTTTGGTTCCGATGTAGCTTACCACACATTAAACATGTAAAAGATATCAAACTTGCATCATTTCTTTTAACTATTATTCCGCAGACTTCTGCACTACGAGCTGGTAGACGTTAAGAAAGGCATCCTTCAAATCAAGAAGAAGGATATCACTTATCCGAAGGACCTCGGCACCAGCGGACCCAACATCACCTGCATCAAGATCCTGGACCAGCTGCGCAACGGCAAAAACGCCGACTTCAAAGTCAGCAGTGGCGGCGTTGGACAGAAGTTCGCCATTATCAACATGAGGAGTAAAAGGGGGGAACCCATCAAGTACATTGTGCACATTTATGGACGATAAAGATTACAGACGTGATTCATTTTTCAAGTACTAGATTAGTACCGACTGAGATAACCAGCACCGACTAGCTAGTCTTGGAAATTAACTGGGTTGTGAGCCACTTTCAATGTAATACCGCACCAAAGACCTCAAACTTCAAAAAAAAATGATAAGAAGTTGACTTTTCTTGAAGAAAACGACCAATATTCTTCACCGACAACACGGTAAAATAAATTAACCCCTGTTTTAGGTATGAAGGTAAAACATGGGAGGAGCGTAATTTTGGCTATTTTTTAAGATACCCCTATGAATAACCATGAGAGTAACTCTCATGGAATAACCATATCGATGGGGAGCTCTCGTCGAGACCTTTTCATTGATATGGTTGTTGAAAGGTTTATCTTCAAAATTAACTAAATTACGCTCTCCCCCTGTTTCACTACCCGAAATCGGTGTCGGCTTCCCAAAACAAGGGCTAGTTTTTACTGTGAAGCAAGACAAGCACGCCTGCACTTCTATACAGGACAACTTCTTCCCACCCCCTCCAAAGACAATCAGTATAATCTATATGAAGAGAATGCGAAATTTGATTCGAAACCAGGCAAAGTCCCTTGGTTTCCATGGAGCAGTTTTCTCAGTCCATTCACTTAGTGTCGCATCCTAATATTGGAGAAAATACAAGTGGCAGCACAAAACTAAGAAGATAAGCAGAATAAAGCTTTTCTCTTATTACTAGGAAAGAAATAGATCATAGCAAAGGGAAATAAGTTTATCTTGACAAGACAGAGCTCGTCGCGTTCCCCCGCTCTAGAACGCGCTGCTACGCCGCTCTACGCCGTGCAACGTGCCCGTGTTGTCAGCGATGGATAAACATGAGTTACGGCCGAACTGAAAATACTAGCAACCCTCAACGCACCGCACCGGATTAAGTTGTCCTGAGGGAGAGCGACTCAGCGCAACGCAACGGTGCAACCTTCCCCCACCCCCTCAAATGCGTGATGTACGGTTCTTGAGAGTAACATGCTGTTAACTTAGTTGATTTTTCTCCTTAGCGCTCGGTGCAATTGTTTTCAGGAACAGCTGGGATCAAAATAACACTTGCACCTTTGCAAGAGGGGGCGAGAGTAGAGGCAGGAGGAAACTTCTGCTACAAGTATTCTCACTTGTCACAGGAATTGGCCTAAAGCGTGCACATAGAATTTTAGAAGACTTTTTTAGAAGTATGTTGTTCTTAATAAAGTCCTTTTTTTACAGAAAAAAAAACACTTTTTTGTTCCCAAGATTAATCCACCACCGCCCAGCGATGCCCTTCGGCAACAGAAAAAAATATTTTGGAGGATCTTTTCAGTTCAGTATTGTCACAATTTAAAAAATATCGTCCCTCTGGAGACCTGAAATTTAATTATTTAGGCATTTACCAAAACTTCAAATTGCGTGTTTTGGTGGAAAAAAATCCTTTCAATTCCTCTTAAGCTGAATTTCACTCCAAATACTTTGGGCTGTAATGGGTTAAATCGAAAAATGGAGGGGCAAAAAAAAAAATGTTTTCATAGTAAAAAAATATTTTAAAAAATATAGAAGAAAATAACCTCTTAAAGAAGCTTTTTTTAATGGAGTGGGTGCTGAATTGATTAGAACTTTAATAGAGCTACAAGTTATAGTCTGTGCGTCCGATTTTCCACGCAAAATATTTCAAAGGCCTCGCCTCGCCGCACGTTGCGCGTTAACAGCACTCTTTGACGCTTTCATCCATTATTTTGAGTTATTTGAAATTGTTTTCGTCGCGGTGAGTTTTGAGGCTCAGCGGGAACCGGATTCATTAGGCCCAATTTGAAAGCAGGCGACCCACAGCGAGGACAACGCGCGCTGCAGTCCAGTCCACTCAAGTCACGCCGCCGCCGTTGCTCTCAGTCAGCTGACTGGGAGCGCGCGTTAGCCGCACTCGGCTTGACCTAAGCCTCGTCTGACTTGAGATCCCTCCACGGTCAGCCATCTGCGACTGCAGCCCTAAGCTATACGAGGAGGACAAATAGATCCACTGTCAGAGAAGCAATTCACTATTGCAAATTGTTGAGCGTGAAGAAAAAAAATTAAAAAAAATAAACGGAGGTTACAGTTGATTGATTTAAAAAAAATTACCATAGCCTATTTGGTCCGGTGTAAATTTAATAAAAAAAGCTGCAATGTCTGCATGTACTCATAAAAAATCGAAATACCCATGTTTTAGGGGAGTTATTCTTATCTGTTTCGGGTGTGAAAATAAAACGAGGGTGGTATTGCGATATTTTTTGACCTATGTTCAGCCACATCAATGGAAAACTCTCACCGAGACCTTTTGAATGACATGGCTGAACATAGGCCTATCTTGAAAAATTACCAAAGTACGCACTACTCCTTTATTTTTCAAGAGAGACCTATGTTCAGCCACATCAATGGAAAGCTCTCGCCGAGACCTTTTGAATGACATGGCTGAACATAGGCCTATCTTGAAGAATTATCAAATTACGCACTACTCCTTCATTTTTCAAGACACACCTATGTTCAGCCACATCAATGGAAAGCTCTCGCCGAGACCTTTCGAATGATATGGCTGAACATAGATCTATTTTTCAAAAAATAAAATACGTTCAACCCCCGTTTTGTTTTTGCACCCAAAACAAGGTCAGGACTCCCTAAAACACTGAAAGGCGTTCCATTTTTTCTGTGTTCCCCTCTACGGAATGACAGCTGAGCGAGTCATCAGGTAGCTAAATTGGGGCTAACCCAACCTGATTTAAGCTAGTGTAATTTGACGGTCACTGAGCTGTGTGAGGCAAAAAGCAAATTACCTAATTTAGGTTTACCTGACCTTCGTTAACAAAAGTATGGGTCAGACCATTGGTATTCTCATAACACTGGTTGACAGAAGGAAAGTCTTCGACGCCCGAGTCTCTTCTGTGGTTTGGATGTCAGCCAATAGAAGGAACCCATTAAAAGACCCTAATGATTGCAGGGGGCATCGTTAAAAACTTTTTTTTTCACTTCGAAGTTACTTGCCATCAACAAAATGGTCGTACAGAACGTTAAAAATAAATACTCGAGACACCGATTTGACAGGATGACTCCATACTAACACTAAAAAAGTACTTCAAATGGAAGAATCGATTTTAAATACCCCCCTCCTCGCCCCCCCTAAAAAAAATGCTCAAGTTTTAGTAATTCTTTGGTTTTGTGAGAAATCACAATAAGCGCCATCACAAAACATTGGGTACCTTTAAAAAGACCGTCAAAAACCTTTATCAAAAGTTGAATGTATGGACCTCATTTAGCGCTCTAAAAACCGGGTTTTCGAAATTAAAATTTAACGAAGGGTAAAGTATCCACAAATCTTTCTTAAACATGGTTTAAGCCTCTCCTTAAGTTAGGGTCTTATTTCAGTGAGGGCATACTTTTAAGATAGGCTACAAAACGTTTCTGATTATACATGGGATAAAAAGGACTTCTGAAATGCATTAGAAGTGATGCAGCTTACTTCATAACAGAAGATGATACTGAGACAAAGGGAAGATGATATCGGAATTTCAAATTAAGTGGCCTCTATAGCAGCTGCCCACATTTCTCCAAGTCCTAGTTATTGCCTACCCTTCGCCAAACCAATTAGCAATAGTATTCTATCCGCAGAGTATGAACACTAAAGAGTGTAAGATCATAATTTCCTCAATCAAACCTTACCCGACCCGTCAATGCGAGCTCGCACTATAAAAATAATAATAATTAAAAAATACTTGCAGAGGTTCGGAGAGCTTCTGTATAAAAACAATATATTCAACGCTTCTTTCGAGTTTTCTGAAACTATTTATATATCTATTACGCTTTTTAAAGTATATTATAATTCAAAAACGTTTTTTAAGCGTCTGATACATGAGGTTTCCGGACTACTTTAAATGTGAGGTTTCTTAGATAAGAGAGTGTAAAACATGGCACAGGTCTCTGGAAAATAATTTCCCGAGCGTCAGTCGTCGAGTCCAGTTAAATACAAGGTGCGGGACAGGCACGCTGGCGCTGCCACCAGGAAATTCCTGAGGACCAAAGGCAAGCAGACCACACGACAAGAAAATCCCAACAGGCGGCTTTTTCGAAATTTATTTCATCCTTCTAGGAGCCTTCCGTCCAAGAAATAAATCCATTCAAGCGCGAATGTTACGTCACGTCGCTTAAACAGGTTGATACTCTTACCCGAGAAGCGTGAAAGCTCTCGTGAGCTTAAATGTAACTTAAAAAGTCATTTTCTGTAACTGATATCGTTGTAACGCAGGCTTAAATAAGATACAAGTTGGGTCTTAACTTAAGCATTCTCGAAAGAACGCGACATTAATCCATTAGAGTGAGCCTCGATAAAATTGCTCGGTTCACGGGAAAAAAGGTTTTGTTATACTAACAAAATCATTTGTTAAAATAGGGATAACAAAAACATTTTGTTACAACATCAAAATGTTCAGTTCTGCCAACAAAACCTTTGGTTGCAGCAACAAAAATTCTATCTGTTGTCCCTAATTTTGTTGCCGTAACAAAACCATTTTTTTCCGTGTTTAATAAGTGTGGTTAGATTACAAGGTTAGGTTAAGTAACGCTAGGTGAAATAATGCTAGGTTGAGTAAGGTTAAGTTAAGTAGGGTTAAGTAAAAAGAGATTAGATAAAGTGAGGTTAAATACAGATATGTTAGGTGAAATCATCCGTGAAATGAGGTTTTAGCTCCACGGAAAAAAATGGTTTCGTTACGGCAACAAAATTAGGGACAACAATTTTTTTTATTGCTGCAATCAATAATTTTGCTGCAGCACACAAACATTTTGTTAATAGAACTAAACATTTTGTTGTAACAAAATATTTTGGTTACCCCTATTTCAACACATGATTTTGTTGGTATAACGAAACCTTTTATCACGGAAAAAAATGGTTTTGTTACGGCAACAAAATTACGGACAACAAATTAACGTTTTGCTGTTGCAACCAAAAATTTTGCTGCAGCAACCAAACGTTTTGTTAATAGAACTAAACATTTTGTTGTTGTAGCAAGATATTTTTGCTATCCCTATTTTAACAATTGATTTTGTTGGTATAACAAAACCTTTTTTTCCGTGATTCCGTGTCGTATTATAGGTGAGTTACGGTCAAGTTAGGTTAGTTGGACACATTCCTGTAAACCGACTTCCGTATCCGGATACTTCCAGCCCGTGCTTTGGCGGACGAAACCGCTCCTTTAAACCAGTGCAAACCGCTACTACTCCAAATCAAAACCATTTTAAAAAGTACGGTAGGCGGGGAATATAAAAGAGTTTTAAGGAGAAGGCATCTTACTTCATCATGAGTTCGTTTTTTGGATTCGAAGATGTGTTGATTTGACAGCGTTTTTTGAGCGCTTTTGTGAGTCGATCGGCAGTTGTTTATGGTCTCGCGGCTCTTACTCGCAGGTTTACGACGTACTTTAATTTTACTGCAGTGCAAGGATATCTTTTGCAATGCGAAGCGCGAAAGTAATGCAAAGCGGTAGTCAGTCCGTCTTCTTTAGCGTCCAGCAAGCACCTTTTTTTTCTGCCTACTATATGACTCCATCAACATTTACCTTGAATCTATAGATTCCATTTACCGCCAGAAAGTCGCCATAAACCGAAGAACAGACATTTACCCAAGTATATTTCTTTA
>Ga0058701_10003476_pt1 | contig 12475 bp, 6 predicted proteins | sample AgamicOrMae_FD_97039 | JGI IMG/M metagenome (GOLD analysis project Ga0058701, IMG submission 97039) | Agave microbial communities from Guanajuato, Mexico - Or.Ma.e | ecosystem: Host-associated > Plants > Phyllosphere > Phylloplane/Leaf | place: Guanajuato, Mexico | collected 2012-06-04
ACTTCCTACCCTTGTAAGTACAGACCACTCGGTATGACGTGATTCAATGGACCGGAGACTCAATGCATTATATCATGGATCACGTTGTAAAGGACGCTACTTTCGTTGGAGCTCGGACCAAACGCGCATTAGGCTACACTGACAATGAGATGTCATATCGATGCTTGTCACGAGATATCTGGAATCATATTATGCATTGGTGGATAGATAAGTGGGGGTAGCCACTACCATGGGATAGTGAACGAGTTAATTTTCTTCATACCCTGCTTGTGTCTAAATTATTCGGAATAAGTCGGTGTTTATTGCACTTACTACACCTCTGTATTTATTTCTCTATGTTGTAAACCTGTAAGACAAAAAATATTCGTCAATTTTGCTCAACGGACACGCTCACAAGAAAACTAGAGGCAATGCGCAAAGTGGCTACCCCCTGCATCGGCAAGATACCTCGTGCTAATAAGTTCCGTTACATGCCGTGTCCATCCCTCCGCTGTCGCTTTTTTTGGTTTATAAAGGCGAAATACAAGGGGTAGAAAATTTCACCCTTCTAATTCACAATGTATGACAAAGAGTTGCTGTCCCGGAGTAGAGCGTTGGGCCGCTGGGTCCGTCCCATTCGGTCCCATTGATGGGACCGGGCTGGAACGCCGGTTCGTCGCTCGATCAACAATCAATCAATGATTTGGCTGTAGGTTTAGTTTCCGCGGCTTCGATTCCAACGCTAGGCATGCATTTGAATTGAATGCTCGGCATTCTCCTTGTGTCTGCCACATTCTTCGTCCATGACGCTCCACCTGAACCCCCTCCTCCGAAAACTAACATGTTTGTGCCTGCAGTGCCATCTCCTAATCAATCACGTACTTCTCTCTCAAAGCGAAATTCATCCGTCAGATCATCACCCCGTGCATGTACCCTTAATAAATACACCTGTGGCTTAGGTTCATAGAAAGGTTTGTCTACCTTTCACACTACATGACTTACAGTACATCCTGCGTGGGCGTGTTTCCTCATGCTGTTCATCAGCTGTTTGGTCTTAAAACCAAAACATCCCATTCTTTTTTTCTTCTGTTCATAACTTTGGTTAAAAACTTTTTTTGTGGACGAGCAATCGAAAAGTTCTGCGTCATATTTATTTTTCTTTAAAAGAGATTTCTATAATCTGCAAATAGACTGGCATTACACACCGAAATGCTGCGTTTTTGCCTTGCCAAATGTAGAGGTTTTCAGGGACAAAGGGGAATGCATCTTTAGTCGTACCCAGTTTAGTTATCAAATCCAGGGTACACCTATCAGCTGTTTTCTGAATGTGAGATGTGGACCTTTCAGAGGCCATTCGGGTTGTATGGAAACCATGAGACAACTATATCGATATCAACGCAATAATGTAAACAAAGAAATGCAGTAGGAGTTCGAATCAAAATCCTAGGTGTACGTACTTAAGTAAAGACAGGCAGCAATGGTCTGCTTTGTCGCTAGTCTGCTTGGAAGCAGCATGCTTCACTCACACGTTATTTATTTTACTTGACGTACATTTCAGACGGACTTTGAAGCAATAAATCTTCTTTTTTCATCTTTCTTCTTCTGGCTACATCTTCCATTTCCCATCTCCCTCCATCGCACTCCCCTTCCACGTCTGTATTCTCTTTCTCTCTCTCATCATAGGCCTTTTCCGTCTCTTTCTTCTTCTTTTTTTTTGTGTTCCGTGGTGTCACTCTTTCCCCTCTATCATTCTCACTCTTTCCTTTTCAGATTCCCCCTCCCCCCGTCTTTTTTTTTCTATATCCACAAGACATCAACCAATGTCATCCAGTGGGCTCGAGTTAAGTATTCCTCTTCTCCTCTTCACCCCCAATCACTCCACTTCTCCGTCCTTGCAGCAACCTACACAAAAGTCAAAACTTACTTATTCAATCACTCTTTTTTTTTGTACGTGCGACCTCTTGGATCCGAATTCGCAATTTATTTTATGTCAATAAACAATTTACTTTGGAGCGGTTCACTGGCTTACGTATGGACATGATTAGAAATCTCCTCTGGTGGTGCGGGGAAAACTAAGACAGGCATTTTATAAGAATTCAGAGTACTCCAAAAAAGAGCACTAACCCACTCACAAAATCGTGCCAGTCGTATCAGCCCGGTCTTCTTGACTCTTGTTTGCGCAATCCAACACATTCAAGCACCCGTGTTTTGTTATCGCTTACCTTCTTCAGTTGAACATTCTACATTCGTTATACCATTCATATTTTTGACAAACAAGTTGTTCCTAAACAGAAATTAAAAAAAAAACGATTCACGACAAAAAATGTTCTTTTTATAAAGAGGCAGATAAGTGCGATTCCATGTCGTTCAACGAGGTGGCAATCGATCCCAGCCAGCCAGGCGAATTTCTAATAGAGTTGCTCCGGCAGCTTCGGAATGCTCATGGCTGGAAGTAATAATATTTACCAAAAAGGTATCAAACAAGCAGCATTAGTGAATACAACTGCAGGTACCAGTCTCCCGTTGCGGACATCGCTGCTCATTCCGTAGAAAGTCGGAAGGCGCTGTAAATTTTCAAGGTTACATTTTTGCTACCTTATGAACTCTACCTCTAAGAGGAACGGTGCGAGACACAGGGCACCTAACCCAATGTAATTTATCGTTGTCAAGCCTGGTACCGCTCACTGTTCAGCGGGAACTGCTAAGCAAACCAAGGCTCATGCAACTAACCAAAACAACTCGGTAGTACAGCGCTAATCCTCGTAATAATGTTGACAAAGATTGAAAGTTAAACCAGAGGTTGAAAATGTTAACCTCAAAAATTCAATGAGTGTGGTTTCCATGCTAACTTTAGACTCATGTCCTATGACATCCCTACCTACAGTTTCAAAATAAAAATAATAACAAAAAAACGAACCACAGTGAGTCATCATTAAAAAAACAAAACTAGGCACAGCAAGAGTGCTCCAAACAATTCAATTCTTTCAATGGAACACAAGTAGAGATTATGCATATTGGTTTTTGGTCTGACAGCTGAACAAGGCGAGCAGCCCGTAGCGCGGCGACCCGTTGGGCCTCCACGCATTCTTGTCTTGTCACAGTCGTGCGAATAGCAGCCCCCTCTTTCTCCTAAGGTCACTCACTTATTCACCCTCCACGATGTTTTTGCAAAAGTGCTAACCAACTTTTGTTCTCAGGGTACCAACTTTGTTGAGGAACAGTTTTCTCCTACGTTTGTCCCTACAGTCAATAGTTTCTATTAGAGTAACAGATGGGAAAGATCGCCATATGAATACAGGTCCTTTTTTTAGAAATAGCCAAGTTTAAAAATATAAACTTTTTTAAATATATTTCTCAGCAGCAATGGTGCCATCAGACCTGGCGAAGATAGGTTTGGTGCAGTGTGTCCCACATCTTAATCGCTTTGTTCTCTTGTTTCCTCTTCTTTGCTAGGAATGATAGGAAAGAATAGGAATAAAATGCTACCCTGAAAATTTCGAGTTGGACGTGACCATCTATTACTTCAATGCATAAGGCAAAGACATTGGCCAGGTGAGTGTCTTAAACAGTGGCGATCAAAACTCCTGCCAACTTTATAAATAAAATGGCCAATACAGAATGGGGCAGGTGGGCAAATAGCCACTTGTTTTTTTTTATATTTTTTTTATCTTGACTCTACGTGTATGTACTGGAATAAAAGAAAAAAATTCCGTGATTAGTCGATTTGGATCGGTTAGAGGTCACTTCCGGAATCGCTTGGATCGAAGGTCTGCATAAAAATGATGGTTGAAATAACAACGAGAAAATGTTGCTCGTAGGAATCTGGAACTAAACACACGGCTTGCAGCATAAAGGGGCGAAGGAAAGATCCTAAATACGGCATTTCGAGGTATCTTGCTTGCCACTATCACCGTAATGGCGGCTATTTCCTTTTGATGAGTACAAAAAGAGAGAGATGCAGCAATTGCACACGGCCTTACAGAGAAGAGGTACGGCAAGCTAAACGTCAAACAGAATATTCATCAAGAAAAAGAAACACAAGTGGCGAAATAATGGCTTAATGTGCAGTCCGGCAAAATAAGCGTCGAAATGGCCGGCCACCTTTCGTTATTGGGGCGGTTGAGGCAGACGATCTAACTGTTGCATATTAACCTTAAACAGGTGGGAAGATATTTATATGATGCCTTTCAAAAGAGGGGTAATATGAGTCAATGGCTGTCTGATTTCAATGCTCGTAAAGTACACCAACAGAGGCCCACAATGTGTAGGAAAGGTGTCTGAATTAAGGTGAACCCTTAGGGAAACACACGGGCCGTCCAATCAAAAAGAAACTTAAGAGTATTTTTCGTTTATTTTGCTCACTATGAGCGGATTTCGTAGACTCACAAAGTTACTCTTCTGTCCTGAAAAAATCTTACAAAATCCATTAGAAAATATCCCAAAATCGTCCTACGGTAGGTTTTTAAAACAAGTTTGACATGTTTGTTTCCAATTTTTTGTAACATCGACTTTTCTTCTCTTCAAAATTGTTCTTCTTCGACTCATTAAGGATTTATGAGCTTAACATTTTGTAATTTTTTTCTTTTACGATCAGATATTTGTTATCAGATCGTAAAAATCATCTGAACGAGATGACAAGTTTGTATTAAATGTAGAATAAATGAGTACATTTCAATGAATTTTTCTTAGGTATCCAATAAAACATCATGAAACAATTCAAGCTGTATTAGTGCCAGATACCTATTGATCAATTTCCATTATATATAATTAGCTGATATTTCGGCTTCCTTTAGTGCTGGCACCACCAATGAGTACATTAGTGCAAACATCTACGGTGAATAAGTTTCGGCAATCTATGGTCGAATTTGATACAGCTTAGACCTATTCAGTCGATGTATACCTGGTGGTTGATCGGGCAAATGACACGAAGGGCGACCCGTGCAATGCTCCCCACAGAGAGAAGCACACTTCCCCGTTTTCGGAGGGGAAATAGAAAAAGCGTGTTTACTGAAACCCCGCTAAGATGAAGGCTGACCGTGGGACTCGGCAGGCAGCCGGGGCAGCTCAGGACGGGTGGCCGAGGCCGCTGCCCGATGGGGCCGCTGCCCGGCCGGCCGGTGGGGCCGCTGCCCACTGGGGCCTCAGCCAGGTTGCCCTTAATGATAGGAGCTCTTTCTCTTATTGACGAAACTAGTTAATCCAAAGTACTTTATTGTGTTACAACAGTGCAAGTATTATGCTTGACAATGCTGAGTACATGAATATCCACACGGAGAGACGAATTCGAGAACCGGAGAACGCACAAGCAGCCAGGTACAAGAAAACGTTCCTTGAACATTTGAGCAGTCGTTGGTTGCAGACAGCATTTCTAGAATGTTTCCTTAGAGGCAGGGTTTCAGAGAGAGTTTTCAGGACGTTTGCCGAGCAATCACGCACAAGAAACACACAAATGTTGGCTGGGTAATCAAGTAGCACAGAAGATTTCCCGAACGTTTCCCGGGGTATCCAGATATCCGATGCCAGAACGTTTCCTGAATGTCTGCTGAGCGAATTTCAACGGTGATCAGATAACACACTGAACGCCAAACAACAGTCGAATGGGCTAACAAAATTCTTTTCGAGAGGAAATAAGACAGGGTTTGAGGGTCCTACTTAAATAAAAAAAAATATACGTCACCCTGAATAGTAAAGAAAAAAAAATCTTTAGAATTTTAATCGTGCTTCTACCTGATGTTATCGTGGCAGAAACTGTGAAATGAAACTTTTCCGAAAAGTTCTTCAAAAGAGAACTCTCAAAGTTACGGTCTAATTATTATCCTGGTCTCTTCCAAAAGTAAGAACCAAGTGTTTTCTTTGTCGTTTTACTGCCAGAAAAGTTTTCAAGGCGGCAAAGATAGGAGTTCACAATATGTCATCTTTCGGAACACTGGGATTTAAAAGCTTCCTGGCGATGCGTATTTTTTTTCCGCCGTGGAAAGTGAATGTAACAAAGATTTGACTCAAGTATGATTTATGCCAAAAACTGTTGAACATCCCTCGAACTCGAACAACTACAGACCATAACAATACAGTACAGACCAAACCGGACACCTCATAAAACACAACCCCAGTTCTACTTCTTTTGTAAACTGGACTGTGCCCCAAGCATGCGTCAAAAGACTTAGTTTTGGAAAGAAGCAGGTCCTTTTGGCGCAAAGTCCTGAAAAATGGTGATATGGACTTTATTTGAAGTTTGCTTTGGACAAAGTTGAGAGGTTTTTATTTTATTATATTTTTTAATGCACAAATTGTGCACAAGTTGTAGTAATTGAGCAAATATAAAGAATTGGGTCCAAAACCGGATAAAAATAAATATTTTGCTCTTTGCACCTCATCATAACAAGTTATTAAAGTGTAAAACAGGTCGTGAAAATCAGATCAGCACGTGATCAAAATCACGAGCAAACAATCTACCGTTTTTATCTCAAGAAGTGCTTCAAGTCGCAATACAAATAGTTCCCTTGATTAGGGTCACATTTTTCACCAATACAGCCTTTCCTTGTATATAAATCAAAGTTAGGTAAAGCTCGATTTAAGGTCATATTAGGATGGGTTTGGGGTTGGGTTAGAAAAACAGGAAGGTTTAAAATTAGGTTAGATTTGGCTGGGTAGGGTTTCTGAAAGATTAGGTTGGGATGCGTTGGAATTTCAGGGTGGGTTAAATTAGATTAGGTTGGGTCGAGTTGAGTAGTTGAGTCAGGTTTGAGGTTAGCTAACAAGGTGAGGATGTCAGGTTTAAGGTTGAAGGATCGGTGAGATTAGATTGGAGGTTAAGTAAGGTTGGAAATATTTAGATGCTTTCTAATCGCTTTTTGAAAAGAAGGCCTGGAAGCGCGAATGATGTTCCGTTTCAAAAAAGGATCGAGTAAAAAATTTCAAGGAAGTCAGTTAAGGTCTTTGAAACCGTGACGAGTTGGCTTTTTTTAAGCTCATGTAGAGGTCAACAACACAGCTAAACATTAGGTTATCCTCATAAAACAAAAACATCCCACGGTGGAGTAGGCCGACAATTTAAATCGAATCAACATCCTAAACTTTTCAACTTCAGCGAGGCCTCTATCATTGTACGTAATTTGAACGAGACGCGGGCTGAGGCAAGATGCTCTTTCTTATACTTTTCGTTATTAATCTTACAAAAGTCGATTAAAAAAAGTTTTCGACCATAAACCGCGATGAGAGGCTGCCACTCTAAACCAGAGGTTTTGACTCATGATTCAATGATGGTTACCTAAAGGAAAGGGCTTTAAAAAGACCCAAATAGTCTGTTTCTTCTCTTGAATTCCTTGTATTTTTATGTGTCAGGGAAAAGCTAGGTTAGGCACTTAATGATTATTAATTCAAATACACAGCCCTCAGTTCCTTATCACTTTTAATCCACTTCTTCCTGATGGAGCGTTTCTCAACCCTAAGCAAAAAGGAACGCGGAGCAACGAAAATCTGCCTCCCTTGATATTTGGGCATTCCAAAAAAGGACTAGATCGTCAACTAATTTCCTAAAGCTTGAATTTAGCCATTCCCAAAACACCACTAGACAAAGTTTTGAAATTTTTAAAAATGATATCATATTCACTATCATACGGGCAGAAATGAGATATACAACGCAATTTTTGAAAATTCTGGGTTATCAAAGTGCGCAAAGTTCACAAAAAAAAGTGCGGTTGACCGCGGAAAATTGAGGGGTTAATGAAATGTGTTTGAGGTGCAAGATATAATTTTTTTAACCCGACTGAAGTCTGCGGGACCTAGTAAGGCAAAGAACCAGTTAAAGAAGTGGGCAACACAATGAGCAAAGAAAAAGCCACGGAGGTAAGGAACACGCTATCGCGGAGGACATGATTGTTATTCATTGTTCGAAATTGATTCGGTTGGGTATCGGTGGGTCGCTACTCAGTTGAGAGGCGCGGAAAAACACACAGCCGGCATACTTCATTACGCGAAGCGAATCTTAAAACATGAACGGTGTATGACACCAAAGGATGGATGATCGAGCAAGTCCGGCCATCCGTCCGCTTGATGAATTATTTACTTCGCATGTTTTCTTGCTTCCGACATTTTATCCCCTCATATTCCTTGCTTTTGTCAAGGATAACAGCGCAAAATGTATCACTGCGAACAACTAATTGATTCTAGCCTTCCTCGAGTAAAACATCATTAATATTTCATGTCGTCACCCTTTTCATGATTTTCAGCGCCTTTGTTTGTCATCAGCGCTTTCACTGCTTTTGGGACTGAAATGCTGAATTAGGTTCAGGTAAGTGAGCTTCAACTGAGGAATTCCTTTAGGATGAAATTTCTTTCGGAGAATTCAAAGTTTAGGACCCGCGTGCCTCACCTAATTTGAGCCCAAGGATTTTTTTTACGAATAGAAATTACGAGATTTCGCTAAAGTTTGGAGCTCAAAATTTTGCAATTTATGCTGTTTTTGAAATGGATGAATTTTCATTTAAGCAAAGTTTAGGGCAGATTTTAAATGATGCTCTGAATTAACTAAAAGAGCAGATAGTTGTCTTTGAGAAAGATATTTTCAAAAACGATTAAGAACAGCCCATTGGCAATTGGAAAAAAAAATCGCATTCACAGGACTCCTAATTCAAAATTCGGTCGTAAAAAAAAGGGTTAATGTTGCACATTCCAGTACCAAAGAATGTCTTTATCAGGGCTTCAGAGGTTTTACTAAATAGTTTGCACGGTAAAATACCTTCGGGTACCGAACCAACCAGTTTCTCAGAGTACTTTAATCTTCCAGGCGGAAAACAAGGTACTTTCTGTACGCAAGACTTGTGTTTATGGATGAATGCTGCCCTGAAACGAATCATGATTGAGACATCGACAAAAAGAAAAGCGGTTTCGACGAGCGAGAGTATAAAACACATATTAGGAGTGTATTAGCACTTTTTGTTAAGGAAATGTCTGAGCTACTCATCAGTTGGTCGGCCGGCCGAATGGAGTCATTACAAGAAAGAACGCCTTGCGATTGGATGCATGATAACTGCTCTAAATTGGCACGTTACAAATATACGAGTTGTCGAAAAAAGCAACATACGATTGGAAACCTAACAGCCGTCAATCAACAATGGAAAGGTTAAAGACGCGTTAGTAACAATGAAGCTCGTAAAGAGAATGACCATATTTACGGCTTCAAAGCTCTTCAAATAAGAAAAGATGAACTGTGACATTGTCCAAGCGAAATCTTTGTTGGTTCTGATTCGCAATCAGATGAAAAAAATCGAGGTTATGTTATAGGGGATAAGTCAAAGGAGATGACAAGAATGCTTCTTCTTGTGAAACGCGTATCAAATTGGCGATAGAGAAAATCATCGTGGGATGAAGTTATGCATATTCGAAATGCGTTTTAAAAACATGTATAACTACATCGATTTACATGAACGCATTTCGCTTTAAATTAAGCTGCTTCTCTGCCCTAAAAATCTTCCAAAATACCAAAGAATATCGTAAAATCCTTTTATAAAGATTAAAATTGTATTTTTTAAACCTTATGTTTTTATTTTTGTTGATCGCTCCGATTTGATCTTTTAAAATAAATGTTTCTTTTAAAAACTATGAGTAATCAAACGATAAGTTACATCAATTCTTAAATAATGGACTGGTAAATTGCGTGAAAAATAGTTCCACCAAAAGTCGAACGAGAAAAGAAATCCGTATTTTACATGAGAAATGATTGAAGTGTATTTCGTATTGCATAAGAAAAGATAGAGGTGGGGATTAGAAGCTAAAATTGTTGAAGATAACTACTTGAACGGGCTCGTGCTGTCTACTCGATATTAAGCATGTAGTTCAAGAAGACTTGCTCTGAGAATGAGGCGATAAGTGGATGAAAAGAATCTGGAGTTAGTCAAGGGGCCAAATTTCGCTTCAAAGGTGTACGGCAAAACCATATTTTTACGTGACCATGGAAGGATTTACAGGAGGTCCCTGGGAGACTTTTCGGTGGAACCAAAGGTGGCATCCAACAACACGAAACTTCCAACCAGACATCAATCTATCACGAGGTGATGTTGAATGCTCGGGACATATCCTCAAAGACAACTGCCAGAAAAGCCCCGGAACACATGCTGTGGATCAAGATACACCTGCCAGCAAAGTGCATCAGAATCGTAAGCCTAAATCTTTTTATGAAAAGGTTATGACGCTACAAAACACCCCCAATTTTATTGGTTGCATTTTGTTCGTCACCACGCGGAGTAGTACAGTGTACCTACTCTAATTTACCAAGCTTATTGTCACCAAGCTTGATACTGCTAATTTTTTGTCGTCAGGTTCTATCGCCTAAGAGTAAGTAGCATCACGCTTGGCGAGAGCGGAGAGAGAGGCACAAGACACGTATAATATACTATTGTCCAATCTTACGTAAAGTATATCTAACCTATATGGTTCTATGCCGTTAGTCCTGAATAATGTCCTTGAGGAGGAATCCGGAGACGGAGAAGCAACTTCTAACACTTAGGGTGCAGGGTATTGAGAACCTAGCCAAACACATGAGTAGAAAGAGGATTTTAGATTCTGTATATTAAAATAAAAAATAATAACTTTTAAAAAGCTCAAAAATTTTGTTTCAAGGCGCTCTCCTCTGGATCCATGTGAAGTAAGTTGGCGTGATGAAAGTGTTGTTTTTAAATGGTTCCTTTGTGAGCTTAAGAGTGACGCACATGCGAAAAAAATCAACATGAAAGAAAGGCCCGTTTGCTCTTATTTTAGAGGAAAGGGAATCCTGGAAAAGATGAAAAAATCCTTATAGATCACTAGGAAAAAAAACCTACAAGAAAAAAAAAGCAAAGAATTAAGGGGGCAGAACTCACATACATTTAAATACAGATTTACCAAACAAAACGTACCTTAAACATGCATAATTATACACACCCAACACACGCTACTTATAAGTTGCATTTCTAGAAGATATGTGGGAGCCGAAAATAATCAACGTTTTTCTGTGTTAAGCCGGGTTAAAAAAAAGTCATTTAAGAAAATCGACACTCCGCATAGCATGACCAAAACACTTTACTTGTCATCTGCTCTAGAACAGCACGTTCAAATGCTTCTCACTAAAAAAGGTAAGCCTGCGGGGCCCTTTTTTAGTGGAAATGTTAGGATAAAACATGCAATGTAGGCACTAAAAGTACAAACGCGTCCTATAACGAGCACCATTTTGGAACAGCCGGAACGAGGCTGATCAATACAAAGGCATGATGCACATTAGATCGGTGTGCCCATTAGCGGACCAAACGGCCTCTGAATTCTTAAATGCCCTTAAAGATGGATTTAAATGATGATCACCAAAAGGCACAGGAACATAAATTCATATCCGATCGAAATCTGATAGATATCTCTTATTATTATTTCGTGATGGGAAAGGGTCATTTGCTCCTGCTTGCCCCTTGTTGCACTTAAAAACATCACAATTTTACCCTTCGATATAAATTTGTATTAATGATGTATCCCATAAATGAATACGCTTTGAATTTAATGAAATGTAAATCTTTAGTGGTACGTTTATAAAGGCAAATTATTCCAAAAATAACTGAGATGAGGAGTGTCTACCTTCCGCGATTGTTTTTGGGATGGTAAAGTCTAATTTTGCCCACCAGAGCTGTGGCGGGTTCTGGGGACTTATTTTGAGGTTGGCACATTTATCAGGATCTATGTGATATTTTTAGAATGGATTCCAGGAAAAGGCCATGATGAACAACTTTTGAGTGTTATCACAAAAAAGATTACGTCGTGTTAAACAAAGAATATTCTTTCCTTGGAATGTATATTAATGTGGAATTAACTCTAAAAGTGGTTGAGTTATTAATTCTGCCGGGGCTCGATATAAGCGACATAGGAATTATAAATCTGTTTTTTTTTCCGGTATTAATTGGAACTTACATCAATGCAAACTGAATCATACGAATGGAGCTTTTTGACACAAACTTAAATTTGCCGAGAGTGTATCATCTAATTTTAGGATAAAAATTCTCTGGTAGTGACATGTAAAGTACAGATTTTCCAATTGTTCTAAAGTACCGGTTGGGTACTTTAATGCTATTTCGTAAGATTTTTAATTACTAACATTTTGACAATTTATCGACATTGAATGAAGAACCAAGCCATACATTCCTGATTTTCTGATTTTCTCTTCACAGAGGGTTCTGAATAGTTGAAAAGTATTATTCTTTATTATCCTTCGAAGGAAATCCACTTTCTTATAATCGAAATTCACTATAAAGACGCTTGAATGATTTTTTAAGACGGTTAAATTTAACTCACAAACAAGTGAATGTCACTCGGAAACAAAGAATGTAACGCCCCCCCAAGGAAAACACCTCGATAACGACAAGATTGTTCCTTCGCGCTCCTTCAGTTGATTGAATCTCAGTTTATATATATATATATATATATATATATATATATATATATATATATATATATATATATTTAATTTTATATATATATGTGA
>Ga0058701_10003477_pt1 | contig 12474 bp, 8 predicted proteins | sample AgamicOrMae_FD_97039 | JGI IMG/M metagenome (GOLD analysis project Ga0058701, IMG submission 97039) | Agave microbial communities from Guanajuato, Mexico - Or.Ma.e | ecosystem: Host-associated > Plants > Phyllosphere > Phylloplane/Leaf | place: Guanajuato, Mexico | collected 2012-06-04
AACGCACGTAAACCAACCTAATGCATTTTAAATGGGAGGTGACTTGAACGCACGGAACCCAACCTAATACATTTTATATGGGGCAGGCGTGTGATTAGCCGCTTCGTCTCATATCAAGCATACAATGAGCATCCTTGGGTATTACGTGTGCCTTCAACGAACATATTCGTCCGTCCCTGGATACCCGATACAAGCTTTTCCGAATGTGTGAAGACAGTTTATATCCTATAACAGTGTATTACTCACTTTGTTGGTGACCAGAGACAACGGTTAGACGGAAAGCTGAGTGGAGGAAGAATTGCCGGTACGCAGAATCGGTGTCCAATGACGGAGGGAGACTCTGTCCCAGCTTTTATATGCAGAGGAAAGAGCTGCGTGGGGTACCTCCTGCTGTTTCTTTTTTTTTCAGCGAGTTGTTCGTTACGCGATGATAAGGCTGTGCCACAGACAGTCTTCAAAAACAGTCTTCGACTGTGATATACTCCTCCTTAGCAATTACATCATCCTTCGTTATTTTAGGCACAAAGTTTGTCGGGTTGCTTGTATGCGTAACATACACGCATTTCATTGCTTTCTCCGAAATCGATTTGGATTTCGATGGACTTGTCATGGTGACACATTTGCATTAGTTCGCTTTGCTCTTTTAATCTATTTTCATCAGTTTGCTCCAAGTCTGTTATTTTATCCGTCAAGTTTCTCTTTACGTCGTTTCTCATGAGTCCATTCTTTAACAATTCGTACTGGTGTAAGTACTTTTCGGATGAGGTCTTTTGCGCAATCGTTCGCTTCCGGATTTTCCATAAAATTTGCACTGTGGCGCCGGAGGGGGGGGGGCGAATGCCCCCCCTTTTTTGCGGGGGGAGTAAATATTATCTTTTGCTCCCCCACTTTTCGGAACAGTTTGCATAATGATGCTAAAACGGAAGGGGAAGAAAATATCAACCTACGCAAGACTTCAACTTGAGAATACATGAAACATAAGGTAATGAAGATTCCGACGACAGATATTAATCCGTGTAAAATACAATGAGATAAGCAAAAGCTACTGAAGTCTTTTTTTTTTTTTACTCCTTTGTACTTTTGCCTAATAAGACACAAAGAGCTAGCCATCTTTATATGGAAAAAAAGACTGATTTGATTCTTTTATCTTTTTTTTTACAAGTACTGCACTTTTGTCAATTTCCTTACCTAAACTTAAGCAAGCAATTTCTTTTCCTTCAAAAAAGCAATTAAATGTCTCATGTAAATAGAGGTAGCTTAGTTTACGAGGATTTCGAGTAGAAACTGAATTCTCCCAGAAACAGTTTATGCTATATTTTCTAGGCTTCTCAGCATTTCCCAAAATTTAGTCATGTTGAAACGCAAATCTATACTTTTATTACCGGTTTATGCTGTACGTAAGTTAACTATCACGGGATCATATCAGAATCAATATGGTGCTAAAAATTAGTCACGTTAAGTACTTAGAGAGCTAGCCAATTTTCGGTTGGATGTTATTTTTTCTCTGATTGCCCTTGAGAAGTAGGCAAAAAAAAACACAAAACAAAAAAAACTTCTTCCCCCCCTTCCCCCGAGGAAAATTCGCTCCGGCGCCTCCGAGTGACCTCTTTTATTGACAATTTCTTTCCTCCAAGCGAAATTAAACGTGATGATTTAACTGTGTAAGACACTGAAAAAAACAAAAAAAAACGATTTGTTATATAAAAAGTTAAATGGAGGGGGGGGGGAACTGAGCGGAGCGAGTCGTCCCCCTTTCAAGAATAACCTTAGCTCACCTCGATAGGAGTAGATCATAGTTGTCTCCCATCTGGTCTCAGGTTCAAGGGACAGGCCGAAAATTAAAATAGTGCGCCTGCCACAGCCGGATGAAAGCGACCTTTCAAATACTGGTAACACTTCGTTGAGTGTTGTGCAACATGGCAAAAGTTGATGTGCAACTTTTGCCATGTTGCACAAGTAGTGTAGATGCACTTGTTATGACCGTTCAATTATGGGTACATTTGGGGGGGGGGGGCAAGCCCTCCCAAACTCTTCCTGAACGGGAGAATCTCGCCGACTGCCCTATGGTGCAAGAGTCAGGCCAATAAACAAGTTACGGTGCCTGCCACAGCCAGATGATAGCAACTCCAGCGCCAAAGGATGCATCCTTACAGCTCGCTGTGAAGCCTCGACGTGAACTAACACAATCGATGCTCGAGAATATGAACAGTTGGCCATGCCGATCCATCAGTGAAATGCATAGCATAATGTTTCAAGGCTTCATAGCAAAATATGGTGGACAATTTAATTTGTTAAACTCTGATCGGAATTGAAGTACCGTCTTGTCGCCATCTACCGGTACCGACAGTGCGAAGTTGCTATGGCTGAAAATTTAAATTGTCAAACTAAAGTTCCTTATCCATTTTGGAGGGGAAAAATCCATAGGCCCACATAATGTTGAGTTTAAATAAATATGGGAATGGAGCTGAATGGAAAAAGAAATCATTTTGAAAACATCGTTATACGCAACGCTCCCTCATCTCCGCTGTCCGTTAGGCACATCATATCGTATCCACCAAATCTACTGTGATATCATGGAGGAATTCCTCCATGGTGATATACTGGAAATATCAAAAGATGTAGAGACTGAAAAGAAATCAATGGGCAAACCTATTTTTTTTTTAAGTCGTTGAACGTGAGCAGAACGCGAAACTGCTCAAAATTTGCCGCTGGCGCCTCTTCAAAGGAAGGTCTTGAAACATTTGTACAAGGCGTTGCTTAAAGCAAGATAGGCAACTCTGTAAACATAGGAAAACAATCTTGTCCCGGAAAATTTTATTATTTTCGAGCAGTCAAGCTTTCCTTATTTGCTTGTATGAATTTGACTGTCTTTATAAAAAAATTTTTAACTCATAGTGGTAAGTTTAAGGATTTCAATAATGACATTCAGTATATTTTGTACTTAAACAGTTGGCTACCTTCACTTGATTTGGCGGGAGGCTGTCCCCGACAGCCAATCACAGAGCTCGATCCAGCGAAAGGTGTCTAGGTGGGAGAACATCTGCATGTTTTGCGCGGCAGAAGGATTCAGCAGTGACCAGTCAGACGGGTAGTATTCCTGTTGGACAAGTGATTAATTTTATTCCAGTTTTAGTTCTCCAAAATCATTCAAAATGTTTGAAGCACGTTTGGTTCAAAGCGTAATCCTCAAGAAAGTGTTGGACGCAATCAAGGATCTTCTCAATGAAGCTACCTTTGATTGTTCGGATTCGGGTATCAAACTGCAGGCCATGGACAATTCACATGTCAGTTTAGTATCTCTAAGTCTTCGTAGCGATGGATTTGACAAGTACCGATGCGACCGAAACCTCTCAATGGGCATGAACTTGTCCAGGTAAAGTTGTGCAACCTTGGTGACCTCCAACCTCACATTGCATGCTCTTCTATTGTCATGCTGCTTCCTACTTTCCATTGTTTCTGTTTTCAGTATGACTAAAATTATGAAGTGTGCCAGTGCGGATGATGTCCTTACCATGAAAGCTCAGGACAATGCTGATACAGTTACCTTCATGTTTGAATCTCAAAACCAGGAGAAGGTATCGGATTATGAAATGAAGCTGATGAACTTGGACCAGGAACATTTGGGTATTCCCGTAAGTATACTGGTCTTAACCTCATTCCTCTGATCCCTATAACTTTGGTTTCATAACATCTGACGCTCACTTACAGGACACTGACTACTCATGCGTGGTCAAAATGCCTTCAGCTGAGTTTGCCAGAGTATGTCGAGATCTGAGTCAGTTTGGTGAGTCGATGGTTATTTCTTGCACCAAGGAAGGAGTCAAGTTCTCAACAAATGGTGATATTGGTTCAGGTATGTTTTCTATACCTTTTTTTTTTTCTCCATTCAAGGTTATGTTTTCATGACATCCTTTCTTTTGCAGCCAATGTTAAGTTAGCTCAAACTGCATCTATTGACAAGGAAGAGGAGGCTGTGATCATTGAAATGCAAGAACCTGTTACTCTTACCTTCGCATGCAGATACCTCAACTCATTCACAAAGGCTACTCCGCTCTCAAACCAGGTAATTATTTCGCTTCTCATTATGGCACTTTTTGTTGACATGTTCAAGGGCTTTAGCGCTACTCCAAAATACTCTGCCTTAGCTGGTTATGATTAATGTGCCAAACTGTACAAGTTTAATTTGACACATTACTGTAACTTGCATTCTATTGCCAGGTCCAACTCTCAATGTCAGCTGATGTTCCTTTGGTGGTGGAATACAAAATTGGAGAAGTTGGTCATGTGAGATACTACTTGGCTCCTAAAATTGAAGACGAAGATAACAACTAGTTTCGACAAGACTGCCACTGAAATCATTCCCAATCCAAATTAGAGACAAAATTTTAGCCGCAAAATTTTAGTTGCACTTTCTCTGTGTCATTCTGGGTGTATTGAACTTGCATGAACTAGGAACTTAATTCTTTACCTGTATGTTAAATATCTGGAACTAAACATTCTTTTTTTATCTCTTGTCTTTTATTTAGCCTTAATATCAATGGTTTTGTCTTATAACACTGAAGTAGTTACCAATTAGTTTTTAACATTGCTTTCAGCAAGTTATTTTTCTGCAGGTGGACGGGATGTGAAAGCTTTAGTTATGTGGCGAGAATTTCTTATTCTGACTGCAGGATTGCAGTGCAGGAAGACGTACAGTACATGAATCAATACGTCGATTTTTTCTCTGTGCCGTGTTTTCTAGTTGGACTAATACTATGATATTATTCGCTGGAAAGCTCACTAGAACGAAAAGTGACAGTATTCTGAAACGACAGACGCAATCGAAGTGTGGACATCGCGGAAGTGATACCATCAGCGGGAATCACTTGACCTCGCGTAATAATTTGGTATTATAGGACAATACCTTTAATGCCTAAATAACGCGGTACTTGATCAGATCAGTGCTAACAAATAGATTTGTTCTGGACAAGTGTCAGGTTTCGCGAACCCTCTTATTCAAACGACCTTACCCTCTACAAAGTTAAGATTACCAATGGAAGAGACCCACCCTTGGATTACTCTGCTCTAGAGCTACCCAAAACCTTCCGACATGCCAATATTTTATTCTCAAGCTGCCCGCGCTTTCGTTCGACAGTCGTGAAATCTTGCAACTCTGCCTCGCAACTTAGCTCTTTGAGAAATAAGTGGTTTTCATAAAGACTTCTTGAGGGATGGCAGGTTTTTTGAAAAATCACAACTGATTAATATCCCCATTTATTTAATCTTCACATTCAGTACTAGTTGAAGTGGCATATCTTGAGCAAAGAAAGTCTGGTTGCTGAATGAAAGGCTGAAATGTTCGAATTAATGAGTAGTCGTTGGCACTCTGATCTTTAAAATTAGGTAGGCAAACCGCAATGCACATCTGGAAGATGAACATCCGAAGATGTGACCTCGTTTGCGGTTTCAATCTGGAATTGAACCAGGATGTCTGGCAACCCTAGAAAACCTGGAAAAAGCCTTGAATGAGAATTGCCTCTCAAATATCCTTGAATTGGCTGAAATAACCTGGAAAATCGACTTTTTTAATTTTTATACCAAAAAATTACGCCGCGCTCCAAAATTTTGCTTAAAATCGGTAGAAATAGCTTTCCAAAAAGAAGAAAAAGCCCTTGAAATGCTTTTTGAAAAACCGCCAGACACCCTGTGAAGATTTGCCCAACATTATTTGCGTACCTACGGATATGCGACAATCGTTTGCAAACAGACGTGAATTTAATATTCTCTACAGCTGAACAGATTCAACGTTTCAATCGTACTGCTGCAATTATAAATTGATTACCTTAGCAAAGCTATTGAGGTGAACCCTATATCCCAATGTATAAATACCAGCATACATTTCCTGAGACAAGAAAATTAATTGTATTTTACAGTTACTAAAGAACAATTACCTTTCAGTGTACAGAGGAGGGCATGAAAAACAGGTCGAAAATCATATGTATCCACGTGGGATCCTTGACTAGCTATTATACCATGTTCTGTTATATCATAATACCCGCCACCACACAAAATTACTCATACAACCTCGCTGATACAAAAATACGGTACATACCCCTCTAATAAAATCTACGGACAATTCTCTATATTGGCTGTGTATAAAGTATACAATACATATCTTACAATGAAACGCTGGTGTAGAGGTTACTCTCACATCATAAATCACTATCTTTGGTTTGAGCTTTCCACAAATCGAATCCGAGATTGGTCGTTGGAAAAGCGAGAAGACAGCAGGCCACAAGATAACGCGTCAATACAGATTTTAAGTTTTCTAGTAATTAATCGAACACAGTCGCTGAAGGGAGACGTGCACTGACAAGTTGAAGAATATTCAGAAATGACGGCGATCGATCCGCTTGATAAACTCGAGAATTGAAACGTAAGTGTTCACAAAAATTATGACTAGCATTTTAAAATCCTTTTTTTATACTCATTTCATTGTACTAATATGGCATGGCGGCTTGCGAAATACTCTCCCCAAATTCTAAAACACTTTACTAAATGTGATAGGAATACTATCCACAATAATAAATGAAATCATAGACGGCGAAACACGGCGTTTTGTTTTCCAAAAATTTTGCGCTGATGATATTCATTTTTAAATAGTATTATCTTAATTTAATTTTGGGGAAGCAACTACAGCAGCCGAGGAATGGAATAATAATAATTTCGACAGCCGTGTTTTGCCTATGAATTCTCCTGTACAGTGAAGATCAAAGTCTCTACCTCTTCAAATGCAATTACACTACCGAGGAGTGGAAACTTTTGATCTCGACGATACAGTAATAAGTACATGATCAGAAAATAATAAATTCGTTTACGTATGGTACATTCTCAGCAGACTTGTTGTAATAACACTCATATAACGCTCCCACGCTGCCCTGGTATCAACGTCCCTGTAAACACATGGAAAACAGTCAAACATCTTCTACGCGGTGAATTTCAAAGACGAAATTTTCCACCCCTTGTCTTTAAACCTGGGTTCTCTCGCTGCTCGGCTTGACGACTAAAAGAAGAATCCAAAGGGTGAAAAATCTCACCTCGTACATTAATAGCGTATTAATAATTATTTTGAAATATAATTACCGAAAAACGTCGATTTCAATGGCACACTGCGTGTAAGAAGCTAAAAATAACTTGAGGTCGGAATGAGACCAGTTAACTTGTCTCCAGGGTTCGATGCAGCGCTCGACTAGCTCCAAAAAGAAACATCTGTAAACAGACCACATACCATTGAACTTACTTTAAATACAACTTTACAAATGGTGCGGTGTTACATTGGTAAATATTAGAGTTGTTGCGCTTTGGACAAAATGAAATGTTCTGTTTCTCCATTTTTCCTTTTTTTATTTTTCTGAATATAAAAATACCAGTTGGTCGACTTTCTTTTACAAACGACTTCAAGTCAAGTTGACATAGGTTTGCAAAGTACCTCGCTTTAGTTAAGCTACTTTTGAATTACAGCTAGCTCAAGTTTTCCTTCCATAATGTTTTTTAAAAAACGTTAAAAAAAATTAAAAATAAAACATTTTGTTTAAATTACCGTGGCTTTAGTTGGTTAAAAAAAATATTATACTGGCTTGAAAACGGAAATCCCTCATTCAGCCCGACTAAAAAATGGCCGTTTTGTTTCTTGGGTTTTCCATGAACGTTACAATCCTGGAATAGGTTAAATTAGGTTTTGCCGGCACAAGAATATTAACATCTTTGAATTTTTGGACATTGTTGTCTTCCGCGCTCTTCCTTTATTACAATTACTGGCAAATTTTAGAAGCCGCTTTTAAATGGTACTCACCGAAGTTCTCTTGAACGATGTAAATTACACCCGATTCCAACCAAAGCTCTTGTGTACGACCGGAAATTGGCCTCAAGTTCTTGATAAGCTCTTTCCAGCAGTTGGGGTTTTAACCTTTGACACACCAAACTGAAAACATAAAATAAAATCAGCCCACAGTCACACACCAAACTTGAAATTTTCTTATCCATTTTGACATGATCTGGCTCGAACTAGAGTCACTAAGTAGATCCGAGCCCAGTGGATTTTGATCAATTTCAAAAGAGTATTGTCTCCGATAAACCGCGATGGAACATAGAGTTCTTTGTGTAAGAGCTTCTATTTTCTCCCTCTAATGAGTCTGAGAGATTAGTCACTTACTGTTTGTGCTCTTTTTCCTTTTCAAGCAGGACGCGGCACTCTCTGATGTCTAATAGGAATTCGCGGTCTAGATCAGTATCGTCCCAATCAGGAGCTTCGCGGTACGTCCAAGAAACCATCATAGCTCCGGCACAGTGACAGAAATCCGGGAAAGTTAAATACTGTAGCTTCCGCTTGCTTGTCTCGAATCGCATGCACGCTATGAACACCACGGCACCGTAACGTCTGGAACAGAAGAACCACGAGTAAATAAGGTAGTTTTATACTACCTTAAGAGTAAAGCCACAACGAAAAGTGACCATTAGAGCGGCGCGAATTTTTGTTGGAGAAAAGCGACCTCCGAGCTCCTCTTTCAGAACCACCCAAAAGATCACATTGATCTCCTACTATAATGTGCAAAATGTTGGAGGATTCCTTGGGTGGTTCTGGAAGAGGTTACGACTTTCCGGCTAATGAATCTCACCTCGATAATTCCTCAGGAAGAAGGAAGTGGCGGCTGATATTTTTTACGACCGATCCTTGCATCTCTTCGACGGTTTTGAAAACTCTTTTGACGTTGTCAAACTGACGCCTGAAGACAAAGATAACATTAAGCAAAAAATCAAAACAAGAATAATTTTGAGGATTATCATTACCAACGTTGTTACGTCGAGGCTCATTTTTTTTATACCTGATTTTTTCAAGACAAAAAAAAGAGGGCTTATGGAAATTTACAGTTAGATTGATTTTTCTTACAAAACACTAAAAATTACACCAGCTCAAAATGACCTGGGTTTTCAAAATGCGTGGCTTGAGTAGATCTCGGTTTCCAATATATCTGGCTGATGATCTAGGTTTACAATAAGTCTAACCTACACTAAAATAGGTTTTGAATATATATTAGGCTTAAATTTGCGTGGATTCTAAAAATCTTAATTTAACCCATAACACCCCGAAGTATTTGGAGCGAAATTTAGCTTATGAGAGATTGAAATGATTTTTCTCATTGAAATACGCAATTTTAAGCTTTGGAAAATGCCTAAATAATTAAATTTCAGGTTTCCAGGGGGGTGATATTTTTGTAGTTGTGAAAATAGAGAACTGAAAAGATCCTCTAAAATATTTTTTTCTGTTTCTGAACTGCATCGCTCGGCGGTAGTGGGTTAAGTTCGGTGGACTTCTCGTACCGGCACGAACGCAGGACAACTCCAGTTTTCTCGCTGACTTCATCGAGGTCTTTCCGGTGCCTGGATGAAAGCTTTTTACCCAGAAGTTCCCGGATTACCGCATCATCAAAATCGTAGTACCTAAAGAAAAACATTCATTTTTTTTTATCGCACCAAGTTGCGGCTATCTTTAATCATTGGGAAAGAAACATACTTTTCGATAAGCAGCGTCCTCGTAGCCGGCTCAATTTGGAAGGCCAACTGTTCTGCCAGTTTTGGTGGATTGTGAAGCAGTTTTTCTAAGAGGCTGTAGCTTCGGTAATGGTCCAAAACATCCGAGGCCACTAATTCCAGCGTGGCCCCTGTTTGCTGAGTAACGCCGCATTGGTGCAGGACAGCCACAGCTTCTGCCGCTGGTGCACAAGAAGTGCGAAATAATTTTAAAAAATAGAAAAGTTAAGACAAAATCAACACTCTCTTGCCCTTACCATAAACTAAACTTTATTTTTCAGACATTAAGATTTTTCTGTTTGCATAAAAACACTTAACAACAATGGTAAATTTTTTGAATGACAAGTTATAGGGTGTTTTTTTTTTTCATTTATGATGAAAAAAAAAGTGTTGAGGTAATTTTGACTGGTTTTAAATAATTCTGGCTATTTTAAAATAGGTATGCTGGGCAGTAAAAGGTTTAAGTTACTGCACACCTGCCACATAAAACCAAAATAAACATGCAGAGGTTGAGCAGGGAGGGTTCAGTAATCAATTGATAATAATGAGATTTTTTGACAATATCCTATAGATACTGCCAGCTAGCAAAACAGTAATTGCAGAAAGGAGCATTGGAGTTGCAATATTATTCACATATTAAGACACTTCAAGAATTTTGGAAGGAAGAACAGAATACAAATTAAACTGACCATTTACAAAGAGATACGGCTCCATTTTACTTAGTATATGAAAATCTAGTCTTTTATTGCAGGTTCTGCTAGGCTTTAAAATTACTCAACATAATATGATACCAGAAAACTCTTTGAAATTAACTTGAATATTCTTATATGGGCAGGTATTGAATTATATCTGAAATTAACTTGAATTTTGTTAACATAGGCAACTGGGAGTGTGCATCTAAACATAGATGTAAACAAAGCATGATAGGGGTTCAATGAAAAAGAAAAAAGTACAAACTTGTGATTATTTTTTTGATTTGAATAAGTAACAAAAAATGTTCCCAAAATTTAGCAAACATTCAATTTAAAAAAAATATGTCTCATTGATAAGTACATCCTCACAGCCAAGTCAGTCAAAAATCAAGACACACAAATAAACTGGTTGAAAAGTTCATCAAACAACCGTGACGATGCAAAAAGCAGTAGGTATTCCTCTGGTCAAGAAGGGTTCTGTTAGTTGAAAATTTGGCTAATGTTTGGAATGATGAGCCTTTCATAACCTGTATTTCCAATTAAAAAGAACGCCTCTACTTACAAGAATGTCCATCAATCCAAAGTTGATACACTTCTGGGTCAACTAGAGTGTAGTTACTGATGAAAACATCAACTTCCGCGGACATATCCCAAAAGTTGTAAGTTATTTCGAAAACTTAGGGTATTATTTACTACCGAGCTCACCAGCAGACGATTTTTCTCACGTTTTTCCCCCCACCCTACTCCCCGCGCCATTTCAATTTTGCCAACACTCCGCAGCCGAGTCAATTATTTTTTGCCTACGTGAAACTAAAGCTGATTTTTCTCGAATTGTAACCCTATCCGTAAGTAAGATTGATTTTATTCTAAATGAAAATCTTATTTCTAAGGCGTGGGGACAAGAATTTAAAGATTCGTCGATTCTTTAGAAAACCTTCAAGGAAGGCAGTTGGCTGCTCTCACCCTGTAAATTACAGGCCTGAGGAAAAAGTAAAGTGTCAAGTGAATCTTCAATTATAAGTTTCTGTGGCTATTTATCGTCGATTGCAGAATAATATGTCGCATTGAATTCATTTGGTAAGTTCTTTGTTCATCAGAGTACAGATTTCTGTGCTCCTAGCTCTGAGGAAACCTACTATGTAGCGAAAGGACTGAAAAGTATACCTAACCTCAATACTACCGTACTATCCAAAAAATATGTCGGAATCTCCAGCTATAATTTTTGACAACTGCATTGACACGCTGACCGGAGCTCTGAAACTTGATTATAGGACCTTAATGCGCAATTGAGTTGTTACTTCACGATGCTAAGAATAAGCGAAACACCGTTTATTCAGCGAAAAAAAAGAGGAAAGAGGACTCATCTTCTAATATGGGTCTAGTCCTCTGTGCAGTTTGGTACCGTAGCTTTTTTTCGTGCACCCCTTTCTTTACCCGTGTATGTACGCTCAAAGTATTGGGCTGACTTGGGACCGGAATTTGCGATTTTTCTCCCAAGCAACACCCAATTCATTATTAACTTATCATTATCCTGCGTGAAATCAACATGACATTCGTCCGTCCGCTCAATACTGCACGGGTTTGCGTACCAGGCATAACCAACGCGTCTTATGTCCGAAGTTTTTAATCGAAACTTTCCACTTTTTCAACCCTTTCTTTCTAAAGTTGGTTTATAAATCTGCTGTAATTTGATTTTCCCCCCTCATTTTTAAACGGTATTTCCTTTTTTAGCGTGATTCCCTTTGTAAACACGGAATAGGTTCACACAACCATTCTTGCGTCGTTAGAATATGCTTTGTTTTCTTCTTCTATTTTTGTAGAATGTAATTTTCGTCTGTTACTCCGTCTGTAGAATAATGTCTGATTGTCAGCCCCCCCTTTTTTTTCAATCTATGCACATCGCTTGAGATTGGGATTGGCGATTAAGACGAAAACACAGTGTTTGTCGTTCCCCGACGTAATCGCACATCCTCCAAGTTTTGATTTAAAAAAAAAATATTAAAAGAAAAAAATCGCACATCCTCCAAGTTTTGATTAAAAAAAACAAAAAAAACAGAAATGCGAGGGATTATTGCGGTTCAACCGCAGATCTGAATACGAGTTCTTTGTGAAGAAATCAAGAATAGACAAGAAAAAAATGCGCTTGATTATTCGAGCACGTAAATTAATTAACGAAACTGGGAACGTTGGAGGATTAGTAAATCTCATTAAATGT
>Ga0058701_10003478_pt1 | contig 12473 bp, 10 predicted proteins | sample AgamicOrMae_FD_97039 | JGI IMG/M metagenome (GOLD analysis project Ga0058701, IMG submission 97039) | Agave microbial communities from Guanajuato, Mexico - Or.Ma.e | ecosystem: Host-associated > Plants > Phyllosphere > Phylloplane/Leaf | place: Guanajuato, Mexico | collected 2012-06-04
AATATATATGTGATATATAGGGAACATATAGGTAAGACATATGCTCCATATATATTTCATATATAATTTACAATTTTGTATGGAAGATATTTGGAATATATATGGAGCATATGAAATATACTGTATATGGAGCATATATGAAATGTGTTTCAAGGGTCCATCATACAAGGCACTGGTTGATGTCGTCTGTTTTAATTGCATGATTTAAACGTGGCTTTTGATTGTGATATCTTCATTGCAAAAATGTGCATTATTTTTGCAATGGGCTAATCTTGTCATGGGTTGATCAGTTAGGTGTTTGTGGGACGGGCAGTTGTAACCTAATATGTTAACTCCTGTATCTACGATTGGGCACACGGTGTGTCCGCTCCAAATACAGTTGAGTGGGTCTATTTGTCGGTTCCAATTTTACTGTTACTGTTATTCGGTGTGCTTCTGGATTTACTCAATACTTTGTTTGTTTTGGATTCCTGGCGCTTCTTGCCATTAAAAATCCATTTGTGAAGTATTTATCGGTATATCTGTGTTGCGTTTCTTTGGGTCTATTGTTTGACCTTGCCGACTTAAGTAACTTTAGAAGGACTTTGTGAAAATATTCTCCATTAACCCATTTGCTGTTGTGTCGGTTTAACCTGCACTGTACCACTTCGGACCTATTTAGACTTTATGCACCTGTATAAAAACTCATTTTAGTTATTTTTTATCTCCTCTATTCTATCGATTTATCCGTCACTAACAGTAAGCAATAAGCAAATTTTATCATAGCCTCCCTTAACTAAAGTTAAATTACTATTAATTTTATTAACTAATAGAACTCGCTGTGATGTTATGAATCTCTATTAGTCAGTGTATACCTGAGAACAAAACAAGACCACATTTGGGGAAATTCGTGTGTGTTTGTTAATATTTGTCACTGTGTTAGGTGGTTGATCCTCAACCTGGCGCCCATAATTATTTTGAACTAGCTGCAACATCGTTTAATTTTGAACCTTCTTTGTGACGAACCCAGTATAATGCACTGAGCGTCGGTTGTAGAATGAACGTCGACTTAGGACCCCACGGAAGTAAGCCGACCCATGTCAGCCCAACCAAAGTCAAACAACCCCTATCGTTAGTATTTCGTTAGTGCACGTTAGTGAACCAAAAATAAACGTTAGTGTTTAACGTCTTATAGTCGTTTAAAAAAAACAATTATGGGTCGGCAAACTTCATGTTGGCCGACCCAATAAACAAGACGGCCTCCAAAAACCGTCAGGTCGGCGTTTTTTTTGTTAGTGTTTGTTAGTGCCGACAACAATAACGTTAGTGCACGCCTAACCACTGACTTATTTATAAAAAAAACTGGGTCGGCCAGCTTCATGCCGCCGACCCAAAAGCAGCCTACGACTCTAAAACAGATCCAACCCAGTAGATTTTCGTTAGTGTTCGTTAGTGCAATACAACCCAGCGTAAGTGCACTGACGCTTTTACCAAAAAAAAAGTTTTTGAGTTCCGCAAAATTCAGATATGCTATTTTTGAGTCGGCTCACTACATGTGCGCCGACCCACTCACGCTCCGACCCTAAAAATAGGTCAGGTCGACGTATTTCCGTTAGTGTTGGTTAGTGCCGACAACAATAACGTTAGTGCACGCCTAACCACTGGCTTATTCATGAAAATCTGGGTCGGCCAGCTTCATGCCACCGGACATAAAGCAGCCTACGACTCTAAAATAAATCCAACCGAGTAGATTTTCGTTAGTGTTCGTTAGTGCAATACTACCCAGCGTTACTGCACTGACGCCTTTGCCAAAAAAAATGTTATTTACCGGGAAATTCAAATACGCTTTTTTTGAGTCGGCGTACTACATGTGCGCCGACCCAATCACGCTCCGAACCTAAAAAAAGGTCAGGTCGACGTATTTCCGTTAGTGCCGACAACATTAACGTTAGTGCACTCGTATGCTGCTATTGGGTCGGCGGCATGAAGCTAGCCGACCCAGTTTTTTTTTTTTGTAAATAAGGCGGTGTTTAGGTGTGCACCAACGCTAATATTGTCGGCACTAACGAACACTAACGGAAATACGTCGACCTGACCTTTTTTAGGGTCGGAGCGTGATTGGGTCGGCGCACATGTAGTGAGCCGACCCAAAAATTGCATATCTGAATTTTCCGGGACTCAATCATTTTTTTGACAAAAGCGTCGTGCAGTAACGCTGGGTACTGTAGTGTCGCACTAACGAACATTAACGAAAATCTACTCGGTTGGATTTATTTTAGAGTCGTAGGCTGCTTTTGGTTCGGCGGCATGAAGCTGGCCGACCCAAATTTTCATGAATAAGTCAGTGTTTAAGAGTGCACTAATGTTAATGTTGTCGGCACTAACGAACACTAACGGAAATACGTCGACCTGACCTTTTTTAGGGTCGGAGAGTGATTGGGTCGGCGCACATGTAGTACTCCAATCAAAAAGAGCATTATCTGAATTTTCCGGGAATTCACTTTTTTTTTGGCAAAAGCGTCAGTGCACTAACGCTGGGTTGTTTTGCACTAACGAACACTAACGAAAATCTACTGGGTTGGATGTATTTGAGAGTCGTAGGCTGCTTTTGGGTCGGCGGCATGAAGCTGGCCGACCCAGTTTTGTATAACTAAATCAGTGGTTAGGCGTGCACTAACGTTATTGTTGTCGGCACTAACAAACACTAACAAAAAAACGTCGACCTGACGGTTTTTGGAGGCCGTCTCGTTTATTGGCCAACATGAAATTTGCCGACCCATATTTTTTTTTAAACGACTGTAAGACGTTAAACACTAACGTTTATTTTGGTGCACTAACGTGCACTAACGAAATACTAACGATCTGGGTTGTTTGGTTTTGGTTGGGCTGACATGGGTCGGCTTACTTCCGTTGGGTGCTAGTAGATGCTGGGTCCACTACCTCAACCGTCTAGCCCGAGGAACATCAAAACTTCGTTTTCCGTGATCTGTTATCCTTCCACGCCACCTACCCAAGTTGAGCTTAGCATTTGTTTATAAAAGCAGGTACATGCATTAATGCAAACATGCATTCATGCATTCCTGCATACATGCATTCATGTATGCATGCATGTGTATTGTGCACAGTGATGTCCATAAGTGATGTGCCAAACAAAATCTAGTGACTTTTTTTTGTAAACTGATGTGTGTTGGCAGCAGCGCGTGGGGTCGGTCGGGGAAGGTTCCGGGGGAAAGGTGGACACCTCCTCTTGCCTCCACACCCTCCCACTGTCCTCCCTAGGCAAGGTTACGTTCAGAAATTAGTTTACAAAAAAAGTCACTAGATTTTGTTTGGCTCATCACTTATGGACATCACTGTACATGCATACATGTATGTATGCATACACACATAAATGTCTACATGCATACGTGCATGTCTATATGCATACGTGCACGTGCACGTTCGTACTTTTGTACGTAAAGTACGTACAGTACGTACTATCGCGCACAAAAGTTCCGGAACACCTTTTTTGTGCGGTAAAGCTTTTAGGCTGGCAGCAGCAGCGAGGCGAGCACCGAGAAGTCCTGTGATTGGTCTGCTCAAGGTCAACTGTCAGTGTTCCAACCTACCGGCTTAGTCGCGCCTAAGGGGTGTTCCGGAACTTTTGTGCGCGATAGTACAGTACGTACATACGGCTTCGAGTGAAAATGTTAAGTCCCTCTACGAAAGGAGGCGTGGGCTTTCAAACATGTGCCTTCTATGTTTGAAATGTATGCTAGTTTTATTTACCTTCTTGACGTCGATTGAATATTTAATTATTTTTAAGGATTAGCGACATGCTCTTGAACACGTACCCGTGAGGTTACGCACTTTGTGCCTGGCCGCTCTCCGCTCCACTGTCCCGTCGCGAAACCTGACGCGGCTCATTCTTTTCGGCGGCAGGAGGCGGAGGAGAAAGAGGCATCAGATTTGACGACCGGTGTAATTTGCTAAATCAATATGAAGTTCAATGTCAGTTGTCTCGCTCTGCCGTCGTTTCCATTTTCTTGGCGGTTAAAGCTGGTAAACAATTGCTTAAAAAATTAACTACTCTGCTAATTTATCCTGCGACGTCATCATAATGTAAGTTATCTGTCTGAATATTCCAAAATTCGTTTCCTTGTATAATAGATATTTTTGGAAAATCCACGTCCGTGCGTTGCGTTGAGTTACTACTATTCATAAGTTGTACTTGAAGTGCGCACGCTCGTTTCGGCGGAGCGGAGCGGCGCGGTTTCGGTGATATCCATTAACGAAGGCCCCCGTTGCTCCATATTTCACCGAGTCCCCGCTCTGTCCGTATGACGCACTGTTACACTGCTTTTATTAATGACATCTTGATTTCAGGCACTTGGCCTTAGTACCCCTAATGGCCATCGCGGCAGTTCGCAGTAATAATGCTTTAAATGGGCCCCGGCTGGACAAAGACACTGGTTTTCTCGGGAGAAAGTGTTGCTATTGTAATCGTGCTGGAGTAGGCGACCGTATCGTTTTATATAATAATCTTCAGCGTGGGTCTGTTCTGTGGGCTTGCCAAGTTTCTGCGATTTTTTTTGCAACATTGATCGTTTTCATTCGTTGGTACATGGATAGGAGGATACTGTATTGTTGCTCATGACTCATGCCACACATTGGGTGTCGGACTTTGAAAGCACCATATTGAAATCGACTGTTTTACACAATAGCTATCATTGCTGTCGCAATAAGGCATGATCTCATATGAGATAATGTTTTACCATTTATGATTTTGTTGTACGTACTCAAGCAATTGCTTACGCAACTCAGACTATGGCAAGTACGTTCGTTCTTACCATTTGTATACTTGTTTTGATGTATGTGTACGATTTCCGTTGCATTCAAAAGTCTTTGAACTTTTTACTTGTTCACAAATCATATTACTAATTGCAAGAGTAGGCCTGCATGCCACACATATTCACCATACAAATTACCATTGGCAAGCGTACTTATTTTAGTCTCGGTGAAAAGAATGATGTTCCATGTTTGTTTTGATATTAAATCGTGTTTAACACGAATGTTGGTCGGTTTTAAATACAAGATCCGCAGTCAAATCATTGGAAAGTGCTCCTTGAACCTCTCCGTTTTGTACGACAATAATTAAAGGTACCGAGGGAAGTGAACCAGAATCTTTCTCAAGTGTACCCCAATTTCCGTTAATAAGAAAATCTGTCACCCGGACTTGTTGGCAGGTTTTAGTCGCATGTTTTGAGTACAACGCAATGATTTTTTTGGCATGCTCGTGTGTCCTTCTAAATAGAACATAAATGGCTGAAAAGTAAACAGGAACATATTGGAAGTGAAAGACATGCCCATGTTTACAAGGGATATATTTTTTTTCGTTGGAAGGTCTAGTTACGGAAGGAGCAACCGAAATGTCTAGACGACGTCTAGGGAATTCCACTTTACGCAAATCAAGTTGGATTAATTTCATAGACTGATTGATTTGGTCGTCGGGCAGCCGGCCGGCCGTTTCAAAAGGTGATTTGTCTTTCAAAGGACGCAAACCGCCGACAGGGTTGAAAATCACATTTAAAATGAGGAAAATGCATTTTGTGAGGTCAACTTTATTTGAGATGTATTTTTAAAAGCCTTAACTGTATCAGATTATTAATAAATAAGAGAGAGAGAGAGAGTATACTCTCTCTCTCTCTCTCTCTCTCTCTCTCTCTCTCTCTCTCTCGCCCTTAACCCCTAATGGTAACACTGGGGTCGTATTCGACCCGATCAATTTTTTTTATATTAAAAAAAATTGAGGGTTAACATTTTATTTAAATAAACTTTGTCTCAATAACTTTCATTTAAATGCTTTTTAACATTGTAGAATTAAGTATATTGACCAATAATAAGGGTATAAACATGCCTTGGGGTCGAAAACGACCCCAGCGGGCTACGACCCAGAAATTTGAAGCCGGGGTCGTTTTCGACCCCTGCATCATTTTTTTCACAAAGATATAGAGCAGGGATCGTTTTTGACATCGGTTTTGCAACTCACTTGTCAGTGTCATGCAGAGGTGGACTACACTGGCCCGTCTCAGTCAATTCCTCTCCACACATTACTTTTTCTATAGTCCTCAAATGGTCACACTGGAATCCTTTTTGACCCCACAAAATTTTGTTGTTTTAGGATATTTTAAGAAAATATTCTGAGAATATTGAAGCATACTGTTAATATATTTTGCTTGAATACCTGTATATTTTGAAGGTTTTTTTTTGGCATTTGAGCATTAATTAATGGCCAGTATAATTAGGGCCTATGATCATGGTCCATAACGACCCCATAATTGCCAAAATTGATGGCGTGCATTAGGGCAGATATTATCAATAAAAGTTTTAATGTGGAGCAGTTTTAAACTCACTGGAATCCTAACATTTTTACGGTGTATTTTTTCTTAAAATTAAATTGCATCCGACCGAATTAGGAAGGAATTTTTTTATATTTTTTTCGTTTTTTCAACGTAAAAAATACGACACAGGTTCACACTTTTCGTAACTAACAAAAGAATACAAAGTCTATGTCCCTTTCAGCACGGAAACTAATTATAGTAGACTTGCTTTATAAGAATCGAAATTGGCCGGTTTAAATTGATTCACTTTGAAGCACAGGAGCGATTTGGAAACAAGTGTGTTCGAAAAAGCCCCAGAGTGACATATTTGTTACAAAAATCTATGTGTGACCGTGAAGGGTTAAGAAGAATGATTTGAAGCATCTTGTGTGTGCATAAATAAGAGGATAGACATAAAATGAAAGTGATGTGTAATGGTAGTAAGTCCCCCAATTTTTTACTGCATTCTATCAACTTTGCAGGCATCTAAAAAGATATGATAATATTCTATTAAACTAAAAAAAAGAAGAAGAATTCAGCTGTTGCCAAAATGGCAAGAAGGTTTGGAAGAGCTCAAATTGTTGGGAAAGCATACCTCTTCAAAATCATGCTCTTGTATTCATTTTTCAGTCATTTTGCCATTTTTTTTTCGTATCAACTCAAAATTGTCCTTTTTTATATCTTAAAAAATAAATTGACTAACTCCGATATCAGACAAAATGGATTAAAAATTAGCAAGACCTTTTCAATGGATACAGCCGAAAGTTTATCCTGCAGTCGAAAAAGGCGGTATGAAAGAAAATAAAATGGGAAGCCGATCAGGGAAAGGACAAGGGCGGGAAAATTCAAAATCTCAAGTCATTGTGACAACCGGAGGTTCATCTTAAAAACTATCCTTACATCAGTCATATACCCAACCTTTATATCCTTACCAGGTGTCTCTTGTTCATTTATTGACGTCTTGTCCGTTCCACCAGATAAGAAGTAACTCAACCTCTCATCGAAATGAAAAAGAGAAAAGAAAGAAAGATGAGAGAGAGAATGACTTTGTCATAATTACTATATTTAGACTGCAACTTTTATTTGGTTAGTTACTAAAAAAATTGTAATGGTGACCAGAAAATGGTAGAGGCGACAAAAATGATTTTCTTTTCAACATTTACGCTTTTAGTCTGTAGGAACAAAGCGCGATTGTCAGTGTCACGAAAGTTTGTTTCTGTGACAAAGTAATTTTTTGCATGATGAAAGGAAGGAAGGAAGAAAGAAAGAAACGGACACTTGGCAAACAAAGATATTGTCGTACTTTTGGCAAAAATGTCAATTTTGCTTGAAACGAGAGCATTTTTTCCATTCGCGTTCCCGTTATATAAAATTTAAATAGATTTCGTCTGATCGGAAGCTAAAAAAGTTGGTAATTCGACAAAAGACAGACAGATGGACGTTTGATGGAGTCACGGTCTAGGAGACGTCGGAGTCGCGACTTATAGGCATAGCCAGGCAGCTGCCGAACTGACAAACGTATTGTTTCACGGAAAAAAGAGACGAACAAATCAGGGATGGTTTGTTACGCTTTCTTATTAATGCCTTCGCAATAAGCCTTGTTTCCTACGGCGTCTGCCTCTGTGAGACGAGCCACGAAGTCGGTTAACTCCGAAAAAATCCAACCGACACTATTGCCTACTATTTCTCAATCGCTGCTGCCTTAAAAGGCCAAAGTCACAGAATCACATCGCAACAAAATAATACTGTAATACCAAAAAAAAAAAAGATAATCATGAAACGACCATAGAGTTAATTATTTTAAATAAATCAAGCTCCTTGCCAGCTCAGAATCCAAAAAGAGTTTTGCGTTATCAGAAAGCAAAGGGTAAGCTCCTCTCGAGTATCTTAACAATTTCACTTTTGAGAGGATGATGTACATTTTAGTGGGAAGGTCGCCCCAATTAAGATTAAAAAAATAAGATATTATTCATGTTGACTGTTGCTCCGATTTGTTACCCCTTCTATTCCTATTGCTAGTGGCAATGTAAGTTTAATCTGCAACTCAATAAACATGGAACCCCTGTTGTAGGAAGCCCTATTCAGCATAGACACAGCTTGCTACTGTAGGTAACGCTGTAGCGAGGATTTTACACCCCCTATTCACCCCTGCGAGCGTTAAAAAAAGAAGGCATTTTTGTCTGAAGCTTTAAAAAAGGTAATTCCGAAGCGTCCGATTATATTGGCCTTTGGTTATGTTCCCTACGCCTAAAATATGTAGCACTTTAGCGCGGGCGTCAACAGGTAGTTAAAACGCTGTACTAAGTCAAGTGTTGGACGCGGACGCGTGGCGTGAAACGCCCGGGAATTCTTGGAGCTGTGCGGAGCTTCGCGAAGCGGACCGGCGCAACAATTAACCGCATGCTGTCAATTGTTATTAGAGCTTAACCACGAAAATATTTGCATGCCATGCGAGCGAAGGCATTCGGTGTACAACATCGTCACGCTCACGACCAAAAAGAAAGAAACGCTTGCTTTGGCCAGGCCACTGACGCTTAGGCAGGCGCTCAGGCGTTGTGGCCGCTCGCTGCGGGGATGGCGACGGCGACGGTGGGCGCGAGCTGCTGCGACGCGGAGGTGCTGGGAACAGCGTCCCAGGTTGCCCGATGGCCCGGGTCACCGGGACACGGCAATCCTGGAGGAACTGTGTGGCATAAGAACTTGTCGATCAGCACAGCTAAAATTCATTTAAGTTGAGGTATTCAATCCACACGGGGCTTTGTTTTGAAGATTTTAATAGGAAACGATCGCATTTTGAATTTTTTTTTTGAAATTTATTAGGTTGTAGTATAAAACCACACAGATTTTTCAAAAGAGTTTAATGATGTTCGTGAGACTTTTATCCCTTAATGAGTTTGGGAAATTGTAGTTTTCCCTGCTGAGTATTCACTCAAGGTATTCGATATCTGACTTTTTGCGTCTTGAACCGGTGCTCCAAAAACAATGGGCGTTACGAAAGTCTTAAATAATTTCTTTGATTTGGAGAATATTTATGTTGTCTTGAGTAAATTCGTATCAATTTAGGAAAAACTTTTTCATGACGTTTGCTACTGTTTTCTTTTCCATTTTAACCTTTTTTTTGTGTGCGTATTTTTACACTTTTAGGTCTCTAAACCTTTCGGAATCCACCAAACGAACAAGGAGCAAGTTCTTGCTAATATTACAAGTTCTTGCTAATATTTATGCACAAGAACATAAATTATTACTTAAAACCTGATCGGCTCTAATAAAAAATGCGTCTATTTTTGTACATCCTTAACAAAAGCAAGATTCGGAATGGTTATGACGACAACCAAACTCGATTCTCTTATAACATAGACAGAATTATAATCGTCAAAACACAAATGTAATGTACTGTACAGTATAGCAAACGACTGCGACAATCCAGATAAAAAAGAAGCCCTTAGATTGAATTTAAAAGCTTATTTACACTGCGTTTGACCTCAATATTCGATTAGTAGGTTCGCAGTATACTTCGTTTTACGTGTGGATTGAAGATTAACTTAAGTAACGATCGTATCTGTACTTTTATCGTACGTAAAGATTGAAAATTTAGTTTAAATTGGTGAAAAAACTATGTAATATGTAGGTGAAGAATTGAAGAGGTGAGTCGACGCACATGGTGATCGTTATGAGCATTCCAGTCTTCTTAGTATGCAGATGCGAGCAAGACGAACAAGCTCTAATTAGCAGCGCCCTCTGCATCTAATGAATGGCGTTAGGACGCCCGTTCAGTGTTTTGGGGGTCGCACCGCAATGCGCTGCGTCGCCTCGCGTCACACACATGGATCGGATCCTCATTACGAACCAAGAACAAGCCACGATAATACATTTGGATCAAATTTATTGACAGCCCCTACTTTAACTCTCGATGGTTATTGCTTACTGGAATCTAACTAGGCGGAGAAGAATGTTTTGCAACCGTTAATGTTTATTGTTTGATTTGGCGCGATGAGGCGAGGTGCTATGCGGGAGTTCTCTGCTACGGAGGGTTCTTCCATCAAAATGCCAGTTCATCTCAACTCTTCTGGTCTTTACCTGATCTGAGCAAAGAACGTTATCTGACCTTGCAGTGCGTCACCTAATCGTATCGAAGCACGACTCAGTAATTTTGAATCAGCGAGACGCCTCGGCTTGTCTCTGTTTCTCGAATTGCTTAAGCATGATTTTTCGGGGAGAGGTGTATGCATTATTTGCGCAGAATTTCACTGCTTTAGGAAGAATTAACCATGGCAACCGATCCTCTGTTAAGTAGCCTAACCTCATACCGTAAAAACGGGGACGAAAAACATAGAAAAGAAACCACTCTCAGGAGCCGTTTATAAATTACCCAACCATTTCTATGCTACTCTTTGACCTCCTCCCCCTCCCACGTAAGCAATTCTTTTCCTCCTCAGGTAAACACCGAACCATACCTTGACTCCCTCCCCGTCTAAATGTTTTATATTTTATGGACGATCCCTTATCCCGTGCCGGAAAATATGTTCTCTTTCTACACGGGAATGACTCATTCAAAGTCCCAATTTTTGGTGCTTTTGATCGTTTTTCTGACTTTAATTTGGTTACACCTTGTTCATGATGAACTTGTCGGCGTTGATGTAAGTTTTGTTTTGCGGAGACTTGAATGCACGCCGACTTACTAAAAGGCTTCTGTAATTCATGGATAAAAATCTCCAATCTTTATGAGCTACCTTTCTATCAAAGAATAATATACTTAAAAAAATGATGTCACCGGTATGTTGTGTCCTGATTCAAACCAAATGAGCTTTTTTCTGAAAAAGGAATTCGTACTGAAACTTTTGAAAACGGCACGATTCATTGTTCAGACTAAAGGAGAAGGAGCGGTAAGGCCACTGAGCAAAATGTACCTTCTCATCTTTCGGGTGTTTTTAGATATCGCTTATTAGCTAAAAAGGACGAACATATCCACGTTTTTGCAATAAGGGGAAAACGCAACCTCAACTTCATCTCAAGAAAGAAGAAAACCAATTTTAACCTGCTGTTTTATGAGAAAATAATATCCTGAAAAATAGTTAACATTTTTAAAGCAGATTCCTCTAAAGGCTAAAAAAAACAAGAAGAAGAAAAAGGCCATAATATTAGTCAATGAAAGCAGTGCATCCTTATAGATCTAAATTTTCTGAATACTTACTTTATAGTTTGAATGAGTGCTTTGAGAACGTTTTCAAGAATACCTGAATCGCAAACGGTTTAGTTTATTGGGATGTAATTTTGAGAATATAAATGAATAAATAAACTTTATGATTGTTTGAAGAGATCTGTTTAAAGCGTCGGTCGGTGGCGGCACCTAGCGGCCGACGGCCAAAATGAGTGCTTGCACGTTCCGGTTGGAGAACTCTCATAATGGGTCGTTGGGAGGGGGCAACGCGGGTACCCAAGCACCGAGTGCCGTCTTGGAGAGCTGGGTAGGTGGAGTTATAACTTCATGTCGGCGTTTCTCACAGTACAAAGCCTTTTTTCCAGAAGTACAGTATCTCTTTGCCTTCTTTATCCCATCGAAGAGAAACTGCATAAAAAGCATTTGCTTGAATCGGTAAATGTTTTCATGAAGTTCTGTCCAAATATCTTTTGTTGGTGTCTGTTGTTAGCCAGGACTCTTGGCTAAACATTTGCGCTGAATAGCGCAAATAGTCTTGAAAGTACTCTTAGTTTGGTTTATGGAATTGTTATTGTGGCTGGGAAACAACCCACTAAAATCAGTCATTTCGGAGCTCAGTCCCCATTTGAACGAAACACCACCATCATTCAAAGGCCTCAAAAGAGAATTTAACATCGAACTCGATCTGCAATGAATTTAACGTTGCTGTACCTACAATCAAGTTTATGAATGATAGAAATGGAATATTCTATTCTATTTCGAGATATCCCTAACAATAGCCATGATGGGACCATGAGACTAGGGCTGCTAAGTGGACATGAACCTGCCGGACGCTGTGAGACTCTCGACACAAATATTGCAACATATAACGAAGCGACCAGGCAACTTCAGGCTCGGAGATTTTTCCGGGGTCTTATCAAAGATACAAAGATTCGCATTTTCATATACAACTATCATTGTTACTACTATTAATGTGG
>Ga0058701_10003479_pt1 | contig 12468 bp, 11 predicted proteins | sample AgamicOrMae_FD_97039 | JGI IMG/M metagenome (GOLD analysis project Ga0058701, IMG submission 97039) | Agave microbial communities from Guanajuato, Mexico - Or.Ma.e | ecosystem: Host-associated > Plants > Phyllosphere > Phylloplane/Leaf | place: Guanajuato, Mexico | collected 2012-06-04
AAACTGACCCCTCAACAATACTCGTCCTACCTCCTTTTTATGAAGAAAGGAGAAGGAAGGTAGAACGAGTAAAAAGGAACTGAAAATAGTATTGAAACAAATATTTCAAAAGATTGGACAGTGCTTAAAATTTAAGCATATGTAAATTAAAGGAAAAATGTACGTCTATACGCACGTCAACTCAATAAAGCTTAACACCACCTGCTTTGACTGAGCTTAAGTATACACAATGGAGTCAGGTTCACTTTGAAGTTGGCTCATGAAGTTCTCGAGGTCAGCTTCTTCCTCGCACTTCTGGTGCGGTTCCGGGCTGTCCAGCCCGAATTTTCCAGCGCGGAGAGTCTTGATTTTGTCGCGGATATATGAGTTCACCAACGACCGCTTTGCCCTGGGATGGAACTCAGCCTCAGCCGGTGAGATGCCCTCGACTTCCAACCGGTACTTCATTGCATCTGCAACAGGTCAAAAGTGACTTTAACGCGCCAAAAATTTAGTGGAGAACTCTCGTCGGAAGCGAATGATTAATATCTGCAACTGCAACACTCCCGCGCGACGCGTGTAGCATGGTACAAGTTTTGTCAGTAAAAAATAAAAACGTTTGGTGGACAGTTACGTAAGCTCACAGTCAGCGTAGGAAAAAGCAGATTAATTATTCAATAAGGTGAGTTCTTAGATACGTTGTGTATGGCCATCTTCTTAAGATTTATTTAATAGTGCGAAACAAGCGGTAAAAATCTTTAAAATCAGGTATGAACTTTTTTTTTAGACGTACAAGTAAAGGCTCGTTCACCAAGTAAAGCGGGCTCACCTTGTACCGCAAACAGGCGAGCCTCATCCAAGGCTCCTCGCATATTTTCCTCGGCTTTTGATGGGTCCTTTTTGACTAACTTTGGGTCCTTCCTACCTGCCACAGTATGGCTGGCAAGGTGGTTGGAGCCCCAAACTCTCACAGCAATGGTTTTAACGAAGCGACTGTCCCCCTTTTCGCCCGACGGCAGCTTTGAAAACAGGTACTGCATCATCGCAGCTGGGATTATATTGCCCGGACATACCTCGTAATCCTGAAAAATAAAAACGTTCACCAGAAGGGGGGGGGGGACGAACGATATTCGGGTGAACATGTTAATGAAGGACGACGATCGCAAGGCTACGGTCTCGCTCTCCCGCCCGCTCGTTCTCTCTGCCGCTTTTGTTGTTGTTGTTGTTGTTTTACCGTCGCTGTGACCCCCGCTCCCGAAAAAAACAGGGTGTCTAGCGATTTTCCCTCAAAAATTTCCCTGATTTTCCTCTGAACTTTCTAAGTTTTCCAGAGAATAATTTTACTATGGTATATCAATTCTAAAAACTGGCTAATTTTCAAGCTCTTTCTTACTTTAATAGCCTACTGAAAAATTCCGTGATTTTTCTCTTACTTTTGCAGTAAGAAAGTTTTTCCCTCCCTTTTCCCTGATTTCCCTGAACACATGACACCCTGAAAAGGAGCAAGAGAGCGGCTGTTAGCCTTGCAGCGCACAGCCGCGCACGCATTTTGAAATGAACGCAAAGCGTCATCCCTTCCAGGTACGGGAAAGTTTTAAAATTCAAGTAAGCAATACCAAAATTCCGGTGCTCTGGGTAAGTTCGATAAAATCTGTGTCTTAGAAAATTTTTCGTTTAATCCAGGGTTTAAATTACGGTACTGAAGAACCCCAAAAGTTTCCGATTGTACGGGGGAAAAAAATTAAGTGTCGTGTGAAAACATAAATTGAATTGACAATAATTACGAATACAATAGAAAGCTTGTAACATTGAAAATAAAATTTGGAAAAAAGAAATAAAGGCGTGGAAAACAACAACATATACTAAGCGTGTTGTCGCGCAAAGGCGGACGTCACACGGTACAAATAAGAGAGGTTAAGAAACCACTGTAAGAAAGCTTGTATTTACCTTAAGATTTTTGAACTCCGATTTAATCACGAGTCGATGGTCAGTTTTCTTCAGTTTAGGGTGAGCAGGGTCCGATGATGAAGCAGCATTACTTCCATGAACTCTTTTGTTGGGATTGGTTGAAGTTGAGCTCGCGACTGTTGTTGCATCAGCAGGCGGCGTAGGCGACTTGTCGCTCGATGGCGTGGTTATCGAATACCCCTTCTTCCGCTCCGAGCCGCGAGACTCAACGCCTGCTGAAACAAATTCGCGGGAATGAGAGCTTTATTTCTTGCTTTATTAAGGATGTTTGATCAAACGGTCCACTTTATACAATGTATTTTTATGGAAAAAAATAAAATCAAAGACAGGGACTTAAAAAACTAACTGGACCTACAATTTAGCATGCTTTTTCGATTTCCATTTTAAAAATGCATCCTCACCGGCCATATTTCGACTCTAGGTAGTTCTGAAGCTGCCATTTAAATGCATGTATTTCGACTAAAAAACGTCACTTTTGAAGCTCTGTGGTGTCAAAATGAGTACGGTGAGGGTATGATTTTTTAGTGGGTATCGATAGAGGTCGTTATTTTAAACCAACTTATTATCTTTCCAGCCTTTTGTCTTTGACTCGACCGTTTCATCAAACATCCTTAAGGAAAATATTTGAACACTTGCCTGCAATCAGATGAGAATCATTTGAGCTGTCTTCGGCCTCATTTCGTATGAAGTCAACCTTCTTTAATGCGGTCTGCTGCTGTTCAAATTGGTCTCCTAGACAAAATTTAAGAAGAAATGTGAGAAAAAAAAAGTTTAATGGCTGCATCAGTTTTGACAAGAACACATACCACCAAAGCCAGCGTCTAAAACAGTTGCTGCCGTTCTTTCTTCACACCGAAGTTCCGCCGGGTTTTCCGTGCTTAGCTGCAAGAACATGCGATTAATTAGTTTTTTTGTTGCCAATGAAAGTTGAGTAAAAATCTGATAGACTTACAGTGAGTTGAAGTATCTCCTCAGGTTTTCCGTGCTTAGCTGCAAGAAAATGCGATTAAATAGTTTTTTGATTGATATTGAAAATTGAGTTAAAATCTGAAATACTTACAGCAAGTTGTAAGTTCCATTTCTTTGGATTGTATGTTCCTTATCGTTGAAACTTCAGCAGATCTTTGTCCTTCTAAAGAAAAAAGCAAATAAATTAGACCGCTTCAAAAATCACCAAGTGCCAAAAATCCCAAGATTTTTTTGACATACCTATTGCTGAAAAATGAGCAGATTGATGCTTGCCTACGTTCCCTGTATTCTCAGATTTTTCTGCCTTTAGCTTCCTAATTTTTTCCTCCTTAGCAAAAAGAACATTCTGGAGTTTTTCATTCAGGCTCCTGACACGCTTAATGGTGAATTCCTGCTCCTGAATCTTTCCTTTCAGCTCCATGTATTTGGTTGGAGATGGATGCTCATCTGGATCAACTCCACTCTTGCTGCTGCTTGATGGAGAGTCATCTCTTGCCTTCCTTTTCCTGCTCTTTGTATTCTTGTGGCCCTGCTTGCTGTCACTAGTTCTACTTTGCAGCCTTCTAGTTGGAGCAGTCTTCTCAGCAACTTTCTCCTGATTTTTCAGTGCCGCCTGCATATCAGGATTTCCTTCCAGGAGGCCTCGAATGTTGTTGCGAGAACCTTCCTTCTTCAATTCTTTTTCTCCTGCCTTCTCTTTCTGTAAACAAAGCAGATACTGTGGCTGTCACCTGTCATTCGGTACAATAGCAGGCTCGAAAACCAAAAGTTGAAGGTAATATATTCCTGCCCAAACAGAGAGAGGTAGCAAATACATGGTACGCTAACTTTCAACTCTTTGATCTTCTTTATACATAGCCTAACACGCTACACACTATACAAAAAACACACCTGAACCTTCTTCTTGTTCTCCTTTTTCAATGTCACCATGGAATCATCAAATGATTCTGTTTGAAGCTTTTTCACAGATACATGTCGGACTCTCTTCTTTGCAAGCGTTTCTTTCATCTCAGCTTCGGTATCTACACAGACGATCAAAAAGCACACTATATAAGAATATTTGACTTCCTACGCTCGAAAAACGAACGCAAATTATTACCTCGTGGCAGCGGCCGGCGGGCGCCTGCTGAAATGACACTAACCTGTAACGACACTGATCGTGGCACGGTAATAACCCGTGTCTGTCGTCTTCGCAGCGGCGACGTCGTTACTGATTTGTGGTATGGTGGCGTTTTCCTTAAGAACTTCCTCAGGTGTCATATCGTGGTCATGGCTCCAAAACACCCAATACTGCCGGGTCAGTGATACGTTCGCTTTATCGATGTCTTTAATGAAAGACAAGGGGACAATTTTCGTTAGTTGGTCCCTGATGAATTTTACAAAAGCGTAACCCGTCGTCATTTTGATTGCGAACACGCGCGCCGCGATTAACAATATCACACGGTGAATCAACTTATTAACTTAGTTGGAGAAGCGAAATAATGGCGACCGACCGTTATCCAAAATCTTTCGAGTCGCGATGGTGACTTGTGTAGTGGGACCAGATCGAGTATCGATACCAGCGATCGAAAGTGTCGACCCTTGTCGACTTGAGCATCTTTCCGATTTACACATGGATTTTATTTTATGATTAAATTTATTTTATGTTTTTTTGTTATATATTTAACGTAGTTATTTTTTATATATATATTTTGCTGTGCGCAAGGCTGCGCGGCAGTGAAATTAATAGCCGCGAGCCCAAGGAAGGCCTTGGCCGCAAAGAGTAAGAGTGACCGGCGGCCATATTGTTTTGTTTTAGCAAAAGTTGCGCGAAATATCTCACATTATAATTTACAGTCGTTTATGTAGTACTGTGTCAGCATTATTAAATATGTAAGTGGGTCTCTCGCGCTTATTATACACATCGTTGCAGAATTCTAGGATACGATCGGACTTGGGTGTTAGTTAATGTACCGGCTATGAACCGACCGGCCTTTGATAGGTTATGCTCTCCATTGACAAAGTTCCGCGGGTAGAACATCGCTTTCGCGATCGACTTGTTCGTTCACATGGCGAATAATGACCCCGAAAATCCTCCAGCTAAAAAGAAGAAAACCGCAAGAGGGTTTTACTTTAACTATTTTGAGCCAGGAGGTTCTGTGAGCGTGCCGAGAGCAACTGTACTATATCAATCAGCCACTCGCGGTTAGTATCGGCCTTGCTTATTTCTCCCGCCTGCATGCTGTCATTATAATGTAAGCCTGGTTATGTTTACTTCTAATCTTTGTTCCAGGGGAGTCAAGCAGTAATGCCTGCTCTGGTCGACCACAACATGATGCAGGAGCAACCAGCCACCCAGCCCAGTCTACAGATAAGAGGGAGAGCAGATCACCTGAGGATGAGGTAAAATCATCCAAAATTTTCCATAGCCTTTGTTTGCATGAAGTTCTGTCAAATAATTATTTCCAGTTTAACTGGGTATATACTTAGTTTTTACAGTGTTGTTTTCCTGTGTTTAGGATGCAGATTGTGATTCAGAGAATGCCAGCAACCCAGCCCAGTCTTATACAGAGGAGAGAACGGAGAGCAGGTCATCTGAGGATTCCAGTGATAAGGTAAAATCATCCTAAATTGTTCATAAGTTCTGTTATGTCAGAGGTTTGCTCATATGATTCTTCTCAGTTAAACTGGTGTATACCTGGATTTACGGTGTTGTTTTCCTGTGTTTAGGTGGAAGATTCTGATGCAGAGAATTACAGCTGCCCAGCCCAGTCTATTGGTGATAGAACAGAGAGCAGGTCTCCTGAGGATACCAGTGATCAGGTAAAATCAACAGCTTTTACTTAAGTTTTGTTATGCTGGAAGCTCTGTCAAATGATTCTTTCCAGATTAACTGGAATGTACTTATGGTTTCTGTAGTTTTGTCCTCTTGTGTTTAGGAGGCAGATTGTAATGCAGATGAGAATTCCAGCCGCCCAGACCAGTCTTATGTAAATGAGAGAATGGAGAGCATGTCACCTGGGGATAGAAGTGATGAGGTAAATTCATCCTAAATTTTACACAATTTTTGTTATGCTGGAAGCTCTATCAAAAGATAATCTTTCCAGTGTAATTGAATTGGTATTGTTTACTATGAAACTAGTAGGCTCCTTTATAAATTACACTACCGCTTTTAAATATACTCCTCCTTGGGCGTGGACTAACTTACTGTACCTTTTTGCGATACTTCCGCATGGCAAAATTGTATATACCGTTCCTAATTTATCTTAATTTTGAAACTTTTTATTAGAATTAGAGGGAAAATAGGGATCATACGAACAGTAGGAATATCGTAAATTGCTGTCGCGACAATGCGCCCTTCTTCCTGTTCTTTATTGAATGTCAGCTCGAAAAAGCAGGGCGCGCTTTTCCTAAGACCGGTTTTCAGAATTACAGTTGTGCATTTTCTAGAAGTAGGAAATAGGGAAACGAGGAGAGAACTGTGTGAACAGTCTTCGCCGATTGGCGGGATTTAGACATCTTTCTGTTTTATTTTCCGCTAGATCCAGGGCTGTTACAAGTCAAGGAAATCAGGGAAGAGTCAGGGGATAAAAGGCGGTGAGGGAATTCAGAGATAAAAATTAAAAAGTCAGGGAAATTTAGAGCAGTCGTGTGCTATTTCGTTCGAAAATTGCACACTGTTTTTCACAATCCTTCCCAAAATTTTGCCTAGCCCTCCTAACAAAGAAAAGTCAGGGAATTAGGTCCAATGGGTCAGGGAAAGTCAAGGAAAAGTCGGGGATATTGAAAAGTAGAATCTTGTAACAGCCCTGTAGATCGCAGGCACGCGGTATGCTTATCTTTTTTTCTATTTTCGTTGTGAATAACCCGGGGGTGCGCGTTGACGGTACTTTGTGATTACACCGTCATGTTAAGTGGTGCAAACTCCAATCATTTTGAGTGTTGCAGCTGCAACACCCTCGCGGGGGTGGATGAGGTTTTTAGGTAGGTGAGGGGCTGGGGTTAGACACGAATGTTCCTCTCCGCTGACTTTCGAAATAGGTCGCGCTGGACAGAGCTCATGCTAAGTTCTACATAGGTAACATAAACACGCGTGTTGCCTATGCAAGATTCCGCAGGAATTTTGCTGCAACACTCTTGGCTGGAGGGCTTGCGCCATGCACATATTGTGGATCTATTTAGGTATTCTCATTCGAGTTAATCACATGCGGCAGAGCGTAGACAATTACATATTTATATTCAGTAGATAATTTGGAAAATGAGTATTTTTTCTGGAGAAATTGGGGCCCTTCTACCCGTTTGCACCAATAGGTATCACTTAAATATTCAAATCTTATATTATCAGAGCCAAAAAAAAATCAATGTCTCACGTTTGTTTCCAGGAAGAAAGTGACGTGGAAGTACCCAACCAGCATATTCCTTGTGTTGGTGCCTGCATCTGTGGAGCCAGATGTAACCTCGGACCTGTTCATAATGCAAGTGGTCCAGTGGCAGGTGGTGAATTTCCTGAAAGTCACAAAGATGATAGAGCAAGGAGTGATGATGGTGGAAGAGGTGATGATGGAGGAGTAGGTAGAGGTGGTGATGGAGGAGGAGGCGGCGATGATGATGATGGAGGAGGACTTGGTGGTGATAATAGGTGGGGAGCAGGAGATGGTCGAGCAAGAGGAGAACGGGCTAGGAGAGATCGCGATTTGTGGGACGAAAAATACGGCTGGAATGATCCACTGCTTCCTAATGTGCCTACAACTAAATTTGAAGCTTTGCTGATGGTCCTTCATATAGTTATGAGGCACGGCATGACGGGTCCGTTTATTGAGGATATACTCAAATTCATTAATATTTTGTTGGGTGAAGAGGCAATCCCAACCTCTCAATTCATCTTCAAAAAATTGTTTTCGCCTAAAGTTCATTTGCAGTTCCATTTTTACTGTGGCGATTGTGACCAGTATTTAGGGAAGAAGGAAAGTTTTTCAGAGAACTCTGTAACCTGTGAGTGTGGCTCAGTTTATAAAGTAAATAATTTGGTAGATTCTAATTTTTTTGTGACATTTTCTGTTAGAGAACAATTAGAGGAATTGTTCTCTAGACTAGAAATAAAGACTGTTAGCCGTTTGGACAGAATTGAAGGTTGCATCACAGACATTTTAGACGGGGCTTTGTACAAGAAAGTGTTTCAAGATATAGACCCAGTCGTTGGTGAAAACGCCCTAAGCATTACTTTCAACACGGATGGTGTTGCCGTTTGGTCCGGTCCAAGAGGTTCTATGTGGCCTATCCTCTATGTCGTGAATGAATTAGATCCTCTTGACAGATTCAAACCTGAAAATGTTCTTTTGTGTGCTTTGTTTTACGGCAAGAAAGCACCTAACATGTCCACTTTTTTTACTCCTTTTGTTAAAGAAATGCAAGAGCTTGCTACAAACGGCGTGAAAAGGGTTATTAGAGGTTTGGAGGTCATTTGTCCTGTTTATGCTACTACTTGTTCCTTAGATTTAATGGCCAAGTGCAAAGTTCAGAGGATGAAGCAATGTAACGGGAAAATGGGATGTGGGTATTGCTTTCATCCGAACGACACAAGGTGTGCAGAACTTTCCGATAACCATGGTAGGTACTCTACTCGGTCGTTAGATTACCCCTATCCTCTGCGCAACCACGAGAATATGGTGCGCGACATGATCGAGGCGGATAGACTCGATGGATTAAATTTATTGAAAACCGAGTCCGTAAACGGTGTTATGGGTCTGTCGCTTTTATTAGGATTACCTAAAGCAGACGTCTGTGGCATGGTTGTTATTGATTATATGCTCCTCCTTAAAGGGGTAAGCGAAAAAGTTTGTGAAGTACTCTTTGACTCTGCGAAATACGTGCAAACTATCGATGTCGACAAAGTATCGCGGAGACTTAAAGGCATCAAACCTCCGCACACAATGACGCGTTTCCCGAAGTGTCTCAAAAATCGTTCAGATTATAAAGCAAAGGACTGGATTGCTCTGTTATTGTTTGCCTTGCTTCCATGTGTGTTTGATATGCTACCTCGAAGGAACTTTAATAATTTATGTGACTTAGTGGAGGGTCTACACATTTTGCTGAGAGATAGTCTAAGTGACGACGATGTTAAGGAAGCTGATATGTTGCTGAACAGTTTTTTGCGCATTTTTATATGTTGTATGGTGATGTTCACATGACGCCGAACATGCACTTACTATCTCATTTAGCTGGCGTTGTCAAGAATTGGGGCCCACTCTGGGCTTACTCATTGTTTCAGTTTGAAAGCGCGAATGGACGACTACAAGCGTTAGTGGCTGGTACCAATGGCGTTGTGACCCAGATTTCTCAGAAATACGCGACGATGGCTTTGTTTGTCATTATTTTAAGCGGTATAACGTCTCCGATCGTGTTCTACAATTCTGTAACGATGTGTTTAGCTATAAGTATTTAAAGAAGAGCGCGAGCCACGCAGATGGCAGCACGGGTCTTGGAAAGGGTACTGAAGGCAAGTTCAGCCCCGAAGAACAAAGTGCTGTTGACCAAGCGCATGTTATTGTAGAGAATAATACTTATGTTTCCTTTAACAGAGCTGTCATGGATAAAGTTGTGTATTATGCTCGTGTTTACACGAAACCCAAACTGTACGATGACACATGTGTCAAACTCGAGGACAACACCTATGGCGTTATTGAAAAGATCGTTTCTATTCCCGGTCATGACAGCTTGTGGGCTTTCATCAAACTCATAAGATTGTCGCTGTTAGACGGGCACTGGGTCACTCACATTAAGAATCGTGCAAGCAATACCTTTGATTCATTGAAACTCGTAAAATTGATAAGTGTGTCTCACAAATGTATTTTTATAGAGAATTTGGCCGAAAGTGGCCGCAGTTTTATCTGCGAAATTCCCAACCGCTATGAAAGGGATTGACTTTGACTGTATTTGCTAACCTTTTTATTTCATGATATTTTACGCGATGTTTTTGGTTGTCATTTAACAACATGTTAAATATATGGCTTTTCTTACTCGTGCTTTTTTCATATTCCTTCGTTTTTTCGATATTATAAACAAAAAAGTTTTTTCTCGAACCAGCACTTTTCATGCACCGTACGCATTACAGCTGACTCGTATGGCACCCCACTGTTAAAAGGCCCTAAAGCAGCAATCTCTACTTAAAGATCGATTAGAACCACTTGTAACAATAAATTATAATTTTCGAACCTGGAAAAAAAATCGCATTTTATATATCCATTCCCACAATCCTGCTGTAAGTCCAAACCTCACATTCGGCAACGAAAACTGATTAGATTGTGGGTGCGCACTCGATGAATGCTATTTGTGAATGGGAGGAAAAGATCAAACAAACGCGATGGAGAGAAAGGAGATCTTCATTCCAAAGTACCGGTCCTCATATTGCAGGATCCATAAAGCAAGAAATAATGATCCGCATGTCGTAATATTGATCCCCATATTGCAAATGAGGATCCTTAAAAAATAAGAAATGAAGATCCACATATCATAATATAAATCCCCATTACGCTAATGAGTATCCTCGAAATACAAAATGAAGATCCACTTATCATAATATAGATCCCCATTATGGTAATGAGGATCCTCAAAATACAAAATGAAGATCCACATATCATAATATAGATCCTCATAGTGCAAATGAGGATCCCCAAAATGAGAAATAAGGATCCTCAATTCACAATATGGATCCCCATTTTCAAAATGAGTATCCTCTTTTTCAGATAAGAGGATCCGCATTTAAAAATGAGGATCCACTATAAACAAATGACGATCCGCATTTAAAAATGAGGATATTCCCTATTTTAAATGAGGATCCTCATTCAAAATTTGCCCATGGGTATTTGAGAGTTGTACAAACCTCGGGTAACTAAATCACCTACTGTAGTGTAACGCCAGGTTGTTGTCATGTTCAAGGATAGTTGTGGAGGACGGGATTCGGATGGTTTATAATTCGGCCACAGATCATACCATGCGCCCGACAAATCACCAGAAGGGAAAGAATCCAAGGAACAATGACGCGCTGTGCTGGCCTTCTGCAACACCTTTGTACGAGGTGCGACGTACCAGGTTTCGTTCTTGTACAAAACTGGTAGCTCTTTAATACATTCTGGATGGCCTGTCAATGTGACAAGAACAGGGACACACTTTGTAATTTCAAGTTTGTCATAATAATCGATTGCTATATGTCCAGGACCGTAGATTGCCGTAGCAAATTCAGTGGGATCAACTCTGGCTAATGTGAGGAGGGTCTGTACCTGATTGTCGTAGAGTGTACATTGTTGCCGCACAACAGCAGCGTACATCTCGGTCATTTGAGATGAGACATGATGTTCCAGATATTGGATTTTGGCGGAAAGGTGTAACATAAAATCGACGTCATCAGTTTGGAGTCGCCTAATACCTTGTATTGCTCCTAGGCTACCCGGGTATACAACGACAAGCCTTTTGTCTGTCGAAAACCAGGCTGTTCGGCCACATACTTCCCCTTTCTCGTTGAGTGGCAGGGCAAAGAGTTGATCTCCTGTTTTTGCCGCCAAGACGCGTGCAACTCCTGGAGCAGTATCGTTTAACAGCTCGGCAGATCCAGAATAAACTTCAGAGTAAAATGTTTTGTCACAACCCAGGTCAGTTTCATCTTCCCAAAAGTACGAGGTTCCGGAATTCGTCATACAGCCACGTGATCTTAAGTCACAAATACCATCTTTCACCATTATTTTGTTGTCAAGTCTACTGATTTGTCCAACAGACACCTCTAACTCAATGATGAGAGTTCCAGAAACTACAGCTGAGCTGTAATTTATATCGCCGTCAGAGTATTTTCCTCTTTCACATCTTCCGGATTCAGTTTGAGCACCCACTGGTGTTATTTCTGCATACTTCTTAGTACCTGGTACAATTCCAGAAATTTTTGTTGAACTATCATATTCGTACACGCCAGTATTGTGTATGTTACGACAAACATAAGGCGTAACTTGTACTTGATGGACCGTCAACATTTTCCGTTGAGGAAAAACCTGGTTGAGATCGCCGCACCAATACGAAAATCTGTGGAATTCTATCTTACATGAGTAGATTTGTTTCGATACTTTCTCCGAGACCTGCAGAACCTGTACATACTCAACCTTAGTTGATGTACGATTTGCTGGAGGTTGACATCGGGGAGCATCTGACAAATCAAGGTATGTTTTCTCGATAGCATGAGATGAGCAATCATAAGCAGTAAGCCCAGCCGGTTTATCCACGGGGTGTGGAAATGAAGGCACTACAACCAATAAAACAACTATTATCGTTGTTAACATAGTGGTGGTTTGCTGTATAGCTGATATTTACGAAAATTAGTTATAATAGGCGTTGGCTAAAATCGCACTCCAACATGGTGACAGTCAAGATTTTCATTTAAGTTTATATTAAAATCACCACAAACTAGAACTACTTTATTATTCTTGGTGCTAAGTTCTTTCGAGGCATCATGGAAGGTTTTCAGAAAAGTTGTAATGTTGCCACTTGGTGGTCTGTACACTGTCATTACATAGAGATTATAATTGTCAATTT
>Ga0058701_10003480_pt1 | contig 12466 bp, 5 predicted proteins | sample AgamicOrMae_FD_97039 | JGI IMG/M metagenome (GOLD analysis project Ga0058701, IMG submission 97039) | Agave microbial communities from Guanajuato, Mexico - Or.Ma.e | ecosystem: Host-associated > Plants > Phyllosphere > Phylloplane/Leaf | place: Guanajuato, Mexico | collected 2012-06-04
ACTCAGGGGCTACAAGCATTAAGCGTCCAGTTCCGATTTGCGTTTTCTAAACCGTACAGTTCGCAAACTCGTTTTCTAAACCGTCCAGTTACGGCGCCCGCCGAAGTAGCGCACTTCTGTCGCTAGAAAAAGTTTTATTTTTTGACCAATCTTCGTTTTGAAGGGTGGATATAAGAGAAAATACTTTTGTCTACAATATCCACCCTTCAAAACGCAAATTGGTCGAAAAATAAAAAAAAAATTGTAGCGACAGAAGTGGGCTACTTCGGCGGGCGCCGTAACTGGACGGTTTAGAAAACGAGTTTGCGAACTGTACGGTTTAGAAAACGCAAATCGGAACTGGACGCTTAATGCTTGTAGCCCCTGAGTCTCGAGAGTTTGTTAAATAAGTTTTTAACATTTGAATAGGCTGTTCTTGAACCTGATAGATTGTTACAAAGAAACTCAGTGTTAATATTTTCATACATTATTTAAAATAAATTTTGCAAGCTCTCATTACCTTAAAAAATACCCTGAAAATCAATGTCTCCACGTACCGTCAAGTCCAATAGAACATCCGACCTGACGTAAGTGGCTTCCTCCATAAGATGTATACCATATTCACTAAAACAATTAACTACCATATGTCGCTACAAAGTCAAAATACCATGGAATTTTCTTTTACTTGGATCATCCACGTATTAAACCCTGGATGGCATAAATATAGCTTTAGAGAAACGTGGCTGTAACAACAGTTGTAAAACTCTCCTCTTTCAAGCACCTAAAATAACGTGACTAAAATGTAAATGAACTCAGTTTCGCACGTAGGTGCATACTCTAAAAAGCCTGAGCATTTTACTCAAGATTCTGGAAAATCGTATTAAGCTTTGAGTGCTCGCAGCGAGTACAACTTTATACTTTTCGTCCTAAAAAGTAGACGTCAATTACCCAAGACATAATACTTGAGTAGCCCGTTATATTTTATTTATAGTGGAAATAGCTGAGGGGAACACTGAGAGTAAGTAATGACACTACTGCCTCTGCATATGAAAAGGACGTAGGAGGAAACGTTACCAACGAACGATCCTGGCTACGGTACCAAGATGTTTAATGTTACATCTTTACCGACTTTGTAGGCGATTTGGGAACGTATAAAACGGCCTCTTAAGAGTGTAACCATGGTATTAAGGAATACGACTGCTTTAAGTTTTGTTTTAGGCTTTCTGTCCACGGAGCGCCCGCAGATGTAAGGATAGGCAACCAGTGGGAGAGACGAGCGGTGGAGGTTGCCTATGCAAAGCTCTGCAGGGGCTTGGTGACAGACTCGAAATTCGAGTCCATAAAAGCTACTTTCAGCATGTACTTTTAGCCAAATGAAATGTACTTCATGAACAAGTAATACTTCTAGGATCGATTAGATGCACTTGTATGTTTTTATGATAGTTTTCTCGGACTGTTCAGAGGCTGTACTAGATTTTTTTAAACTGCTCTGATTTAGCGCAACGCCAGCAAACGAGGGGAGGTGGATGCCTTATTAAAAGTAAATTACGCTATCCTAAATTACGATGTTTCACGTTGATCTTAAAATATTTGGGAAAATGAATTGCGCGGACACCTTCTGAGGTATTCAAATATTCGTCGGTTAAAACAATTTCATAAGTCTAAATGCGCTTTTATATCTGGTTATGCGTTTTTATCGCTTGTTTTTAATAACTCTTATTGGTAAAAAGGAGAGGGGCAAAAATATCAAAATCAGTGTAAGGTAACCTCTTTCAAAATAGACAATTGATTTTATTTCCACCTTACAAAAAGGTTCAATATGTTTGAGCGAGAAAAAGTCGTTTTAGAAATTCCTCGTGTGATTGCACTTAATATGGAAAAGAAATGACGTGAAGTTTTGAAACGTTACCAGAGAAGCAAGCAGCTCCCAAACACGTACCTGAAACAAAAGAAAATCACATTAAAAGAGTTTCAATAAACTGCTGCACTGTTATTAAAACCATTTATTTTAAGAATCAGAATTAAAACAAGTATTTCTTGTCTTGTAACCAAAAGCGGAGCGAACCTGCGAGAAAAAAGTCTGCTAGCGAGCAGTTAGTGGGAAAATAAGCAAAAACACTTTTATGGTCGAGATCTAGCATTCATCAATTACGTCACAGTCTTGCCTATTAACATCTGTGCTATACCAGAAATATGTTCGAGCAGACGGTAGTGGGCTAGCCAGCACTAGTCAAGTTAATACTTTAGGTCTTCAGGTGAATACAATAATAATATCCTTAGGGGAGGAACCTTAACGTACACAAGACAAAAGAGTGCGCTTTCCATTAAAAAAATCAGCTCCAAAAAAAAGTACTTCAAATGGTAACAGAAAGGAGTGGAAAATAATAACGGTGGGTTCCTGCTTAGCACAATGTTGAGGTGTTCACTATGCGTATCCTTCATATTTTTTTATTTGATAAAGATTGTCGTCGAATCTTAATCTTCAGTAGAACCATCCAGGACGATGTAATAAGTGTTGATCTAACAGATTTTCCTCAAACTGTGGTCTTCCCACATTACAAAAATATGAGTTAAGAGTTCAATGCAATGCAAATCTAAAACAAGATCAGCACTGTCCAGTATTTCAGAAGCGAATGGACGCTAGAAAAGAAGAAGGAAGGGAAGCAAGACCAAGTAAATGGTTCTTAAGTGTGAATCGTTACTGAAACATAAAAAGGCAACAAAGGCAGACAAGGGACACAAATGGCTAGAGGGCTTGCGGGGCAGACTATACATCACATTGTAGAGAACCTTGCCCCGGTCGGCTCGCCAACCCATGTTGATGGAAGTACCCCACTTCCCATCTGGGCTCGGACAATCTTGGTCCGAACCGACTTTAGATGGCAGCAGAAAGTGGGGTTGCTTAGCACCTTACTGGCTCCATTTTTTAGGTAATTAATGAAAGTTCGGAGATGATGAGCCAGTAACTGTAGGCATTATAATCCTTTGACTTTAAAACAAGTTGATCTCCTTCTACACGAATGTTATGGTCTCGAGCAGCATGATTATTTTAATTGGAGTTCCGCATTTGATAAAGTAAGCTTGAAGCAAAAGATATCGCACCAGCAATGGTTAGGTTATTGTTACTTATTTTAGATAATAATAGAATAGATGAGTGGTTGGATAATCTTTGCTTGAATTGGCTGATTTGAGCGACATTATCTTGAGTCAGCGTATGTTAAGTTTGCTTAAAATTAGTAAAACAAGGAACGCAATCTTTGACAATTAAGTAATGTAGCTTATGTTCACTAACAATGACACTGGCTGATGGTCACATAGCTCCGCTGAACTGGTGGCAGCCTTTATAGCTTTGATTTGAACAAACATTTATGAAAGTGCTTTTAACATCGCTAAAAACGCGAAAAAATGTATAATATTAGATGAGAGTGAGGTTGAAAAGTACTGATACATGTTCTGGACGCTTATGTGCCCTTTCCTTGCGTATAGGAGAGAAAGAAACATAATGCTCTTCCAATAGTTTTTTAGAAATGCAGCCTTAAATGGCCATATCAATGAAATAAGCGAGTTTGGGTTTAATAGCTAACCTGTCTTGAAAACAAAAGAAAATACGACTTGGTTCCGTTGTACCTGAAATGCGGAAAAGGGGTCACGAAAGTAGATACAGCTTGTATAAGTGATTGAGCCTTATATTTCAAACCAAAATTCCATCGTCGGAAACGAAACAAAACGCGCAAACTTAGCATTCCTGAGTCACATAATTAGGTTTCGGTGAAAATTAGCTACTGAATCATAATATCAGGGCGAAACTAGTATATTAGAAGATGAACAACGCACAGTATGTTGGTGAGCACGCTGCAATGAAACATGGCACGATATCTCACCGAGGTGTAGACGCATGGTCCGCAACTGTCATTGAGGTAGTGTATAAAATAGACGCTGATGTGCACACATTAGGCGGAGAGTGGTTCAAAAGGTGCGCGCTGTAAATTAACGTTAGAGCCAAAATACATTTTAATAGCGACCGCGCAAAGGCAACCACAGTAGTAGCTGTGATTACATACTCTACCACCACACTTGTTAAACAATCCATTTATTATTTACTTCCCTGCATTCCCGCCGCATAATCCTACCATGATCTCAAACAAGGTAAACATCACTGTAAGATTTCGGTTCATGGAAACACAACCTGAGCTGGGGTGCTACACTAACTTAGCTTAGCATAACCAAAACGCCTAAGATTCGATAAGAGTGATTTAATATGTATTTATAAGAGAAAAATCATGACATCTTCTTAAAATGTACTGTTGGTAAGATCTTAAAAGCTAATTTACATATTTTATTAATAAATGTGGTAATATGAGGACAAGTTCATTCAACTATGTAACACAGGAACATTCAATAAAAGTTTCATCAGCAGCTGCTACTCTTGTTGGAAACGAATAGACCTAAAAATACATAGAGTGTCTGCGTAAGTATTTTTTTTGAAAGAGACCCTTGTTTGGAATCTTGGCACAAAAAAAAAATAAAGAAAGAATGAATTTCGCAAAATCCTCGAGATTGAATTTTTTCTCGTATTAAAAGCTAATGGTTTTTCCAACACGTTTTAATACAGCATTGTATTCGTGTCAAAAGTTGGAGGTTCCGTACACACCAAACATACAACTTTAAAGTTATTTCTTACGAAATATAAGTCTTTTTGGTGATTTTTCTTCAAGAAAGCTGCCCTGAATGAAAAAAAGGAGCACTAAAATATCTGTCGTTTTTTCATATTTGTGTGTGCTTCCTCTAACGTGTTCATACGCCTTCCAAGCCGGTATCGGCATAAAGCAGCTCTTCGCTATTAGTTAAAGAAAAGTATGTCTTTGCACGTAATAACGTTGTAAAAAGTACAAGGTATATTTTGTTGGCTCAGGCCGGGTACGTCGTCATCGCAAAAGGACCTCCCCACCAACGTGAAAAAGTTCTGCAAGCGCAAAAAAAAAACTCTCACTTGTCCTGATGAGGTCTGAAGGCTACATTAAGCTAGCCTGTTGCTCATAAATTTCGGACCTTGAAGCTATTTGTTGAAAAGGGTTGGGTTAAACAGTGCCCTAGTACTTACAGGACAACGTTTCTGTGAAGGTACTAAACCAGCATGAGACTGAATTCAGACAAAAAGCAGTGAATGTATGCCCTTCTCAAAGAAATAAAGAAAGAAGCTACTAAGAAGGCCAGTCTTGTTATAAGTTTTCTCCCGTCCCATCTCAAGCACCTCGACATAAATGTCATGTGAACAAACATTTTATTGGGTAATCCGTTTTCTCGTTGGATTAGTGATTTTTAATTCAGGTTGACTATTTCTTCTGATAGCTAGAAAGAAAAGCTTTATCCAATATTCCTCACTTGTTTTCTTGATTCTAAAATTAGTAGTTATTTTTCGAAGAAAAAGGCTTTGATTCAACTCCTTTTAGCCAATTCATTGAAATAAAACATTCGGTTACGAATGCAGGACTGAAGCAAATAGAGTTCATCATTACCAGAGGAAAAGTCAAGGTGTACATTTTCTCCAAAAGGGAGAAAAAAGGCTTCGACTTAAATATAGCCGTTTGCAACTGAAGAACAGAGGCACCCCACCCCCATTTTATAAACGCATGAGGAATAATTGTTATGTTTGTTACAATACAGGCACTGGTTGTACTCGTTCCAACCACATGAATACCTTTCTTTTTTTTCTGGGTAAAAAATATCGTGTAGAAATCCAAAGACACAGGGCTGGCTTCCCATGTCACCGAAATCCGCCCGCGCCTTGCTGCACATATATACGCAAGGGTCTTCCGTTTGGAGCAAACCACGTACACCGGGGAGCAGTATGACATTTCTCTCCCACGAAAATGGTGCTCCGGTGCGGAGAGCGGTGTCTAGGACCACCTAGAGTGGCGCAGCGTGGTATCGTGGAGCAATGTAGCGGAGGGAGCGAGCGAAAAAGTCCGTGGCACCGGATTCGGCCAGCCTGCTACGGCCCATGACACAGCAAAATGCATAACTTGAGATCAGAATGGAAATGAGTTTTTGTCTCCGTTTGGGTTTTGAGCGCCAGGTCATCGTAATCCGCTCTCCTAGGGAATCATATTTTGGGACCGACGGGGAATTCAAGAATAAAATTGTTGCAAGAAAAATGCCCGTGCTGCTGTTTTGGTAAACAAATCGATCTCGCTTTGGTGCCGTGACCAGGATTCACCTTGTTAGGAGGTCGCTCATACAGCGACATTCAGGAACGGTTACTAAGATCTCCCCATTATATCAAACTTCCTCCTGTCTTTTTATCCGTCTACTTCTTCCATGCAAAACAGCATTTCTCATAAAAGTATATACTATGTTTATCTACTTTCTTTGTTTTAGGTATACACTCTTAATACAGTAGAGTTTTCGGCCAATTTCATGAGAGAAGATCATTTTATTATTCAAATCAACATGTTCGTTGTTCACAACACCTGCACGATAACAAAAGCCTGCCTACATTCAACAGATTTTCACCTACGAATCATTTCTCCCACGGCGAGAAAAGAGGTTAAAACGAGGAAGTGGTGGAGTGAGATCAGAAACCGTCCCTATGAAAGGGATCAAGTGTTGTAGGCAAAATTTCACAGACAATAGCCATCAAATATTGAGGCCAAGGATAATATCAAGCACCATGCCATGTAGCCTAACAACCAATGGGACATAGCCACACGTACAATGAATTTTTAAGTCCTTGCACACAATAACAATAAAAAATAACAATTCTGGAGGTACGTCAAGCACTCCAATGTGATAACAAACAAATAGGTAACTGTAGACTCATTGAAAACTTAAAAAGGTTTATTATTTTTCACGCATTTAATTAAAGGATTGAAGCTTTTAGTTAATACTGCTTATTCGGTAGAGCCGTTATAAATGAGGATTACATCGGTCATGATCGAGAACTGTGCAACACAATGTCAAGGAGGAAAACTTGACACCAAGCTGTCACCTGTACATACCACGAACATGAAACACCTAACTTTGGGAACGCCCAACCCGCAAAACACGCCGTGCAACGCCCTTTTCACGCGTTCAAAGTCTGATAATTTCAAAGTTTGGATATGTCGTCACACACGGGTGGGCGTCACAGCACGGCGAAGGATTACGATTAATTGCTCTTCTTAACTTGCAAACGTGACCCCGCCTCTCTACATAAACCCATTGCTGATACATTTATGCTAGAAGAATTCTGTTTCCCAGGGAACCAAGCTACGACACGTTCTTTCGACCCGGACTCAGCTTTGAGTTGATGGAATGAATGCCAATGACTTCGTAACCCGTTGTGAAGGTTCTTAAGGGATTCTTGCCTGGATAACGAGCCACTGTTGATTGTTTGCGGTGAAACTACTTGTTTCTTGTATTGCACGTTAACAAGAAGTTACAACGGTGGGGCTTCTTTGTGAAGGAATGGCAATGCTGTCTTGTGATTGCGAGTCTGTTCGCAAACACCTACTGAAATTGAAGATGCTACTTGAACTAATAGGAACACCAGTATGGGTAACTGGCCTAAATGCTTGTGGTGGGGTCTTTGACCAGTTCCAAGATGCTTCCAAAAGTCAATTCATACTATCGAGATGGCATGTGACTTATATTAAATACTTCTATTACGGGTATGATCTCCTTCCAAGCCTTCTGAACGCACATGAAGCCTAACAATTCCTGAAAAACGCATTCTTTCTAGCGAAGCTTTGTCAAATGAGCTTGCAGAGTGCAAACGTGCAAGGGAGATATGTTATTTGTTATTAGAAGACACAATCTGACCATCAGGCTGTTTGGTATCATTCGTACTCTGATGTTAAGGAAACATATCACGTCTCATTTTTATATCCTTGATCTAACCTAATTTAGACGAGCTGTTCTAAAAATATATGTGTAGGTTTGTGTAAAATATAATAACTAGGGCATGATAATAAAAATATGACCTTAAAGAGGTCAATTGTGAAAAGTGAATTTAAGGAATCCAACATGCAATAGTTAGCAAAGTCGTAATGCAGATATAGCCAAAGCAATAATGTGCCAGTTTGTAATAGAGGTACGTTTCGCATTTAATTGCCACAAAATAGTGAACAAAAGAAAATGTTTTGAAAACACTGTTGTAAAATAAACAACGAAACGGAAACTCCATAATCATTTTTTAGCAATAAAAAAGAAAGCAAAAATAACATCCCTTTTCGAAGAAAATAAGAAACATCATGCTTTTGCTTAGAAATAATTATAGTATAAACGTTTGATTTTTAGGTCACGAACAGATAAGAAACAAACAAATCGGACCATTATACACATTGTATTACATGTGCAGACTTTATGAACGGGCGGTGGTCATGAGATGATACAAGCTTGGGTTGCTACAGGTTCAAAAGCACTTTCAAGAAACAAAAACAATAGTTTGGGCGGTTTTTATGGAGTAAAAATAAAACAGAAAGCCTGAAGTGAGGCCGCGAGGCCGCACGCGCAGCGCGCCGCTGGAAGTGGCAACGCCAGCCATAAATTGGCGCCGCTAGTATCATTCGGCTGCAGCGCACATTTTGTTCGTCGTAAGCGTGTGAGTTAGAGGATCGTCTCGCAAAGCAGTTACATAGCCTCCAAAGGTAGCAGGGTTGATTGCCGCACTTTTTTCCTGCCCCAAAATAGATGGCTTTTGTAATTGGAAGAGATAATTTTAGTGAGTCAAACAGAGAAAGTTGTTGGGATTAGGACTTGAATAAACAAATAAATACATAAAACGATTGATCTCACGGCTGTGTAGCATCAGTTGTTAGTTCTGTCGGTAATGAAGAAGAATATTGCTTTGATGCCGCTTTGGAAGACGCTTGTCAAATTAGCCTACACCTACTGAACATTCATCAAGCTATCCAAACGTAGTGTACCTTTAACGTAACCTCATATAGCGTAAATTCCATAGGGTAAAATAATATATCATCTAACGTACCATGAAATAATATCTCATAACATAACAGAATATGATATACTGTGACATAAACTTCCAAACCATGAAAATAAACAATTATACTTCTCAAAGAGTTCAAACTTACTTATTTTTCAAGCTAATCCATACAAACTCAATCTAACCCACTTGCTCTATGTTATTCGCAGATCGTCGTTTCTCTTGGAATCAAACAAAAAGTTTATTTTGAGATTCCTCCAAAAACATCAGAATCTTGGAATCCAATATTCCCGGCCGAGCAGCTAATTTTTGCCAGCTTTCCTTGAATTCCTGTCCAGTACTTTAATACGGACCTCTCGAATATTCTTTTGCAGTTTCACTCACGTCAGCCCATTCTTACGGATTATTCGACTTTGATTATACTCCGTTTCACTCATCGGACGTTTTCTAATTCGTTACACAGGCGCAGTCTCAACACAATTTAGGGCCATTCATTTTTATATGTATACATTTGAGTGTCGCAGAAACCTTACATTGTACATCCTAGACCATCTTACCCCTCTTTGTTCACGGCACAATTTTCCACAACACTCAACAGACTTGCATTCTTTCTCTTATAGTTCGGTTAAGCGTAGATTTATATTTTCACGTCAAGACGTCATGAAGATTGTCTAGTTTTAGGTTAGGCAAACTGAAAACTTGATTTTAATTCACCCAAAAATACTTGCATGACAATTTTTCGTGAAGGCTTCATTTATTTGGATGAAATAAGCTTATCGGCCTTCAAAGCTTTCTAAGCGTAGCCAACAAAACGAACCATAAAAACAGAACTGCCAACCTGAGGATAATGAAGCCGCTGCGGAACCGTTATAGCATAACACTTTTTTTATGAATGGGAATGATCTTTGATATCTGGACAAAGTTACAAAGAGTGAGGCTTTCTTTCTAGTATGACAATGGCATTACAGGACAGAATATTTTAAATAAAAAAATGTATAACCGAACGCGATGCGATTAGCATACAGAAATATGACTTGTATTCATCCAGGATGCGTCATACCAGCTGACCAGGGCTTAGATACCACTGCGCTGGTTTCATTATAAGATGCCGACGGAACCGCGGTGAGAGTCGCAACGGTTTACTGGTGCGGTGGTGACGAACCAAGTTAAAATGAGGATTTGTGGGTGGTGGTAAGACGCGGCGGGTCGCGGCGGGTAGGGGCACAGAGTGTCAGCAACTTCCAGAGATGAGGCTGCCGGGAGCGCCAAGCAAATTTCCCGCGAAACGTGCAGCAATTGTGGTCCAAGATGCCGCCGCAGCAACTGCGTAGCGCTGCTAACTACCATCTTATCGAAAGATATGCTATGCCTTCGGACTACAAAGGCTAATCATTGGTTAGGTGATGGCCTTGGTTTTCGGTGCTTCACGCGTAGGCACATAATTTCGGTTGTAAATTTAGTGGAATAGCTTCTCGTAACGTATTTCTTAGCTTATAAGCTAAAGGTTGCATGCCATATTTTTGTTAGGAATTTATTTAAAAAAAAGAAGTTTTCAATGAATGTTTAGGTGTGGAAAGAACCGCAGGGGTGGGCAGACGAACCCAGTATACTTAATAAAAGGTATCATTCAATCTAGGACGTGGCTTTCACGAGTATAGTTGAATTATTTTCACAATAGTCTCTTCCACAAATTGAAAGCTATAGCACTTTGTTGAACGATATTACTATTTGCATAACGTAGATCCCTGGATAACTCTCAGACCTTGTTGGTGCTGAATAGCGCATTAAAACGGGACCTCACTCTACCGATAGCATATTCTTCCCTCTCTGAGAAGAGCAAAATTTGTAAATCTTAAAGACGGTATTCGAAATCGTATTAAAAACACTTTATCTTCGATCTCAAATTGAAAAGTTTACAGCCTCAGAAAAAGCTACGTTCGAACATTGATTTTATTTCCTCTTCTGCTTCTAACCCTGTCCATTCAATCGGACAGGTCGGAAACCTGCACAGCACAAGTATTTACAGCATGAAAAGGTTCTTCACTCAGAATAAAATTCCTTAAAAAAATAATAATAACACTTTTTTGGTGCTAAAAAAGTGCGATCCAACTGATATGAAAGCAATACTTTTATTTCATGATGCAAAAGAACAAGTGTCGGGATATTTATTATATAAGTCTAGCTCAATAGGTAAAGCCTTGTGCCTGTCAATGTTCTTCACATTTTCATAGATTTTGGAAAAAAGTCTACGCTACATCTTTCCATAAAATCCTTATTTAAGAGTCTTCCCAATTCCACAAGAGTAGGGACATCTTCTAAACACAAAACGACAAGCGTTGCCGAAAAAAAGAGACACTGAAGAGAAGAGAAATCGTTTCTACTTTTTCAGCCGTCTGATCAAAATTATACGAGACGGGGAGAAAACGGAAATTAAAGGAGGCAAACTAAGGAAAAGGCCCCAATTATTATTGATCAAATTGCCGACATAAGATGGCGGAATCTCGGTGTGTTGCCCGCGTGATTGCCAAACATAACCGCCCGCACTTTTGACAACCTTGATTCACTTCCAAGAACTTGAAACAGCTAAAAGTTAGGTTTTTGGGTTAGCACTTAAACAATTAAGACGCACTCAGTCATGATCGGCAGTACTGTCACGTTTCAAGCTATTGATACACTTGCTTGTGAAGTATACTAAAGTATTCCTTCGTTTAATGAAATTCCTACTGGAGACAATATTCTTGGAAAGTATGAAAAGATACCTTTTGAGTGTTGCAGGCTTTTACACAATACAGTGTGATGTTATACATCAACTTAACATGCACAAATTCAAGAACAATGCCTCAATTTGAGTTGATTTTCCGAATGTAAAATTACCTAATGTAATCTGGTCTAAGACAAGCCGTTTACGCTGTTTCAAATAAACTTAGTATTACTTTTAGTGCAATATTACTTATCTAAAAAATTAAAGAAAAATATGAATGCTCTCAGTACTGCACTGAAGTAGTTGTTTCTGAGTATTTTTCAAAATTATTTTGTTTTGTTGTACAAGTATTTGACCACATTAATGTCATCATTTACATAAGCAAGTACAAAATATCAAGGGCAAAAAAAGGCATAGGTATGGTGTATTTCACGGTCACACTTTTTTTTCAAAAAGTGATTTAAAGACTGAAAGTCACATACTAGTACCAATGTGATAAATACAACGTAAATCGTCTTAGTAGGAGTGAAATACTCTCTGGTTATGAGCATATTTCGCGAGTTTCTCTTTTATCAAAGCACATCATAATTGAACTCCCATAAGGCGAAGATTTTTAGCTTTGATTTATAAAGCTACTAATTAATATCAGCAATATGCTATTTTTACATAGTGGTGTGTGTACAAGAGGTGTTAGGCGGCGTAGGTACCGGTAGCTTAGGTCTTTGGTACTTTGCTCCACTGAGTTATCACCATTAGGGTGGATCGAAATTCCACTTTTTTCGAGTTAGAACTCGCCCTAGTGATAAAAAGTGGCGAAATACCTTCCTAAATACAGAAACCACTTGAGAATTCAAATCGATTAA
>Ga0058701_10003481_pt1 | contig 12466 bp, 11 predicted proteins | sample AgamicOrMae_FD_97039 | JGI IMG/M metagenome (GOLD analysis project Ga0058701, IMG submission 97039) | Agave microbial communities from Guanajuato, Mexico - Or.Ma.e | ecosystem: Host-associated > Plants > Phyllosphere > Phylloplane/Leaf | place: Guanajuato, Mexico | collected 2012-06-04
GTATTTAAACCATCCAATCGGAGCGTCACAGAGCTTTACAAAGCTTAACCGTCTTTGATCGCTATTTTTCAGAAAGGCGCCAAACTAAATTTCAAAGTCTTTCGAAGAGGCGCCAAGAACGCAACAAAGATCCAGTTGCATTGTTAGCGCTCCTGTGGCAACGTGGAGTATCCGCGGGGGTGACTCAAAAGTTCGCGGGCCCTTTCTGCTCTGGTTACTTTGCCTGAATTTGTAACTATTTTCCGGATATAATCAGCCAAAATGCGAGAAATCTGCCATTTACAAGCGGGGCAATGCGGAAACCAAGTTGGAGCCAAGGTATTAAAACAACATCATGTCCGTCAGCTTATAAGTTCTCTAAGATGCGTTCGGAAACATCAGCCGATCGAATATGATCTCTTTTCGTAATACCGCGGATTGCAGATCCATGCGGGTTTGACAGGGACAGAGTGATGCACGGATGCAGTTTCCGAGCTGAGCGCACCCTTACAAAAATTCGCCGCGAATTCCCCCTTCTTAAACATTTCTATGAACGTCATTCGTCTGAATGATCGTTTATTATCGAAGTTAATTCTAAACATCTCTAATGGAATGAGGCAACTACTTCGGGTCTCTTATTTTTAGAAATATCAGAAGAGCTGAACTATTATTACGTAACGTTTATACTTTGTGGAATAATTTGTTATGCGGACATATCTAAAAATGGATAAGGTATTCCAATGCTCGTCTCCATGATTGTAAGGAAGTTGAAGGCCAGACACCCTCAGTAACTCTTTTTAGAGAAACTAAAAAAAATGCTTATCTTGATTTTTTTATTCCCCCCTCCCCTTCTTTAAGGACAGCACTGAGAGTATTCCATAGGTAATCAATAGAAATAGTGTGTTTGAAAAATGGATAGAAAGTCTTGAGATTTTCGTAAAATTATTTCCCGTATTTTTGTGGACTGGGATATGTCAGTAATTTCTGATAGATGCAAGCCACGGTAAATAACTCTTGAGGCTAAACACAAGACATCTTAAAAAAAGCTAACAACTTGCTGATTACACGTAGTATTCTGTTGGCGTAATTCTCAACAAGGCTTTTTTTTTCCTCCAGTTTTGGGAAATTATATCAGATGAACACGGCATTGACCCTACCGGAACCTACCATGGCGACTCAGACTTACAGTTGGAGCGAATTAACGTCTACTACAATGAAGCTACTGGTACGTATGGTTCTCTAAGTTTGATAATACGAGAAAACTCGACGTTTTAAAATAAAAATAAAAAATCAAAGGGAGAGGGAAGAATGGTAGACCTATTATTCTTTGACTCAAAACTTAGTTAGGGTTGTTGCGATTCCGTTGGAGGGCGATTCGATGAGGGCAACGCGTTGGCTTTGCGGTCCTTCGAAGTTTGTTTCGGATTTAGGCACGAACAGGGGGATTTCGGGGAATCGAGATGTTGCGGTTTTCCTAACGACCTCGAGCGCACATGAGGGGTAGGTTCTTTTAAGACGACCACGTTCAGGAAATGGGGGAGAATTATTTTTACGCACTAACAGGCGCAGCGAGGCTGATTATCACCAGGGTAGCCAACGAGTCAGAAACGAATGATGAACCATTTATCTCGAATACACTGCAAAAGCTACCATGCTTTTCCTGTGCCTACAAGTTAGCTGAAGAAGGAAAAAAAACCGCGATTAAATCAAACGTAAATTCATAAAACAACGCTGGGTAAACAAGAATGCCCCATCCAACAGGTGTAAGCACATCGCTTTTAACTACTCTTTCAGGTGGAAAATACGTCCCCCGCGCCGTTATGATCGACTTGGAACCCGGAACGATGGACACAGTTCGTTCCGGGCCATTTGGTCAAATCTTCCGTCCGGATAACTTCGTGTTTGGACAAGGCGGCGCCGGAAACAACTGGGCCAAGGGACACTACACAGAAGGTGCTGAACTCGTCGATTCCGTTTTGGACGTAGTGCGGAAAGAGGCCGAAAGCTGCGACTGTCTACAGGTGTGACTTTTCATCCCCTTGGGAAAAGGAGGTGGGGGATGGAGTGGCTTATTGCACCACTCAGTATAGTCCAAACAATCTTGCTTATTGGTCTAACAGCAATAAGCAGAAAATAGTAGAAAGCTACCACGAATAAGGAAAGTTCCTAAAAAAAGGAAAGGGTTCCTGGAAGGTTGTTCCTGGAAGGCTGTTCCTGGAAGGTTGTTCCTGGTTCCTGGAACGTTGTTCCTGGAACGTTGTTCCTGGAAGGTTGTTCCTGGTTCCTGGAACGTTGTTCCTGGAACGTTGTTGTTCCTAGAACGCGTTCCTTCCAATCCCGGTAAGCTACGAAAATGAGTATGGGACGGAGAGGGACAATTGCATCCAATACAAAATTAATAAATCTAATACTAACTACTTCATCTAGTACGGATTATTTGAAACGGTGCACATACGAAAAAATACATTTAAAAAATTGAAATCCATTTTGAAAGCGTATGACTGAGTGTTTTTCAGTTTTCTTTAATTGAATGGTTTTCCAGGGATTCCAAATGACGCACTCTCTCGGTGGCGGTACCGGGTCCGGTATGGGTACTTTGACCATCTCGAAAATCCGCGAGGAGTACCCTGACCGCATAATGAACACACACAGCATAGTGCCATCACCAAAGGTAAGGTTAGCAATCGCTAATGACCGGCCCAACAATGTTCTCACGCACTATTCTCTTGAACCAGGTATCTGACGTGGTCGTCGAGCCCTACAATTGCACGCTGTCCGTCCACCAGCTCGTTGAGAACACCGACGAAACGTACTGCATCGACAACGAGGCGCTCTATGATATTTGCTTCCGCACCCTGAAATTGACCACCCCCACCTTCGGCGATCTCAACCACCTTGTCTCAGCAACAATGTCCGGCGTAACGACTTGCCTGCGGTTCCCTGGTCAGCTCAACTCCGACCTCAGGAAATTAGCCGTCAACATGATACCTTTCCCCAGGTAAGATGTCTTTTCAAGGGCTAAAACTTACCTTCAAACATACAACCCAATAGGTCTACTTCCCGGGAAAACACAATTTCCCGGAAGTGCGTAATGCCGGTTGGTGGGGCATCCGGTCAACGCTGTGTCTCATAAACTAGAGACTTGTATAACAGAGAGTGGCCAAATCTATTGATAGGATTGAAAACTCGGTAGAAAATTAACCTTAAAAACTGAAGGTTGAGTGTAGGGCTGACCTAATGCTACGTTTCCGGCACAGATTACATTTCTTCATGCCTGGCTTTGTGCCTCTGACATCCCGCGGATCACAGCAATACCGGGCACTCACCGTCCCGGAGCTCACCCAGCAAATGTTCGACGCGAAGAATATGATGTGCGCTTGCGACCCGCGCCACGGCCGCTACCTCACCGTCTCAGCCCTCTTCAGAGGCCGCATGTCCATGAAGGAAGTCGACGAGCAGATGCTCAACATTCAGTCCAAAAACAGCACCTACTTCGTAGAATGGATTCCGAATAACATGAAGGTAAGATACATCAATTTAAATCGAAAGAATGCTTTTCGAAAGCATACGAGGATAAGCAAGACTTTTTAGTACTGGTACACTTCTCGACGACGGTAATTTTTCGCCGAGAAGTAAGCGGCGTACGTCTTGGCGACTGATAAGTTCGTAATCGTTCGGAATCGTGAAAGTATTCCTTTCAATGGGTTACTGGGGCAAACAATATATTTTTCGGAAAAAAATATACCAGTGATATAAAAAAAAACTGCTAAGAAAAATATTGAGATCACGAACTAAGCTCAATCATGTGCTCGGACGATTCTAGGGTACGGATCTTAAATTCCGATTCAGGAGTGATATATGAACTAAGCGGGCAACAGTCGATGATAAAAACAATAATTAGTTCCCCTTAAACCATTCCAACCATCAAACGTTAAAAATTCCACAAAAAATTTTCGACGCCTCTTGATTCACCTTTCGGTCCACGAAAGGTGGATCAAAAGAGATGGAAAATCGAACATATCAAGTTCACAGTGTATTGAAGGATTGCTTTCAATTTGTTTTCTAGGTTGCGGTGTGTGATATTCCTCCAAGAGGGTTGAAGATGTCCGCCACATTCATTGGTAACACCACCGCCATCCAGGAATTATTCAAACGGGTCGGCGAACAGTTCACCGCCATGTTCCGGCGGAAAGCCTTCTTACATTGGTACACCGGAGAAGGAATGGATGAAATGGAGTTCACGGAGGCGGAGTCGAATATGAACGACTTGGTGTCTGAGTACCAACAATATCAAGAGGCAACAGCGGAGGAAGAAGGAGAATTCGAAGAGGAAGAAGAAGAGTAGAAAAATAGATTTCATGTGTTTGTTGCTCGCGGTTAGATTGTTCTCGTTTTGTAAATTATGGGTGGATTTTGTCGATTAAAAATGTCCACTCAGGTTTCAGAATGATCACTCAGTTTGTTTCCAAAAATTATCTTTACTAGAAACGTCAGTCACGGCAATGAAATAAGCGTCGTCGACAAATTTACAAGAAGTAAATTTTCGGACAATCAAGGAAGCATACTTCTTAGTTCTCATCAGTTATAGCCTCAAAATTTCGATTTTTTTAAAGGTCAATTCTATTCGCGCGCCCTTATCATGGAATAATATGGAGAGTCGTAATTTTAAGAAGGTCCAAGGTATTATGAACGGGAGTTTGTGTAACGGGCAACATTTCTATCGAAAATTACAGTATCCCTTTCGAGTATTTAAAAACCTTATCACCTCCGCCAAATAGACTGGGCCGGCGGACAAACGCCTCAAAATATTGCATTTTCAAGGGCAGAGGTTTTTCGGAACTGTTTAGGCCACAATCCCAGGCTATCAGAAATTAACATACGGTACATATGAATCCACACAAAAGCTCAAGTTTCACTCCAAGATAAAGAGTTCATTCATTTTGCACATAAATAGTCTAGGGTAACAACACATCCACACGATATATCTAGAATACTGACGGTACGGAAAACACACAGTACTGTACCGGTTCTTGAAAAGTATATATTGTCGCCGTGCATTTAAATGCAGAATATAGGCTAATTGTTATATGTACAAAAGTCAAGTTTTAACGTAATATCACAGTTGGTTACGATTTATTGTGTAGTGTAGTAGACTAAAGCTTTTTGAGATAAATAAAAGGTAGGTTAGACACCAACGATCGGTATCACAAAAAAGGAAAGAGATTAAAATATTTTTTAGGTATTTTAGGATTTTTTAGACCACTACACTACCACAAATAAATAAGATAATTTATACAATTTCTCTTGAAAAAACTAAGAAGAAAGCCTAAGTTTTCGATCACAGCATTAAAGGGCTAAAATATTTCAAAGGAATAAAATTTTGTAAGGTATGAAACGTTTTCGAACCAAAAGCAGCTCAGTCTTGCTGCTACATCGTCAAGTGATAAAACCAAGCAAGCGAAATGCTTCAGAGTGCAACGTCTTTTGAAGTTAATTTATCGCAAAATCATAGCTACAGTTGATCATGAGTTTGGCGAGCTTTTCTGAAAATATTGGCAGATTTTCCGATTTTGAAAGGCCAATATGACGGCTTTTAACTTGCGGTCAGTTTATCCAGAAAAATCTCCATGGTCCATGAATCACCAAAGAATTCTATGAGACCGGCGGCTCGGATATTTGTGAGTTTGAGGATATATCCATCACGGCAAATTGTCAGTGTTCAATAATCCATGAGGGTCACCGCTCGGATAGCGAATATCAGTGTCCAAATATCCAAGGATATCCATAAGTTTATTTACATGGATATCCATGATTTACAAAGATATCCAAGCTATGGATTTCCAGCCTAATCAGAAAAAATTTCCAAGGACTAAACCAACCGAAGTTGATTTGAGCTCATGAAGATTTAAAAAAAAGATCATACAGTATAGCGCCGTGAATAGTTGCTGGCAAGACTTCCAGAATCTGTATGAATGTAAACCGGGACTAGAAAGACCTTGCTGAAGAAGAACAACCATCACCAACAAATCGACCGACATAGATCGTTGGAAAGTAAAAGTTGCTCGGTACCTCGATTAGCCCATCTTCGCACTAAAGATGAAGGAAATTCCGAGGAACGGAGAAGAGAAAACTTCATACTGCAGTACGTTCATCGTACACAATAACAGCGTCGTCTTTGTCAAGTCCTCCCGACCCCGTGTCCACGCCCGTGTCAACGGACAGCGTGGACACGTTGAGGCACTCGCCGTCCAGGTCCGCCGCCAGGAGTTCGCTCCGCGATTTACTTAGAGCTATGATAGCGGCCTCGTCTCGCCGCATTCGGTTTCTCCGCTTTTTGCTAAAGTTAACCTGTAAAATACATGCACCATTTCGGTAAATTTAGCCGCAAAAAATTAAAATGCTTTTCACTAGAGTCGGGCTAAAAATATGTATTTAAAAAAGACCGCGTATACGCGGTTTTGGTCGTATTCTCATAAGAGCGACGGCAATTTCTCATACCTTGGCGTAGAGTTCATCAAGGCACTTGGCGTCGGCGGCGACGACGGCCGGGGTGGCTCCTGGCGGCACGGCGACGCCTGCGGCGATGGCCGCCGCGTTGGTCTCCGCGAGCCATTTGGCTCGCGCGCGGCTGCTGGCGGGGAGGCTACGCGAACGCAGTGCTGCCAACGTGTCTGGGTCGCATTCCGCGTACGTCACGTAGGAGCTGTTTTTGTGAGAAGGCCACGGCGAAGTCGACGCTGACGCGGGCAGACGCTCGTCCAGAACTGCCAAACAAAGCCAAATTTCTTTATCAAAAATGTTTTCCATACTTCTAGCTGGATTCCTCGCTTTAACAAAATGCGTTAGCAGAACATTTAAGATTTTCCGAATCGCTGATTCTTAATTATTACCTCCGCTAGAAGCATACTGGAAGCAGGTCCCCGGGCTGAATTCACTGATCTGGGGGAAGAGGGCAGCATCTCCCAGGGCGCTGAGAGGGCGGGCGTATCCGTCCTCGTCTTCCTCCAGATGCGTCATCCGGGACCCCCCGCCGAGTCGACCCCTTCTGGAGCACCCCCCTCCGGGGCAACCCCCAGAGGAGAGGGTTGAAGGGTCAAGCGGCTCGCCGTACACCCATCCGCCCTTCGCCCCCGAAGTGATGTCCGCGGCCGTCGGGCTGGTTGACGGCGTCCCCGAGGTGCCACTTCCGGTCACCAATCGACTGTTGTAGGCCCAGCGACCGTTTTTCGCGTCGGCGTACACGGCGGAATGGCTGAGGGAATATAGTTGATGAGAAAAAAATTACAAGAGATGAGGATTTAATTCCTGCCGAGCCCCTGTGGGCGAGGGACTGCCCACGTAGAGGTTTACAGAGCGTACGAAAAATATTTTTAAAAAGAGATAAAAACGCACCCTTTAAGGTCCTAAACCAGTCAGACGGATTACACATGAAAGTAAATGAATAAAAGCACCGTATTTGACTTAGTTTACGAAATCAATAGCCACATAAAACGCGAGCTTTTGCCGAGGGGACTTTAATTTTGCTACTGATAGGTCTATCTTAATAACCCGACCAAAATACAAGTTCGTAACCCTTTTAGCCGTGATATTCAAAATATTTGGATCTAATCAATACGAGGCCATTTTTTCTCATGTGGGTGTGTGCTTACCTCGGTACAGAAGTGGCTGCAGTTCGAGAAGGGCTAGCTGGATTTTCTCCCATGCGAACACCTGCAACACATAACCAATATTGTTGAAAACTATTACTGGAAATATGAAAAAATGATATAATAAAACAGGAAACATGTTCAACTGGCGTTTTATTTCAGACTTCTGAGAATCCTTAATAATTACGGCATTTCTTCCTCGCCATATTTACAACGCCTAGCGATACTTCTTTGGTCAGTCCTATTTGCACGCCTACGTTAATACAAGGGAGACTTGAACGCACGGAAACCTAAAGCATTTTAAATGGGAGCTGCCTTGACCGCACGGAAAGCAACCAATTTTAAATGGGGCAGCGTGTGAATAGTCACTATTCGTACTTTTTTCGTGGAGAATGACTTCCATGTGAACCTTAGGGCGTCAGCTGGTTCTCAAAAAGGGTTTATTGATTGGAAAGAGAAGAGGAGAGGCAAGATAAAATGGAGAGCATATGTTTCTCTCTACTTGCGTTAAGATAAATCGACTAGGAGCTCCGAAAGGAGCAACAAAGTCAGCTGCAGTTTCCGATGCGTTGACCCAAATGCTCTTTTCTGCATTGCGGTCACGCAGGTAGGTACAGTACTATGCCATTTCCGCTATGGGAAATTGCAAGGTATGAAAGGAGAGAGAGGGTAAAAAAAGGTTAAGGGGTTAGTTGGGCAACTTTTCTTGCGTGACTACCTTTGTCACCTACTTTTGTGAGTAACGCGATTCCATAGTAGCGATTCCTTTATACTGAGTCCAGCTAAGGGCTATTTCCGGTACCAGCTAAATTAAGACAACTTTTTTTTTTGTTTGTGAATTACGAAAACTGTCGGCTTTTCGTCTATCTTTTCTCCAAGACAACTTGATTTTTTTAAATTATTTTTTTTTTCGGAGTGACTATTCACACGCTGCCCCATTTGAAATGTGTTAGGTCGATTTCCGTGCAATCAAGTATCCCTTCTATTAACATAGGCGTGCGAATAGAACTGACCTTATTTTTTTTAATACATATCAGACTGCAAAACCTCTCAACCACTAGATCACATTGTTTGGTTAAATGCCTTGTATCTCGCTAATTCACTACCGGCTGTCACTAACACTGATGCCGCTTTCTCGGCAGCCGCTAGTGAGAAGTATGGGGGGCATTCGATAGCGCCAAAAACCACAAGCGCCAACGCCGCAAGCGCCAGTCCGTAACTGCCAAACGAGAAAAGTCGCAAACGCCAAAGTTCGTATAGGTTAGGTTAGGTCATGTTAGGTTAGGCTAAGTTAGGTTATGTAAGGTTAGAATTGCGGTTAAGGCCTTTGGCGTTTGCGACTTTTCTCGTTTGGCGGTTACGGATTGGCGCTTGCAGCGTTGGCGCTTGTGGTTTTTGGCGCTTATGACAGCTACCTCGAATTATCAGCCAACAAACGTCAGGTTAGGTTAGGAAGAGCCTTACGTCCCGCTCCGCTGTCGCTCCGCCTAAAGAAAAGTAGAATTCGAGCAGGAGAAAATGTCGCCTTTCAAATTTACTGATGTGAGTAGAGTCCTTTGAAGAGGGAAGGTCGATGTTTCGGTTCACGCGTGACCATCGGAGGAACACCTTTCCCCCCTTCTGGGCGGTAAGTCCCGCCTGTAGTCTACCTTGGGTCGACTTCCGTCTTAATAATTTAGGGGAAAGGAGCGCTCCATCTCGTTGAGAATTGACGCTGTAACTTTGGCAGCTTCAACAGCAACGATTTATTATTTAGTTGTTGCTTCCGAGTAAAAAAAAGAAGGCTAAGAAATCTGAAATTAGGCGAATTCTTGTCCATTCTTGCTACAGTAGAAAAAATTCAAGGGATTTTTAAAAGCTGTGTACGAAGCCCTCGTGAGGCCAGCAGTGCAAACATCTGGTGATTAAAAATGAGGTCTCTTGCTTGAGGGACATTTGGCGTTAAGTAACAGACGCGTCTGTTTCGTTCACAAGGGCTTAAAGATTACGAGATGAATTAAGCCTATGAGAGAAGAAAGGTTTAATCCAATATATCGTAACTCAATTCGTGATTTGGATCCTTCCCCAACTCTTTAAATGTAATAAATCTAAAGATAAAGATTCTTATTATGTATTGAAAAAAACGCATGTTGGACGCTTTAAATACACAATTTTAAATAAGATAAGATAAGTTACAAAAAGAACAAATATAAAACCCAGATTCAAAAGTATATTTTTAAAGCCCAAGGGGAAGGTGAACAGTAAATATTTGTACATAGACGGGGTAAAAGTATACCAGCACTGTAGGAAAAGGGGTTGCCTCCAACAAAGTGCATTTAAAAAGTACCCCTTGCGCTAGAATAAGCTTACAGCTTGGAAGATGTTCATTTTGTGATACTCCTCATTAAGTCCGTTTAGCAGCGCGCTTTTGCTTCGCAGCCCGTAACGTAAATGCGTATGCTTTCCCAAACGACATGCAAAGGCGACGCTATTCTCATTTTTCATACATTTTTATGTAAAAATATACGGATATGTCCTTACGCTGTTTTTTCTTTAAGCGCTTCAGAAAAAGACTTGAATTTTGCAAGCACCAAATTATCATAAAAGTTTCACAATTAATTTTAAAAATTAATAATGAAAGCACTCGATACGATATCATTCCAGCAAACAAATCTTACCAAACGTAACTTAACCTAGCTTAACGCGCTTGAACATCAGTGTCGCCTTGACTTTCGCTCTACGTAACCTAACCTTAACTTGCACTTCACGCTTCCATCAAGACAATGCGGATAGACTAAGAAATGCGCCTCGCCACAGCTCACATCAAAAGTTCCCTTGACGAATGGGGAAAGCGATAGTGGACTGCGGTTGTAGTGAGGTCGACAGAGCAATGCAGGTTCATTAATCAAAACCATCTCTTCATCAGGGAAACGACTTTTTGCCAAACCGTTTGGAAAACGTCGAAAATGTCCGACGCAGGAATACACAAACGTCCGCAAAAATGTTTGCTATTAAGAATTACCAAAACTTTGAAAGTTGGCGAATCTTAGTTTGAATTTCAGATTTTGTTTGCGTTCATCTCATAAAAACAAAAGATAGTTTGGCATTGTATTTTAAATAAGTCCTTGTTTAAGTCTCAAAATTTTAAAAATCAACATATAAAAAAATAATACTAATATCACTCTAAACTTGAGTCAAAGGAAATCTACTCACTCTAAAAATGAACCAGAGAAAGTCTCTGAGATTCAGTGATAATTACGTGATTTTCAGTCAATATTGCACCGCTGAAAAAAATTCAGAGGTGCTATATTGACTGAAATTCAGTGAATTTTCACTGAATCTGAAAGACTCTGAACTGATTCATAGAGTGCTAATTTTCAGTAGATATCCACTAATTTCCTATTAACACGACATGACGGAATCAGTGGCTCGATTTTGAATGAGAATGAGTAGATTTCTGCTAATTCGTATTCAGAGTGAATAGGGGCAAAAACCATACGCATTCCTTAAAAAAAAGAAGAAAACTACGACTAACTTAAAAAGAAGGAACACAGAAGAAATGATGCGTTATTTATTTATGAGTCATACGGGAAGTGGAATGCGCTGTAGGGGAAGTGCCTTTCCCCCCTTTAGGGCCCCCTGACATGACAACCCCCACAAGTTGACACGTGTCGAGATACCCCAACAAGGGCACACAAGCCCAAGAGCCCCTCGGCCAGATCGATGGCATCTTCCTCCTTTTAGACACCGCAAATCACAAAGCCAGTCACTCCAGTTTAGTAGAATGCCTCATGATGTAGTTTTATGCTCGTATACTTGCCAAAAGTGGTTTGTACACATTTCTTTTGTGCTCTAATCGAAGTTTTTGAGGCGGATAAAAAAAGCGAGAAACTATTCCGAAACGAGGAGGCTTTGTCGGAAGTTCTTCAATCGATGAGGTTAAATAGGGTTAGGTTGACCTCGATTAAGTTAGGTTGTGTTAACTTGAAAAAAAAAATAGGTGCGTTTAGATTGGGTTAAGTTACGTAGGTTTTTATTCTCGTTTGCAAAGTCCGTGATAGAATCTGTTCCATCAGACTTGCCTAACTTGCTAACGAGGCTTAATTCAATAACTTCGCGATCAATTTTCTAAAAGCGTATTAGGGCAGGCAGTTCACCGTTCTCTGTAAAAGTCTATCTTGAAGGCATTATTAACATCGATAGCTCTACTCTATCTGACTGACTGATACTCGGTGGGAAGAGCTCCTACAATGTATTGGTTAGGCAATCGGCCCTACACATGTGCAAGGCGCGTTGCCTATCTTGCCTAACGCAAGAGACAGACCTACGATAAGCCACATCAGCGAGAAGGAGACGCTCTCGCTGAAATTACGCTCTATACATCAGTATGGCCATTAGTTGGGATATCTTAGCCAAAATAGTGTGATGAGTTTCAATCTGAAAACAGATTCGTTCTATACCAAAACGATGGATCACTATATCAGAGAAGAGTTTGAAAATTCTCCCGATTGAGGAAACGTATCGGATACCCGAATCGGGCATTCGGACGATGCAATCGGGCCGCGATGCTCTTTCCGAGGCTATTATGAGAGAATGTATTGCCTCTGCGGCTTCTCTAAGTTGCAATGGACAGACTTCGCTGCAAATAGATGAAAGAGACGGTGCAGGCGGAGCGGAGCGACATCCTGATTGGTCGTTTGATCAGTCCCAAAATGGCCAAAATGGCTCAACATTACCTCCAGCTCATGAAAACGGTAGCTCTTTCATTAGGATTTCTTTGAAAGACTGTTAATTAGCCGTCTAAAAATTTTCCTTAAGTTTTTTTTTTTTTTTTTTTTTTTTTTTTTAAAATAAAAAATTTA
>Ga0058701_10003482_pt1 | contig 12466 bp, 8 predicted proteins | sample AgamicOrMae_FD_97039 | JGI IMG/M metagenome (GOLD analysis project Ga0058701, IMG submission 97039) | Agave microbial communities from Guanajuato, Mexico - Or.Ma.e | ecosystem: Host-associated > Plants > Phyllosphere > Phylloplane/Leaf | place: Guanajuato, Mexico | collected 2012-06-04
GCCGTGAGATGAAAGCAGCACGGGAAATGAATGCGGCCGATATGCATTCGGTAAGGACGGTGTGACAAATGACAGCCTAGTTTGGGATGTTAAAGTTGAGACGATTGCATATAAATGCAATCATTTTGAGCGTTGTTTTAGTTTGGTTATTACACTTCTTTACGAAGAGCTTTCAAACAAATGATTTCCCTCTTAGCGACGGGGCGATCCCCGGCGCATCTGTAAGGAAAAAAGGGTCCACGGCGCAAGTGTAAATCCACCTCTCGGTCCCGGATTGAAGCAGGTAGCTTCCGGCGCATCTGTAATGTACCCCTTTATTAGTGAAATGTGATTTTGACCTCAGATGACCGTAGGCAATGGACTCAAACTTGCAAGCCGTCCAGAATGACGGCTGATTTCATTATACTATCACCCTGAAACGAAGCGAGCTTCCATCTTCATTAATCAAGCACAGTGATTAATTTTACATCGCACGTTAGATCGATTAGTCGACCTTAAAAGCTGTCGAGACGGTCAAGGTTCCCGAGAGTAGAGATAAGAATTATCAGAGCAGCGTCGCGTCTGGCCGGGCCGGGATACAGGAAGCTGCAGAGACGCGCTTTGGTGCATCTCCAAAATTCTTTCAATGAGGCTGACGGAGGGAGGACTGCATCTGACGGGCATTCGAGTGGCCTGACATTTTGCTATCGACAGCGTAGCAGGTCGTAAAGCGCGGAAGGACAATTCATGAACGCCGTAAATTTCAAAGGTCGAATTTTGCACCTCTTTTATTCCACCTTTCGTCGGCAAGCCGAGCGAAGCGAAGCACAGGCCGCTAAAACCTTCTTAAGGAGATTAACGCCGCGCTTTCTTCTCGGCGGTCAAGGCCAACGCGGTTTGGTAGAAGGAATTGCCGAGTGGTACGACGGCGGCGCGGTGTAGGTCAACCTAACTTAACTTAGGTTAACCTACGCTAATTGAACTTAGATTAACCTAAACTACGTTAACCTAACCTAAGCTAACGTAACCTAAGTTAACCTAACCTACGTTAACCTAACCTACGTTAATCTAACCTAAGTTAACCTAAGTTAACCTAACCTAAGTTAACCTAACCTAAGTTGACCTAACCTACGTTAACCTAACCTAAGTTAACCTAACCTAAGTTAACCTAACCTACGTTAACCTAACCTAAGTTAAGCTAACCAACGTTAACCTATTAATATATCCTTGGTTAACCTCCGCGGTTGTTCGTCTTTAATCGCAAGGTAATCAAAGATTAATCAAAATGGAAAACAGACGTGGGAAAGACTAATAAAAAAAGAACAACTTAACGGATATTGTACAATAGAGAGCAAAAGTCTCGGGGGAGAGGTGAAGGGACTGTTGACCTCGACTGTACTCTTTTCAGTTCTCGGCAAAAAAGTAAGGATTTGAAATTCAACCCACATCTGTATTACCATTTCCTGTACTGAAGAGAGCTTCACTGAACCATTTGCGCGTAGAAAAGGCTTAAAAAATGCAGAATTTCTACGAGACTAACGACGTCTTCGCGAGTTCGGGAAATGGTTCCAATGTTTAGCTTTTCATAACATAATGATTTGAAATACGCCTCGGAGACCCCTTGTACTCCATAACATTCCGAAATAGTCCCTATGCCTAAAACTGTTTTCATTTCCGGTTTGAAGATCGGGTCCTGGAAATGAGCCGGTGGGGTTTGTCGGACGGGGAAACAAAGGGGACGGGCTGCATTATCAAACATCAAATAGGATGCCATTCGTACTGATTAAAGATTCCGGTTTATTAGATTACTGATCATTTTAACAGAAACACGCTCAAATGCCTACTACGTATATTTTTTTATTTTATTTTTAAATATTAACTCAACCAGAGGGTTCACTTCGAAGTTGCCTCTCATGAGAGAAAGAGACGGAGCTCTGCCCAAAGACGGACACGGTGAGGTCAAGCGGCGTCGCTAGATGGCGCTTCTTAACTCATTTCTACTTAACAATTACGTTCGCATAGCCCCGGCTGCGCGATTGAGAAAGATAATCGTTTTAATTCAATCGGATTTCGAACCCCGAACTCGAGGATCTCAAAACCAACTCCCGGTTCGCAAAGATATCTAAGGCGGCCGAATCACTTCCGGCGAAGGGGTTTGCAAGTCACATCCGGCCTGGCGGACGCGAAATCAAACAAAGCGCGGGAAATGACCGGAACACTGTTGCCAACTCTGACTGAGAACCGAAGTTTCCAACAAACTTGTGTTGAGGCTCACTTAAAGTCTAAGCCTGTTTTTGCGTAACAAACAATTTCACTCGTGCCTCATGAGTGCATAAAGCCTTCATGACTATAGATTCAATCGATAATAGTAAATTTGATAGATTGAGGTTTCCACCTTTCGTTGCGAAGTCGAACCGAGCGAGGCACACGGCGCATGATTTTATACCTAAATTAACTTTACCGGACGCTCACCAAGCCTTATGGGGCTTACTTCTGGGTTTCAGCTGTCTACGGCCGAGAAATAAGCGGTATTAGGCTTGCCGACGGCCAGCGGAAACCAAGGAACTTAAAACAAAACATAGGTTGATCTAACCACCGCGGTTGACACTAACTCTCATGAGTGAAATGTCAAATCAAGTTGAACCACAAATTATCAACGTGGAAAATACATTTTTTCCAACTAACTGAAATTTCTTTACCCATTTTCACCCAAAAAAGTATAAGAAATACGTTGGGTTAAAAAATAAAAGTTTCGCCAGAAATTGTAAAATTTTGTCTATAATATTCAAAAAATAAAAGCGGGCATACAAGCTAGAAAAAAGGGGGGGGGGAATCGTGGCGTTTTAAAAAAAAAACTCTAGCCCAAGGTCTGTTTTTTTTTGTTTTTTTTTACCCGCTTGAAAATGGAACCTATATCTAACCCTCCCCAGAGACCAAAATGGCTATTCGTACTCAAATGATTCGCGGCCGTTTTGCCTAAAAATCAATTAAAGAGATGCGTTGGTGGCGGACGCAGCGGAAGGGATCCGAAGGGTCCCAAGGGAATACGATTATTAAGCCCCTTCCCTCAGCCCCTTCCCCTTCCGCCTGCCCCTATCCCTCCCTCCCTCCTCTCAGCTCAGTTGTGGTTTACGATCAAGATTGCACACGTCTGACCCTCGGAAGCTCCACCAGCGCCGCAACGGCTCATGCATGACAACCTAAATATTTAAATGGCCCGAGTATTCTAGCAAGCGGCGGGCGGATAGGACGGGCGCCAGCGCCACAGATGCTGCAGATATGGACCACACTTCAAAGTCGACCAATCATTAGCGGCTCGAGCGTGCATTGTCTAGAGTTGATCCTTCAGGGGTGTCTATGGTCACGTTTGCAAAAGAACAAAGAGATCTTGGCGGAAGATAGCGGAAAGATTGCGCTTTAATACGTTCCGTGTTGAAAGGGTCCCCCGTTTATGCAATGTAAACATTACCCTGCTCTTGAGCACCCCTGTGAAATTCACGGGATAAAGCTACAAGTAAGATGAACATGTTCGAAGACAAGTAAAATTCAAGGTTAACTTAAACGCAAGGCAAGCTCGCTTAAACACGAGTGAAATGCTCAAAAACAAAGTTAACATCGTCGTAATTATTAATTATGTTGGCAATATGCGATACGAGCGACACAGACGGCAAGACTGCAAACCAAGTAAGGACACCGAAAGTTTCGGAAGCTTTGACAACCCCTAGTGTAACCTGGCGCCGCCATTGGCGCCACAGCTGATTGGCCCAGTCACCTGCTTAGCAGCTGTCGACGGTCACACCTGTCAGGTGTGAAGTTCTGAGTGAACTTCCAAGTGCGCACCGTTAACCCTCACTTATTCACATTTCGCAGCCAAGTCGGCGAACAAACTTTTCGCCGACAAGAAATAGCAAACTTCCATCGGGGCGGTAAATGAAAGCCATTTTCCTGAATGAGTGACCTTACAGCATCGTAAAATATGGCGGGCTTCAAACTTTTGTAACGCTTGTCGATTAACTGGACCGTGTTATCAACTCGACTAGTTTGCCCGCAAGAAAAGTGCCCTCACAGGGTTTAACTTTACTTGATCTGAGATCGTTGTACTTCGTGCGGTGTACGGTGGATGAGATTTCTTACGGTTAGGCCCGCTCCAAATCCACCAAAAAGCTTTCTTGCACTGAGCAAAAAAAAAAAAGAAATGAAAAGAAAAGAAAGAAAATAAAAAGGGAAAAAAGGAGCACTTAATTTTGACCGATTTTTCGGCTCAGAAAATGATGAACAGGTTTTTAATTTTCAAATAACGACATTATTTTCTCCATGTTTAGTTTAATGGTGTTTTTGAATGGATTAAAGTTTTGATTTTACTCAAAATTGGGACTGGATTAAAGTTTTGATTTTACTCTAAATTGGAAGAGAGGATTTTACTCAAAAAAAAAGGTAGTGATTTTTAGGGACATCATTAGGTTGCCATACTTGCAAAAGGACAGCTCACTGGGCGTAATGGGGTTATATATCAAGATCGGGTTCTAAATTCAATCATTCTTATCACATGGCATTCTGACTCATACAAGCACACTCCATCGCTGACTAAGAGTATCCTATTTAAAAGTACCCATACAAAAGACACTCATCAAAAAAAATACCGCTACTAGATACATGATAAAAAAGCTATATTTGAAAGTCGCCTTTTTAAAACCATCCCTTAATTTGAACGATCAAAAGTTAAAATTAAGTTGCAATCTCGGTACCGATTTATGGAGAAAAAAACATATTTGGTATATAAAAAGCTATAAGAAACTTGTAAATCATCTGAAAAACCTGTGAACATTTGCACGTATAAACTATCAATATAAAGTTCTCAAAACAATGGGTTATGTATGCAGATCAAAATAATTAAGGAACCGTAAAATAAAACTTTGTGAAAGGATTGCCTCGCTGTCTTTATCACTGAAGTTTTGAGGTTGCATTTTAACCTTCTGAGGTTCACTCACACTCCGGTCCAACCTTCACTTTCGCTATACGAATGAAGGACACAAGACCGCATGTAAGATGCCTCGTGCCTCGCTTCGATATGGCTCCGCTCAGCTTGACAACAAAAAATAAGATGTGGAAAAATGCGGCTTTTAAAAAATTAAGGCAGGATGTCGATACTCTATGGATCATTCTGATAATCGAATAGGCCTAATTGGAGGACTATCGACGGGCCGTGGTTTGGCGCCCTCCGCCAAATCTTTGCGATTAAGTAAATTTTCAAAACCCGGGGACTTTCCGCATTCGCGCCGCAAAAAAAAAAGCACACGATCAGCGCACTGCAATGGGTTTAATGCTTCCATCGCTCCTATGGTCACCGGAAGTCAGTCAGCTTAATTAAAATGGCGTCGAGGTGGGAGGAGGAACGAGGCCTGCAAGTGGCGCGCAAATTTAAATAGGCCAAAGGCTGTTTTCCTCCATATTATTCCAAAATCGTGCTGCTTAACAGAAGCGCACCGCGAATACATCGTAAAATATCAACAAAGCTTAGAGGTGATTGGCTAGAGTATACTCTACGCAAAAGTATACACTGATAAGTATTATCAGTATATACTTTACGACGCTATACGCCGCGTCGGCCGACGTTCATTAAAATATAGGTACGATAAAGTAGTGTTCCTTTATTGAATACCCTCACGGAAACTTCTCGCTACCGGAAACGTATTCATAACTATACAATGGGACTTCCGTTTTCCTGTTAATAATAAATCAAAAAAATCAGTAGATAACGAAAGCTTTCGTTTATGTAAACATTTTTGGTCTAAACGACTTTTTGTTCCAAACCTTTTGTCTTTTAAGACCTTCAATTTCCACTAAATATGAAAAAAGTGGATTTCCACATATTAATTCGAAATTTGGAAATTTCACAATAAGAATTTTTCCAATTCAAAATGGATTTGAATTCGATTTTAACGGATTTAATAATGATTGCCTGCAGGGAATTAAAAAAAATCCAGGCAAAACAAACAGAGCCCATAACGTTATTCCCAAATTCAGAGACAGAAAAAATACTTTTTTTTTCCGCCCGACAAAGTTTTCCAAAAGGCGCAAAAATATATACGTTGAAAAGACAGGCAGACCTGGAGGAGGAAGGCGAATATATACAACGAATAGAGTACGATATATTCCACAGTAGAAACGCACTCATTAGCATATAAACACTTGAACGCATACACTCGCACACACAGCAGCAGCCCCCTTTGAAATGGTGATGGATCCCCTGCCGACTGAACTGCCGTCTTTTCGTATACGCGCCTTAGAAGCGCTTCATCAAGTCTTCAAGGGGTCAACTTGAACACTAAACGCCTGCAATCCACACTTTTCGTTACCTCTAAACTGGAACTTTAAGAACTTCCAGTTTGATACATTTCCCATTACTTCGTTTGAAAGGCTAAAATTTCCACCTTTATGTTTTCCCCTCCGTCGCCAAATCCAAGTAGAGCGGTCTTGAGCAAGAAAAAATTGTTGTTGCAGCACTAAGAAAAGTGAGTAAAGTTTACTAAAAATTAGAAAAATAACTAAAAAGTACGACAGCCAAACTTGGCTAAACGCTAACAAGTTAGCTAGTAAACGTTACTGTTACAGAGTAGGCCTACTGTTTACAATGACGTTTACTGGCAAATCTGGTAACGTTTACTAGCCAAGTTGGCTGTCTCTTTTTTTTTTTTTACTATTTTTTAGTCAACTTTTCCCACTACCGCCCACCGATGCCGCTCGGCAACAGAAAAAATATTTTAGAGGATCTTTTCAGTTCAGTATTGTCACAATTTAAAAATATCACCCCTCTGGAAACCTGAAATTTAATTATTTAGGCATTTTCCAAAGCTTAAAATTGCGTGTTTTAATGAAAAAATCCCTTTTAATTTCTCTTGAGCTGAATTTCACTCCAAATACTTTGGGCTGTTATGAGTTAACTGACGCAGGTTTCTCCGTGAAGGAAAAACAATATTTTGTCACTATATCAACTAAAATTTTCTTGGCATCAGAAATAATCTCTTTGGGATTACCTCAGCTGTCTAAAAAGTTAACCGCGTTTAAATTTGACAAAGTTAAGAAATCTGGCAACACTGACCGTCAGTAACCGTAGCGGGCATTACGTGACCGTGACCGTATCCCCAAGATAAACGCGATACTCCCACGAATACGTTATCAATAACGGTGAAAAGATTCTTCCTCATCCGCGATATTTGACGGGTGAAAGTCGTCAGATTTTCTTTCCCCGAAAGACAAGAAAGGAAATAAAAAGCATGAGACAGAAGATAACGACGCCTGGCCAAACAAACCGGCGCTCGAATGTCCCTGCCAAGGACGCAAACTAGAAACTTATTCTCGGTAGTTTTATTAGCAGTATTATAAACACTTTTCGAGGTCTCGTCAATTCTGTCTCAGATTTGCATATTAAACGCTGTTGTAGCGGGAAACTTAAGGGATGCGAGCTGCTGTTGCACAATCGTTACTACTCTGGTTGGTCACTAGAGCGTAGGTTTTCTGCACATCCGACCGTTGCTTGTGAGTTAGCGTCCGTTTATGAAACATCTCCTCCCCACGCACGCATAACGTAAGCGCAGATACATTTTTCCGATCCCCATAAGAGCTACCGTAGCTCTTATGCAGCGGGAAAGAGAAATATAGAAAGTAGGCAACCCGTCGTGCAAAGTTAGGCAACCCGCTGTTCAGCCGCCCTAGTCGTTTGGTCTGTATCCGCCACTGGAGCTACGTTTTGTGGATTTGATTAATAACGAATTAAAATTGACCACAAAAAAAGGGAGTTGCTATGACCCGACATGCATTCACATAGGGAGACTTGAACGCACGGAGCCCAACCTAATACATATTAAATAGGGCAGTCGGGTATATAGACACTCCCCCCCACAAAAACGCCAAAAATAACGATCATTGAGATAATCAAAAGCAGAGCTGCTAGTGACTTAATAAAAACATAAACTACTTTCAGATTACTGTATTGTTTTCGGTTCATTTTCGATACGAAATAATCGCGCAATAAATCGTGACAATTGCATCGGGTCTGCACCACACCCGATTTTATTGAGATGAAAATAATTTGCGATTGTTGAAAGAACAACTTTTTGCGGCATTTTCGGTGATTTTTTTTTTTCACTTTTTTCACTTCTTTTTTTTGAGATAGTTTGAAAGATTTTTTTTCAATTATTGTGCACTATTTTTTTGTTTAACTCGCAAAAAGATCAGCTCTTAAGTAACTTTCTTCGAAATTATCCCTAATCTTAAATTTGAGAACACAAAATCACTCGATGGTAACAATATTTGGTTGAATGAAAAGCGGTCCTGCGTGACGCAAAACCAATTTTATAGATGTTGAATTTATTATGATAGGAGAAAAAATGTCCCAGTTTGTATCGAACAGGCAGTTTCAAGGGTCCTTTGGGCCCCATAAATTCTTATTTTTTCATGGCTAACGTACTTCGGTTTCCTCCCTACAAACCTCTCTAAATAATTAAATTAATTTTATTTATATTTAGCTTAGCTTATATGGGCAGTGACCTTTCCGTGAAATAGGGGCCCTTCTCATAAATTTAAAATAATACGGCAAGACGAATTGCCGAGCCAAATATAACTTGCCCTTATAAACACGAAGGGTTCAAGATATTTATCCTCCTCGGCTGCCAAGATGACTCACTGCAGATTCAAGTTGAATTTTCCGCCCCTTTGTTCCACCTTCCGGCTCCAAGCCGAGCAGAGCGACGCACAAAGGAACTCACCGAACCTGACCTATCGGTCCACAAGTCTGATACAGCTGAGAAATAGTTTCATTATAGTTATATATTAGTTATGCTAGTTATATTATTACAAGACCGATACAGCTGAGATATACTGTAGTTATATTTGTATTATTTATAGTTATAAATTAAATAGTTTATCAGCCTTGGCGGCCAGGTTAAAGGGTTCATTGACCTAGCTTAGTTTAGGTTAGGTAACGTAACTCGTGCCTCGCTATACTTGACTCAACAACAAAAAGTAACACAGGAGGTGAAAATAATATAATTTTAAAAAAATCAAGGAAGTGTAATGAAAGCTCGCCAACCGGTTAACACGATGGCCAAAATATTTAGCGTAAGGAGACCTTTTGCTTCCAAACATTATCAACTTAAGCTGCCTCCCAAAGAGGTTCCGCGCTTCTGTCAACTTTGGATTTCATCTTGCAGATACACAAAACACGGCCAAAACTTAATCCTTTGGCTCATTGGAGCATTTTCTTTTGTTTGTACTGATAACTACGTAAATATTATTCTCCGACATGTAGTCCGACAAGCTTAAAAATAGATCAGAGGAATAGTCTCAAAGTCCTGTTTTCAATCAATTCTATTCTTCCCTGGTTCAACCTTTCATGACATTATAACGAATATGACGACGTCAGATCAGGCCGAATCCCCGGCGCGTCCCTTCCCTCCACAACTCAACGGTCAAATATTGATTTTCCCCTCAAAACTTTTGAGAATTACTGACAAATGAGTCGGAGTAGCATAAGTGGTGTTCACTATATTCCTTGTAATTTTTTTCTTCTAATGTTTCCTAATAGTAAAATTTCGACGAAGTTTTGTTAATCCGACCGATTTGAACGGATATTTTTTAGCCGCCAATTCCGTCCTGAACGACTTTTACGTGATCCAGTGACAATAAGCCACATGTTTTTGGCCCAGTCGGTTAACCTTGAAAAAAAAAATGAAGCACTTATTCTATGTATACACCATGGAATACAGTGGCACAATCAGAATAACGAATCAGGTAGGGTTTGCGGGGAAATCCCGTTTATCTCGTTCACAGATTTGGACAGTAAAATATCTAATACATTTGAAACAAAAGTCATGCAGAGAATGTAATTATTATGTCCCTGAGAAAAATAAAAATAAAATGTAGAAGCAATACGCAATTTTAGCTTTTTGGCTGTGAAAACAGTCAAACCTTGATGTAAAAGAAGTAATGTCAAAAACTAATCTGCTAAAAAATGTACGGATGTTTTTGGGGCAACGTCAAAAATGCTTATGAAAAAATGGATTGAACGTACTAGGTGAAATTATTACATGTACCGGTACTTGCTCCAAGTCGTGACGTGTAAAATGCGGCATAATTAATGAAATCAGATTGACGCACGAGGGCCCTCGAAGTTCTGTTTTGCAAGGAGGGCCTTTGTCCTACGTTAGCCTGTAATTACATGACATACGATACAGTGGAGGTCAATCTATACTTAGTGTCACACACGAAACTCAGACTGGGAGCTTCGATTAATTTATTGTATGTTGGGTAAAACGCTTATTCGCACTCACAACATACACCATGGGTCCCCGAACTTTCGGAAACCGATTATTCGCCGAATGAGAAATTGACGTAAATGATATAATACAGGACATTTTTTTAAATGAGATTTCGTTTTAAGATTACTTTTTCAAGATAATAAAAAGGACGCTGAAGCTGACGATGAAATTCGGGGTTACGATAAAACTGAGGTGGCGTGCTTTCGATAAAGGGTACCCGACATGCAATTACATTGACACATAAATGAGTAAGACGCCCCGAAAAGGCGCCATTTTCGAACAAGAACCAATGAGGATGTAAAGGCAAAAAGGCGGGAACTTCGTGTGGTTAGTTGCCAAATTACGGAAAGATGATGGTCGTCATTTATTAGTACGAAACCGGTTTTAGGAGATCTTTGTATTCCGCGCAATCGTTTTTTGGTGGGAAGGGTTCCGATTGGCTCGAAAACTAGCTGGGTTCCGACTTGCGAAGATGCCAAGTAATTAATTTGCTATCACTGAAAGTACGGGGGCTTTAACAAGCCCACTGTTGTTACGGCACAATGCTTGCAATGCTAGTCAAGGTAAAGCTCTGCGAGGAGAGGGGTAAATTAGGCTTCTAGTTATTTGCAGACTTAGGATTAGAAGTGTAAAGACAGTTGTTACCACTTTCAGTGAAGTTTAAGTTAGCTAAATCAAGCTTAAGTTAAGTGTGGTTTGGTTCGGTTTGACAGCCTTGCTTATGATGACAGCGAAAGGTAGAAAACAATAGCAAAGGCAAACTTTTAAAACCAAGAGGCGAGTACTGACAGAGCTAGAGACTTGTGGACACTTGGGGTCGATGGTTAAGTTGCGGGTAAAATTTGACATGAGTATGCTATTGACAGGACAAAGCTTATAACCCCTGCGTTCGGCCACCGCAATTCAATGCGTCGAGGAGAAGTGGCGTGCCAATTCAAAGCCAAAATGCTCAAGGTAAATATTCGGCAAATATTCCAGCCCAACTGGCGGGTGAGTTTTAACGGCCCGAAACACCGTTTGAGCTATCTTTAGCTGTTAGAGATAATGCCTTTCACCCGTTGACTCAGCAACAGTTGCCCCGCGTAGTATTCGCATTGAAACAGGTGGTACCCCGTTCGCATCCCTGTGCGACGCCAGCCGGCCCGCCGAGCTGTGACGTCACAACGTGAGTTGTGTTTATTGAAAACACCGCGCCGGGCGGCCAAGGTTTATTTCGCTAGCGCTTGTTTACATTGCTGTGGCAGACTTGCCTCCCCTGCGAACAGCTGTTTCCACCTGCTCAGCATTTCGGCTGGCCGTGTCGTTATTTCGGTGAGCGGTGTGTTCGTTATAGGAGAAGATTTGCGACTCACCATATGAAATGAAGCACGAAGAGGAAGACGCCGGGAACAACTAGGTCGTCGCTACCGACGCCCCAACGTCGCCTGAATATGACGATCCCCGGCATCGCACACGAGCATTCGCCGACCTGAGGCGAGGCACTTTGGCGAAACAGTCAACCTGATCCTGCCAGAGCCAGATGGATACGTTTGCGTCTGGGCCCGTGGCTGGCCGTAGCCATGTGAGACAGGCGGCGGCGGCGCGGCGAAGACGAGGACGGGGCGAACGGGCGTGCTGCCTCACTGTTGTGGCAGTGGCGGTCGCGGAGGCAGGCGGTGGCGGCGGCGGGGCGAAGCGGCGGGCGCGGAGGAGCGAGGCTGGTGGAGCGGTGGTTGCGGTAGCCGGCGTAGCACTAGCGGTAGTTGTGCGAGCGCGGCGGTGGCAGAGCAGCGCGGCCGCGGCAGCAGCGGCGGCGGGGCGGCAAAGGTTGCCTCGCCTCCGAGGCGACAGCGGCGGATTCGCCGCAACAAGACAAGGCTGTGGGCAGCCCCGCGGCAGCGCGGCGCGGCGGCTCGCGGTTCGCCGTTGGCGATTTATATTAGAATATTAGAAGCTTGTAAGTTAAGTGATTAGTTCGGCGAGCACGGCACGGTGCCCAGCCACATCGCTGGGCTGGGCCCTTGGCACGGGCACGGCTTGGGCGGGCGTGCCCGTAGTTGCCTGTCTCTCATCTCATACCGTCCTGACTAACACACAAAAAGCATTGCTGAGGCTGTAGCCGGAGGTGGATGAGAACTGTCTAGGGGTAGTACGGTTATTTCAAAGGTTGATATATACACAGTCTGTAAGGC
>Ga0058701_10003483_pt1 | contig 12462 bp, 8 predicted proteins | sample AgamicOrMae_FD_97039 | JGI IMG/M metagenome (GOLD analysis project Ga0058701, IMG submission 97039) | Agave microbial communities from Guanajuato, Mexico - Or.Ma.e | ecosystem: Host-associated > Plants > Phyllosphere > Phylloplane/Leaf | place: Guanajuato, Mexico | collected 2012-06-04
CTCGGCTCCCCTGAGCGGGCGCCGAGAAGTAAGCGGCATCAGGCTTGGCGACCGTTTAGTTGGGTAACCCTAGGTTAAGTTAGGTTAGGTGCCTAGTGCCTCGCTTCGCTATCGCTCCGCTCGGCTTGACGACGGAGGGTGGCACCAAATTTAAACTAAAAGGTTGAAAATGCTACCTTAAAAAATTACAGTGCGACAGAGAGAGGGGCTGGGAGAAATACAGGACTACGACGTATCGTGAGAGGGTGGAGGAGGTCTAAGGAGAGTGGAAGAGGTATGGAAGAGGTCTGGAAGGTGCAGTAAGATCCTTGAAAGAGTGGAAGAGTCATAGAGAGGGTATAAGACGCCTAGGATGGAAGATATGTCGTGAGGGTGAAAGATATCTGGAGGGTGGAAGATATCAGATATCTGGAGGGTGGAAGATATCTAAAGGATGAAAGAGGGACATGGAGATAGTCCATGGCGCCAAAGAGGGTGGAGGACATTGCGAAGAAACTTGCGTTGAAGTCTCTTTTGCACCTACATAATACAGTCGTCGCCGTAATCACAAGTAGTGTCACCTCTGTCACGGATAAGTCCAATACCCGTGTGAACGAACACGTCTCTTGATTGCGGATGTACAACCCTCTCAATTCAATCTCCAAACAATTCTTCAACTTCATTTTAATTTCCCGTGATATCAGATATATTTAGCGTATGCGATACTATGAAACTACTCACACTGACTGAAGACAAGTTAGCGCGTTCATGAATAACTGAAGAATCGTTTAGCTGCTTCTTGCGTGCACTAATTGGTCGATTAGCACTTTTTTCGGTGAGTAGATGAATGTTTTCAGAAAGTTTTCTTAAGTTTTAGAAGCGTTACAATCGTAAAATATGGTGGTCACCTTATGCAGCAATCAGAAGTTTCTTACTCGTGTTCGTTTTACCGCCATATCATCAAAAAATAACGTTCGCTCGTTTCGAGTCAAATCCATTGAGCTGCTTCGGCTGTGACAATCACGATGACTCGAAGACGAGGGAATGTCATTTAGAGTAACGAAAAGAGTATACACGTCTGCAACTACCCTAGAATGGGCCGATTCTGATCATAACAAATAGAGTAAAAACTTGCAAACAGGTCTCTAGCTGACAATAGAGCCGCACTGGGCAACTCTTGTGACGAATGCTCACTAGGTCATACTGCTCCGACCTTGGCTGCTAATCAGCCAACCATGAATACAGGGCGGCATTTTTTCGCGAACAGGATCGTCGTACCGTTCCGCTCGCTTACAGCTCACTTTTAGTTATCTTTCAGCTAGATTTAAGCCCGCTCCCAGCCCGATTCCACCTTGATTCCGACCCGCTTCAAACCCGCTCCAAGCCCGCTCCCAACCACTTTCAAGCCCGCTTCCAGCCTCTTTCCAGCCCGCTCCCAGCTTCGTTTCAGTCCGCTCCCAGCCCGCTTTCAGCTCTATTTCAACCCGCTTCCAGCCCCCTCCAAGCCCGTTTCCAGCTCGATCTCAGCCCGCTCCCAGTCCGTTCCCAACTCGATTTCAGCCGCCCCCAGCCCGCTTCCAGCCCACTCCAGACCTGAACCCACCAACTCTCGTCGCACCTAGCTACGAAATGCGTTTTGATTCGATTTTTTGCGCTTTATCTTATCAGCCTATAACGCACTAATGAAAACAGGAGCAGCTATTTTAGTACCCAAAACCTGTACTGGGTAGGTAAAAACGAGTATGCGTAGTATTTTGGTAGTTTTGAGATAAGAATCAGAAAGCTCTCGACGATTCTTCCTTTTGAATGGCAATACATACGTCAATCACGAAAATCAGCCGAAATACTAATAATAACCGGTTACTCAACTGTTAATTTGAAAAGGTTGCTCAACATCTCAAGTTCTACCTTCCCTCAAAAGGCCAAGAGCAGCAGGGCGCAAGACATCCAACCAAACCTAACTTAATCTAACCTAACTTAACCCAACTTAACCTGACCTGTCGTCGACAAGCCTCATACCGTTAGCGAAGGTCTACATTGTGCCTCACTCCCAAACCAGTAATTTAGAGTAAATCAAAGAACTCCTTTTACGCTGTATCCAAGAAGTGCCGCCGGGTTCTCAAATTCTCGAACAGACACACTTTTGCTCACCACTGTACAGTTCACACCGTCTGTATAAAAAGCTTGACAAAGCAAATTCCTTCCCTGGAAACCTCGTCGCAGATTTCTCTCGGCAAACAGTGCTAAAACTTTTTAGCATGAACGAAACGCGCTGCGTATTAACAAACGCGGAAACAAAGTACCAAAGATTGCTCAAATCAACAAAATAAGCGCTTAGGTTAACACTCTGAACGCTTGGTAGACAAGAACAAAATTTTCGCTTGCGCGCTGCATTGTGGTACCTGATTCGGTACCCCCCCCCCCCAACCTTCGTTGCAGATATTCATTGAGAACGATGGGTTGCGCAACAACGCACAATTTTAATACGGTAACTTGTTTACGAGGATATGCAGTACCACAACCGATACCCTCAGGAGAAACTACAGGATTTTTAGGTCCGAAACTATTCAACGTTTGTGCCTCTAAGAGATTTCAACTTTTTAGAGTAGAAATATCAGTGTATTTAGTGATCAGTAACCCATCATAACAGTCTACACTAAAAATTCGTCGATATTCAATATCTAACCTATCATTGAGTAAAAATTCGCCTAATTCCAGCGGTGAAAATTCGTCCTTTCTGCTATCAGAGAAAAGTTTCAAGTACCGTTCCGGTGACAGTACTCAACTTCTGTTCAAAAGACGGTTCTCCGGTACCATTTCAGTGACAGTTCCCCGAAACTGTATTAATGAAAATTAGAAAACGTTGTTTCCGTAAAAAAATCACGTCTTCATGAATCTCCTGCTCGAAAAATACGTAAACTGATATAAAATAAAATTGACGACCGCGTCTAGGATGTTTTTCTGATTTCACTGACTCGTGGAAGCTGCAATATCTTTGTAAATGCCGATGTGATCAGCTGATTTACTGCTTACAGGTCGGAGCAACGCCCTCTACGGAGCCCCCCAGCAAGGAGCTGGAGGCCAACCAAGTCCACCACAACGGTCTAGGTCAGTGAATTTTAGTTTTACTGAAAGTATTCCGCAAAATCAGCGTTTTGCCGTACAGTACATTTAGCAGCCCGTTCTGATTTCTTTAAACATGTCACCAGGACAAAAATGTCGAATAAATATTTTTCAAAGGCATGCGGCCAACATTTAAAAGCGATAAGTAAACCATTCATTTCATGACGATACAAAAAGATGTTTTTTTACGTTATTGTGGATACGCAGGCTTATCTTTAGATTTTCGAGAAACTTAATTCAATGCGCGGTCGAGTTTCATCAATAAATTTGTTTTGAAAGGAAGTTACTTTGCGGTTATCCGGATTAAATTTTGTGACGTGTCTAGTTTTTTGCTCAGGAATTTTTCAGAGGTCGTAAAACGAAGACCACAAAATTCCGGAGAGGCCGAATCAAAATTATTCAACGTCAAAGAATCCATATTTTACATCTGAATGCAAAGAAAAACGTCTTGAACTCCAGCTGCGAAATCCGGGGGAAGATTTCCTCCATCAGATTTTATTTTATCTTTTTACTTGTTTTTTTTACGCTCAACATCCCGGATGTTGTTTTACAAAAAAATATACGTTTTGGCGATTCAAAATCTACTAAAATTTTCGCAATTTATTTTAAATTACTTAGAATTAAAGCACATACGTAATGAAATTGGTAAAATTGGAGTTATTATATTTACTAAAATAGAGATAAGATTAAAACAAGTCATAACATTGCAAATTCGCATTTCCAAAGGTCTTGATAAGATGAATTACGCCGTTTCAGGTTAATCAATACGTAATGCAAGTAACTTTCTTATTTCTACGGTTCTGTCCCTAAAAGTAGCATGTCCAATTCTTAATCATCAATGCCCAATCGCAGTAAACAATAACCAAAAAAAATCCGCATAAATAAAAAAAATGCTGGGCACAAAATTTTAGGAGGGTTCGTGTAGAACACAAAAATTTTCATGTCTAAAAACAGCGTTCAAATTATCAAGTAATGCCTAAAAACCAGGATATCGAAAATAAGGCCGAAATTTCAGACCTCGCTTATTCAGGTCATGTATAAATCGAAATCGCGTGAAATGGCGAATAATTTAATATAATTTTTTAGGATCTCAGTCCTCTTTCATTTCTACCGAGACCATGTGAGGCATTTTTTTAACAAGCACCGAGCACGAGAACGTTGATACATATCATCTCGTTGAGCTGTCCTCTACTCTATGCATTTTCTGAACAATGAAAATTTCCACCTATTTTCATGAATTTTAAGAAGAATCACCTGAAATTTGCCCAAATCAAGAATTTGATCCAATTCAAAATATTTTTGGAGGGGACATTTCGAGCGATCTTCTTATTTCCGATTCTTAACATATGTTTTGGCAAGACAATGCTTTTTTGATATAGAGACAGTATAATTTTTTTGTTGCCCCAAGATTTTGTTTTTCTTGGTACAATTTTTTTTGCTGTAAGAAAAAGATTATTAAACAAAAATTGTTTAGTCACTATAACAAAGAGACATTTTCTTGGCATCAGAAATCATGTCTGCCGGATATGAGAATTTCTATTGCACGGAAAAAATGGTTTTGTTACGGCAACAAAATTAGGGACAAAAAATAATTTTTTTGTCACCGGAACCAAAAATTTTGCCGCAACAACCAAACGTTTTGATGATAGAACCAAACATTTTGTTGTTGTAACAAAATATTTTTCCTATCCCTATTTTACCAAATGATTTTGTTGGTATAACAAAACCTTTTTTCTGTTTGTATCCTTCAGAGAATTCCGCTGGAATCGTTGGGAAGGGCGCAAACCGGTGCGAGAACTTCATGCCGCGGTATGCGGGTTGCCTACACTGGTCTCCGATGACAGTTGTGACTTAGTCACTGAATCCGTATAGCTTCTGTTGACACTCGACCCGATACTTAGTCCATTCCAGCCTTTAAAGGAGATAGGCATCCTTCCGGCTTAGGTGAGGTTTGTGACCTTAGCGTAGGAGACGCGGTTCGCGAGGTGTCTATACTCGAGGCGTAGCAACGCGATGCGACGCTTGTGGCTGGAACTGACTTTGAGGTACAACTACCGGATTCACTGAAACAAGGCCGTTGAAGCGCGGATGTCCCAAGACACGGAGGTGTTTCCTGGCTGTGACTTCGGGTAGATATCAATCAATGTCTCATGTGCGCGTCTTCAAGGATGATACAACGCGTCCGGTCAGCTAGATATGTAAGGTTGCCTTGAGTCAGCTTGGGAAGGCATGACTAAATAAACATGATATACTTGGTCACGCTTTTATAATGAAGTGGAAAAAAAGCAATTTTGAAAAAAAGAGTTGGCCGAATATATATCATCGCCTTTCTCCACGCAGAAACAGAAACCATTTTCAAGTTGCTGGTGCTGGCCGTGTCATTGTTTTGAGCCGCCTTTTAGCTTCTGTTGCAACAGAACAATACCAAGAATTTGTCTTAAGAGAATACCAAGAAATCGTCTCGAAAGAGGTTACTGACCCATTGAAATTCTTCCGTATAAGCCGCGGAAGCGAAAAAAATGTATTTTTGCTGCACAAATTTATTTGAGCACTGAAATTCACAGAATTTTCGCTGAATCTCAGACTCTCTGATTCAAATTTAGAGTGAATATCGGTGATGTAGAGCGCTTTTATCATTGTTTGCTTCCTGTTTAGCTAATAAATACCAGTCAAATAATACAAAAAAAAATGAAGAGACAAAAAATTGATAATTTAACCTGGAGGAAATTCAACTATATTCCATTACGATTTTTCTCTTTCAATGCTGATTTTCATGGTCAGGGAGTCATCGAGTTTGGGAAGCGGCAGTTTTAGCAGACAGGGACAAGTGTCCCTTTGTATTATCTTCGGCAAGATTCGTAAAAGGCCGAAAGAGGGCTTTGAGCTGCCATCAGCAGGTACACCACGTGTTTTGCACGTGATCAGTCGGGAGAAGGCGACGAGGCGGGAGTTGAACCCGAACCCGTTCGGAAGGTTTCGTGTCCTTGAACTCCAAGATGGCGGCCGAGCTGGGCTGAGCTGAGCGTCCTCTGCTTTTATTAGCAGAGTATTTTCGTCGGCAGATATTTAAACTGGAGTGGCCGATGCCGTCTCTGACGTCTAGCGCTTAAATGTCTTATTTAAGACTGTCAAGCGAAAAGTGTGAAGCTAAGCAACCGAAATTCATAGGAGTTTCCTAGCGTTGATCGATTAAGGTATCCGACCTAACAATGTAAGCATTATCCAGTAACTCAAATAGACGATATTAAAGTAGTCATGCGAAGGCCACAAAAGAGATTGTGTTGTGGGCGTTTAAATGAGGTACTTGCGAAAATTGGAGGCGTCACGTGACATCCGCCGGAAATAGCACTGGCTAATAGAGTTTCGCGCGCTTTTTTTTATAAACCGATTCGCTGCACTCACTGGTCGACTAGGTAGAAAAAACCTGGCCCACTTACTACGAAATCTGGGAGAGAGGTTAATGGGCGTAGGTTTTACGATCTGCGTGAGGCCTGCTTACTGCGGCATTTTACCATTCAAACGATTTGAGATACAGTGCGGTCAAGACAGCTGGTATTTTTCTTTGGTATGCGATGCAAATCGCAGATACACTTGATATGCGACCGGAGAGCTAATGTATAAACTAATAATAGAGGATATCAGAGGCCTTATACGTGATATAAAAAACTGTTACGTGAAATGGAAAGCTGATATGGGACACTGGGAAAGCTGCTGTGACAAAGAAAGCTCCTATGGGTGATATAGAAAGTGATATAAAAAAAGAGGCCGCAGTTTATCGTAAATATACCTTGGCGCACATTTCAAAGTCCATCTAAGGGTCGCTAAGTGCACGTTTGGAAGTGACCGAGGGGCTATAAGTCCAGGGGAGGAAGCAGTGGACAAAGACTCGTACGACGATTGGAATTTGGCAAGAGACGGCATGTCTTCTCTCGAGTGAATTATCTTAAGGGGAGACTTCCTGCGCCATCGTCCACTGCCCCAAAAATCTCAATCTCACTTCACGATCTCGTCGCGAGTCGGCCACCCGCCGCAACCCGCCAGCAATCATTTAATCAAACACAATTCGCCCCCTGCGAAATCCTACATTCATCTGTGCGTACCAAACTCTGAGGTGACGTCTAGTTAACCCACTACCGCCCAGCGGTGCCGTTCGGCAACAGAAAAAATTATTTTAGAGGATCTTCTCAGCTCAGTATTCTCACAATTTAAAACAAGAGGCTTCTCAGTTACGTCTCGTGCCTAAAAATATCACCCATCTTAAAACCTGAAATTTAATTATTTAGGCATTTTCCAAAGCTTAAAAGTGCGTATTTTAATGGAAAAAATCCTTTGAATTTCTCTTAAGCTAAATTTCACTCCAAATACTTTAGGCTGTTTTGAAACCAGACATGAAGTGGCGTGTGGAGTCAAGCAGTTTAGAGTAAATGAATGGTTAACATCAAACAATATTTGGTTAGGTGAACCCAAGTCAAATCAAGCAACGCTTTTGTGCCTTGCTCTTCTCGGCTTGGCTACAAAAGGTGGAAAATAAGAGGTCGGATTGCAACACATCATCTTAGGTCAAGACCTTAGAGGCCTGTGAAAGTTGAGCTTTTTTTCTTAACATGGCATTATAACCTAAAACCAGTTTTGCAGGGTAATATCACGTTGGTGTCCGAACCACACAATATCATACTTTCTCTATGTGTGTGCTGAGTCATTCATACGATGTCTAATTCATTTGTGATTAGTCTACGATGGAAATCCTTTTAATCAGACGTTATTAATGAATGTAGGTGAGCGCATTGCGTTAGGATCTCAACGCTAGGCGGGACACCAGAGGCAAACTTTTGCGTCACCTTTTCGTCACGTGCTTTCGGATCGTCTGACAGTTCGTTGATCCTTTACGTTATCCGAAGACGTCAGTAAAAAGATTTGTCATAGGCAACCCACAATGCACGAATGTGTGGCGGGTTGCGTATGCCAACTAATGACAGTTGATTGTCTCAAGGTTTCCAGTTTTGCTTCTTCTAAAGTTTTGCTTTTTTTGTGTTCATTTTAGTATCTATTAACTAAAAAAAAAGTTTCAATTTTTTCGCGGGCTTGATTTTTTATAGGATTTTCATCATTTTTTAAAAAATGGTTGTTATATTTTTTTGTGTATGTTTCAATTCTCGTTTTTTTTTATTATTCCTTATAGGTTTTTCGTTTTTTTTAATTATTCATAATTTTTGAAATTAGTCCTTAACCTTTTTCTCGATTTTGGAAAAGTTCGATCCTTGTCTATTGAGGGTTCTGAGTTTGAAGTCTTGACTTTCTTTTGAGTTTTTCGAGTTTTAGGCGTTTTTTTGATGTTTTTTTTTTTATTTATAGAAGCTTTCTGTTTATTTGTTTCTTAATGTTCCCAAGTTTCCAGTGCCTGTTTTAACTTCGTTTTTTCATTTCGCTGTTTCCGCTTTCGTTTGTCTTCAGATTTCTGATTCTCATCGACTTTTTGAATTAAATTTCGGCATACCATTTGATTGGTTTATTTTTCACTTTCCCGAAGGAAAGGCCGGGCGTTGAGTTTATTTATTTTCGGTTTTATGCGGTTAACCCACACTACAATTATCGTGTGCCTGTTAAAATAGCTGCGGAAGAAAACCGCAAGTCTCTGGCTGAAATCTACTCGATTTCAGCCACTTTGGGTCATAAAAGCTACCGCACATAATTCCAAACATGAACTTAAAATTCTTGGCACATGTAGCACACTCAAAAGGCTGCTAAAAATTAACAGCTGTTAACGAATTTCGAACAGTGTCGAAGAACGAACGAACACATGCACCCGATTCCCACCAACCGTGAAAATGGAACTCGAAATAGATATCTTTATTCTATAGATCGTGTCGGACAGTGTGTGCTTGTAATGATGTGCACTCGAGGCTCGATCGTAATGAGCAAGTTCTCGGCGAATTGTTAATTTAAAAGAACGGGTACTTAGTCAATGATTATTCAGGCTTACGTTAGAATAGTGCTCAAAGCTGGTTCATAAGAGAACTCTCACATGGCTGCTTTCGGCTCATAACGAAAAATTGCCTCGAGCAGATAACTTGTAGTTGCGTTTTTCGAACCATCAAAAGATCACTACGGATTTTTTTATACAAAATTATTTCCATTCCTGTTTCGATAACTTTCCCATTTTTTTTCCTAGAACTGAAGTATACTTAAGGGTCTTTGGGTGGATTCCAAAGTGCAGCTACGACTTCTTTCCGAGGAAGCGGAGAGTTTTTAATGAGCTCCTGATGAGAATATCACGTAGTTCTCTGAATTCGTGTGCTTTTCTGCATTATATACTATCCGAAACTAAATATGTTCTGTCAAAAATAATTCCAAATCGACTTTTTAAAGTTGTAACATTATGGTTTGTAAAACATCAATCGGAAATTCAAGATTTCCTTTTTTTGATATCATGTCTTTTTTTTAACTGGTCCAAAACGCTATTTTCGAAAAAACTACCTAAGATTTTTCGACTACTGTTATTCAAAACTGCATTTTAGAATTATATTTTTGTCCTTGTCTTGTTTGGAGGTGTCCTCTGAGCAAAAGAAAAAGATCGGTCTGTTACAAACATTTGAAATATTCAAAATAATTCTGTGGCTGTGATGGTATTTGCGGGAGAGTCGGCCACAAATTTAAACTGTGATTTACGAACTTATTTTGTGACTAATAAACGTTCCTTTTACGGTAGCACCTAAAAGTTTGCCGTGATTTAAAGCCGTATCCGATCGGCGGCACGTCTGACAGTAGCGGACTGTATTTCTGTTAAGTTGGCAAAGCTGAATTCTGCCTTAAAAAAAAGAATGACAATAAAAATAAAATTAAAAATCGAGCGCAGTGTAATGTTTGCGTTTTAGAGCATTCGTGTTTTCAACTTAACGCAAAGTCAACGTCGTAGCGATGCGTTTTTGTATCAGACTGTAAATCAGTTACAAAGAAGAAAAAAAACGCTATTTCCGTGTAAAAGATTCCTACATGTTTTAGGTTAGGTCTTCATACAAACGTTTAGGTTGGCAATATGGATCAACAAACGACAGTGTGTTTACAGCACAATGGATTTCACGCTCAAAAATATGAATGCGAAGAGATTTCAATGGAATTTGGTTATCATCCGATATGGACTACGCGTTAGTCTGGTGGATTAAGGATCGAACTGTGAGTGTCATCCCAACGAAAGTATTGCCGTCATCCGATGTCATCCGAGGCAGGCGAGTGCGCATTTCTCATCCAGGAGGATCATGCAAGCGGAGGCATTTCGCAAAAATCGTCAAAGTACGCGGTAAATGCGCAATTCTTACTAAAAGGACCATAAAAAAATGGAGACTGTTGCAGTAAAAAACGATTGAGAAGAACACGAACAAAAATACGTTGCTATTCCGAAAAATATTAATTTCCGTCGTAAACCTATCTAGTATTGCCCCCAAGAATAAAATTAACCTAAAAATCAAGTAAAAAGTACCTCTAGGTTTTTTATGACCCTACCTAACTAAACCAATATTTTTAAATAAAAAGCAGCATAACTTCGCCCATCGCAACTGAACCTAATTTTGCTTACATTGTTAGCCTAAGTAAAAGCAGTAACCTCCAATAGGATGATTCTATTAGCATCTTAGGTTCAGTTAGGTTAGGTGCGATTTATAACCACAGCAAAAGTCGAGTTAACGTAGCGCATACTAAAATCACCGAATAAAATTCGAAGACGCTATGCGCACTGTTCCAATACGCGGTACGCAAAATCAAGTCAAAATGGCTTTTGGAGCCAAGAGTGTCAAAATAAAAGTTGATTTTGCAAATTTTGGCGTTTTCAAAGTGTGGCGCGCAGAACGAAAACATCAAACTGCAAGTATCAAGATACGCGTTATTTTGCCACAAAGAGATTACAGCTGCCTGGTTAACACTGAAAAACAAGACTGAAAAAGATTTGCTTTGGGAAAAATTCCATTTTTCGAGACGCTCTTTCGAAGAATGCTAAGAAGTTTGTCGCTTCCAAGCATCCCGTGTCCTTGCCAATCATCGGAGAAGCAAGGACTTCATAAAGACTATATAAATAAATTATAAAGATACCTGTTTTAGGAGAAAAAAAATAATATCAGCGAGGGGAAATTTTTTCTTTGGTAGAAGTCTTATTAGTATCAAAGCACGCCGCATGCGTCGTTAATAAATGCTCGCAGACTAAAAATCTATGTTGGTAATACCGTTGAAATGAGCTGTCCGCGTCCCCCTTCTTTAACAATGCATCAGTATTACCAACACAAATTTCGAAAAAAAAAGTGGCTGGATTGGAATGCAACACGAGTTTCGGTCTCATTGTAGCTGTCATGTCGGTTATCAGTGTGGGACATATTCGCGGCCCGATTCGCATAGGTGTTCGTGCCCTGTGCAGGAGATAAGGACAAGGAACACCTGCGCCGATTTTCGGCCGATGGCGGCGGGAAAATCGTCCAGAAAGCGAGAGTGGACAAGGGCAAGTTGGTTCCTGATCCAGGAACCAGTCCCTTATGGGGCCGCGGCTCGGCGCACACTCGTCCGACTCGGACCAAAACCGGCGACGAAAATCCCAAGCTCAAGTTTTTTGCGCATCCCACAGACCCGGAAGCGAAGACGAGGCGGTGTGATTGTCGCGGTGGGTCTTAAAACGGTACAGTCTGTCCTCTTTTGTAGAGGTTGGGTCCTTAAGCGGGACGGGTTGTATCGTAAGATGCAACGGTTCGTCGTGGGTTTAGCACGGCGGACTTTTCCAAAAACCTTGAAAACGGCTACATGGGGTGGGTCTTAGAATGGGACAGAACATCAAGTGGGTTAGTTCGTTTAAATAGGAAGACAACATCCACGACTAAATGACGTTACTTGATGTGTTTATTTTTTTTTTAAAAAAGGATGTTTTTTTAGGACGATAATCAGTGAAATGGGTTTCAAAATGGGACAGCCGATGCTCTAGGCCTGTTCTCTTTTCGAGCGTTGTCGGAGCAAATACGACTCCGGGGTCGTCTGTATTAGGGGTTGAACAAATACAACCGGTCGTTTTATAGCCAGCAAAGCACGCCAGACAGACCTCTATCAGGATTCAATTTCACCCTAAAGACCGAGATCACGAGTTTTCTTGCTAGTGTTTTGAAGGCTGGGAAAAAAACCGGTTTTTCGGTTTTTTTCCGTCGGTTTTTTTCCGTTTTTTTCCCTGAGATTTTCGGAAAAAAACTGGAAAAAACCGACCTATTTTTCCTACATGTTTGACCTTAATTTTCATAATTTTCTTGCATAGATAGAATGAACGTTTTTGCGAGCTGAAGCATACAGACAGCTTTATAATAGGGCATTTGTTTTCCTTTTCGTGTGTTAGCGGTTGTA
>Ga0058701_10003485_pt1 | contig 12460 bp, 14 predicted proteins | sample AgamicOrMae_FD_97039 | JGI IMG/M metagenome (GOLD analysis project Ga0058701, IMG submission 97039) | Agave microbial communities from Guanajuato, Mexico - Or.Ma.e | ecosystem: Host-associated > Plants > Phyllosphere > Phylloplane/Leaf | place: Guanajuato, Mexico | collected 2012-06-04
CAAAAACACCACGCACAGTATTTACGCTATCGTTTTGAGGCAAATCATCGAATGTCTCGACCTCCTCTAAATGCTTAATCCCATTTTCTTTAAGCCATATTAAAAAGCTCTCTTCTGATAGTATTTCGGTCCCTCTGTCTTTTATAATATCTATCATCTTTTTAAATGTATTTATAAAGTCGTCATCATAACTTTCTGGATACTTTAGCACCACGCACCACTCCTTTAATCATATTTATATCTAAAATCAAAACTTACTTTAACTCCTGCTGATACCCGCACCTCATTCACACTGTACTGCTGATACACCTCGTTGTAGTTGCTGAGCAGTGTCGGGTATACATCGTTAAACTTCGCCGCACTCAGCACGCCGTTTTTGCGTATCCGGTGCCCCTCAATCTCCACGACATCGCCTGTCTTCAAGCTGTCCGTAAAGACGAACTCCTTACTCTTTGCATCGAGTAACCGGATGTCACTCCGATTCTGCAGCAACTCAAATTTAATCTTAAAATCCAGGTGCTGCTTAACATACAGGTCGATGTCCGACGGGTTGAACACTTTGATATCTCGCTGATTTTCAAACACATATTTGTAATCAAACGTTATCCCGTCCACACTGTCGCCCACCGCCGGCAGGTGCATCCCTGCGCTCCATTTGCCGTCAAACTGGATGTCATTGTTGTGGATGTCCATGCTGGTGTATCTGGATATGCGGTAGGGTTGGCCCACCACACTCAAAGGCACTTCAAACTCCGCCCACGCCCGCATGCCGTCCGGTCGTTCTGGCAGGTAGCTATCATCCACACTGACCTTGAGCAGTTTATTTGGCTCATGGGCTTCGGCGACATAAAAGTCACCGAGCTGCCTGAAAAAAGAAAACACACGATTACGCTTTAATCTGTAATCATGTGTGTCCATCGCCTTGATGAGTGCCCGGATGCTGACCTCCCGGGTACCGTCCATCGTGTGGATGCGGTTGGTGCCGGCGATGCCTGGGATGTCTTCTGTGGTCACCCTGCGGTTGATGGAGGACAGGAATAAATCCAGCCCCCTCAGACCATAGCCGTACTGATCGGTGGGCAGCGGTATCTCCTTGAAGTTCAAATCATATATTTTAAACATTATGTCGCTGTCACCCCTCTCTTTTTACCGCTGAACAAACGTCGCCTTAAATCATCATTGTAGTCCCGTTCATCCATCTTTTCTTTGACGGAATCACCGTCGAGAATCACATCTGTGTCTTTCTTGAGTATCTGCATCAATATTTTATTCTGTTCCACCGTTGCTTCAAGCAGTTTCATCATTACACCGTCACCACTCGACCCTCCCGGATTCGGCAGCTCCCTGGTCTGCTTACTCTTCGCTGCGACCTGTTTCCCGGCCAGGGCGATCAGTTTCATCGCCTCGGTCGGATGGTTAGGGTTGACGATATATTCCCCTTTGTGGACGTTTATCAGGCCGTCTGTGAGTGCGAAGCCGCCGAGCATGTGGCTTTGTACCTGCTTCAGCGGGTTCTTGGTGTTTTTATTCGTCAGGCGGCCGAAGGCAGGTTCTTCATGCTGCCAATGGACGTGGGCGCCAGTTGTAAATAAACCACTGTTGCCTGATTTACCCACACTCTCGCCAACGCCGACTGTCCCGGGTTTGACGGAAGACATATGCAAGAAGTATTGAGCGGCCTTGCCGTTTTCCAGGCGGGCGACCGTGCCGCCGCCGACATCGTGCTGCTTCTTGACCGTCCCGGCGAATGGTGCGGTGATGTTGACGCCGATCGGTGTGGCATAGTCAATACCGTAATGTCTCCCGCCGTTAAATGCCTTAGGATAACCCGGCACAGGTGCATTCGGGCTGTAAGGTGTCGTCATGCGGTAGTCCATCCAGCTCTGCTTCGTGCCGACCGTGGACTCGGAGAACCGGTCCGTGATCCAGCTGAGGAATTTATCCTTCAGGAAATCAAACGCGCCTTTGGCCATCGTCAGCATGAAGCCGTTCAGGCCTTCAAAGCCGCCGGAGACGGCACTGATCAGGTCCTCGAATATCTTGCTCGGGTTGGTGATGTAATCCACGGCCTTGCTTGCGATATTCGTGATGCGATCCCATAGGCCGGTACCTTTACTGAACCGTGGAATCATACCCAGCAGCGCCTCGGTCTCCTGGTTGTTATATATCGTGGTGCCTTTTGGCGCAAAGATGGTCGCGTCATTGTCATATAGACCGACCTTGCCGTTTGGATAATGCACCAGCTCACGGGTTCCCGGACCGTTGCCCGGACCTTTATCCCCAACTGTGGCCAGTGTGTCCATGGCAATCTTCCCGTTCCTTGTCAGGTTGCCCGTCGGGCTGCCCTGTCCGGTACCAGTGGAGAAGGTCGGTACATTCCACTTGTCGATTGTTGCACTGATGCCAATTTTGGAAGTGATGCTGTTCAGACCACTTATGACACCATTGACTACCTCGCCCAGCTTCCCGACCATGGAATTACCAAGCGATTTGATGCCGTCGACCGCTTTTGATGCCATATTTTTGATGCCATCACCGATGCGGCCCGGCAATTTCTTCGCGCCATCGACCATGTCCGTCAGGAATCCAGCCGCTTTATCTTTCAAATCCCGGTAAATATTCAGTGCACGGTCTCTCATGCGTGTGACCGCATTGACCACATTGTCACGTACCGCTTGAATCCGGTTTGTCAGACCCGTGCGCATATTATTAAAGATATTCAGCGCGTTGCTGAGTAAGTTTCGGAAGAATCGTAGTACCGACGACACCAGATTACTGATGGTATTACTGATGCCGGTGCGGATATTATTCGTCGTGTTTGTCAAGGATGTTCTTAAATTATTGAAAATCTGCACACCGCGCGTAAATAAATTCCTGAAGAAATTCAACACGGCACTGACCATACGACTGATAATATTGTTGATGCCTGTATTAATGTTTTGTACTGTGTTTGTCAATCCGGTGCGCATATTGTTGAATATTCGCATAGCACCCTGCCATAAGTTCGTGAATATCCGAACGACGGCCTGCCACATATTCGTGAATACAGAACCTGTCTGTGTGCCGAAGTTTCGGAATAAAGCGAGTCCTCCACGCACAAACGATGTGATGCCTTTAATGATTCGGCCCCAGAACATCAGCTGGAATAAATTCCAGACGAACTGAATGGCGCCTGAGAAGATATTTTTAACGCCCTCCCACATTTTTGAGAAGTCGCCAGTAAAAATTCCTGAAAATACCTGGACCAGGCCTTTGATAATATTCAGACCGCCGCTTATGACGCCCTTGATATTTTCCCAGACCATTTGAACGACGAATAAAACTGCCGGCCATACGACTTTGAAGATATTCAAAATGCCATTGAGCGCCGATTGTATAAACGGCATCAGGAAGTTAAGGGTTGCAGATATCGCTGTGGAAATTCCTGAGAAGATATTACGGACCGCCTGAAGAATCTGCTGACCGTCGGTATTCCAGAATCCGACGATCTGCGCAATTTTTTCCTGGACGAAAGTGGTGACGGCTCCGAGCGCCTGCATCACGTAATCTTTTATTGTTGTAAAGGCATTTTGGATATGAAAAACTGCAAGGAATATCTTATCTATTGTTTCTTCCGATAACCCAATCGAGCGCAGAAGGCTGTTACCTTTCGTGTGGTCGCCCTGAAATATTGCGAATATACCCTGGAAAGCAGTGACTAGGTTATCTTTAAGTTCCATCGCTGTTTCCCACGCGCCTCGAAACATATCACCCAAACCGGCTATAAAATCACGGAACGTTTCAGACTTTTGGTAAGCCAGCACAAAGGCTGCACCTAAGCCGACGATTGCAGCGACGGTTAAGCCGATAGGCCCTGTGATGATTGAAAACAATCCGGCCAATTTAGGGAACACGACCGCGAATGGTTGCACGCCAGCCCTAACCGTCTTAAACCCGCCAGCTAGTCTTCCAAGACCTAAAAACAACGGCGCAATCGCTTTGACGACTCCGCCAACGAATATAGACATCGTACCGAGCGCCATCAACAACGGCCCCGCAGCGACTGCCACAGCCCCGATGATGCCGATCAGTTTTTGTTTTTCTGTACCTAAATCCATAAACCACTGGACGGCACCTTTGACATTTTCGACAAGCCCGGAGAACATGGTGCCGAGTTTTTCACCGGTCTCTGTCGCCCATGCCTGCAGCTCGTCAGATTTAAGCAATTCCATGAACTCCGCTATGGATTCTTTCGACTGCTCAAACACACCGCCGAGCAAGTTCTCACCGAGTATCCCAATCCAGGCCTTGGTGTTCTGCACCATACCGGACCAGGAATTGGATTGTGCTTCAGCCATGCCACCGGCGAAGTCTTCCATGACATCAAGAAAATCATCCGTTTGGACTTGTCCTTCGGACACCATCTTCCGAAACTCCTCAAGGCCGACTCCCATGTGTTCAGCCATGGCGAGGGAGAACCCGGGCATGCCGTCCTCAATCCTATTGAGTTCTTCGGTCATCAACTTGCCGGAACCTTGCACTCTGTTGAATATTTGCGCCATTTCATTGACTGGACGGTTTGCCCCGACAGCGGCAGCATCAACGAGTTTTAAGTATCGTTCCAGCTCTTCGCCCTGTTCGACACCTGCAGCCATTGCGCCTGCGGCGGTTGCAGTACCTTCCGCCATCGTCATCATACCGCCCTGTATCGCATCAGATACTTCACCTGTAATGGATTCGACTTCTTTTGCGCTGTAGCCCAACCCTTCGAGCTGCGCCTTTGCACTGTCCAGACCGACAAGACGGCCCCAACCAAAGGCGGCCGTTAAACCGCCGACAGCAGTGATTGCACCGAGTACGGGCGCAGTGATCCATTTAGTCAAACTGCCGCCCACACTTTGCAGCTGACCGCCGAACGATTGCAGGTTATCCCCTGCCGTATTCATCGCGTTGCCGAGCTGCGTGAACCCGCTGTTTTCGACATTCATCTGATGTATCGCTTCACGCGCTTTATCAGCTTCGCGTCCGAGTCTGTTCAGTTCATCCACTTGCTTGTTGTATTCATTCCGCAGGTTCTGCGCTTCTTGTGTGCCACTCTTATTTGTCGCTTCGAGTTTATCAAGCTCACGCTTCAGACCTTTGACGTTCTGCTCTTGTATCGAATAAGCGTCTGTCAACTGATCGAGATTCTTTTTATAACCATCCACACTTCGTGTGTCGAATTTAAGGTTATTGATGTTCGTCTGAGCGGAGCGTTTGACTTCGCGGAATGAGTTTTTAATCTGATTCAGGCTGCGCTCTATACCAGCCGATTCGACATCCAACCCAATGGATAAACCTGAGATACGTTCTGACATTTATTGACCTCCTTTCTTCGGAGTTTTTACATGAATGCATCCAACATTGACTCTTTCTTTTCAACCTCAACCTCTTCTTCTTCATTCATGATGCGGAGCATGTCGTAGATGTCCGAGTTATCAATTTCAGACATCTTCCAACCCTGCTCCAACAATTGACGATATATCTTGTCCAGATATTCCAATTGTTTTTTATATGTGAAGTCCTCGGGCTTTAGTCTTTCTTCGCCTTTGTAGACTTCCCCGGCGCGTCAGTGGTACGGGACATCATGCTGCCAATCTGCGTGGATAATTCAGTGAATAAATCCCTTGCGTCCAGTCCGTCCTCCAACTCCGATGCCGAAAATTGATTGGAATATGCGTACTCTGCAACGTATTGAAGCATCTCGTCCAACAACTCATCATCAGGTATACCGCCCTCAACTTCCTCCATCTTCCTCGCAATTTTCAAGCCCACACGAGCCGCGGAACCTTTGATTGTCGCTGGTTGATGGTAAGTTTTCGTCTCCCCTGTTTCGTGGTCAATAATCAGTTCAATTTTTTTAGTCATGTAAAAATTCTCCTCTCAAATTTATGTCAAATAAAAAAGAGGCAGAACGCGTCTGCCTCTAAAATTATGCCTCCGGGGAAGCGTCGGGATGCGCTTCGCCAAACACTGCATTGTAAATGAAGTCGCGCATCGTCGTTTCTCCTGGTCCATCGTGGCCGAGTATCATTGTCTGCTCTTCGTCGAAACCTTCCACTTCAGCCTGCATAAACTCGCCTGTGGACTGGTCCTGAGAAAACTCCACACTGTCTTGTTTTGTTGTGCCGGAAGATTCAGGGAATGTAAATATGCCTTTAGGCAGACCCACATATTCCGCTGAGCCGTCTTCCATCGTTTTCGTGAACATAACAGCTGTATAAGGTGGCGTATTGTTCCCAACGCCCACGGCGCCACTCTCATGCTTCGTCAAGCCGAATAATGCCGTCCTGTCCTCGATCGGCAATTTATGAAATGTGGATGACAGTTCCACCGTACCTTGCGTTACAGCAAGTTCAGCCACCTCGTTGTCGCCCCATGCCTTTTCAATGGATTGTTCTTTAGATACGGAAATTTCTTGTAGGTACTTCACGCGTTCGACGGACGAAACACCTTCGCCGCCTTCGACTTTATAATTAAAACCTGTTAATCCGGTAAAGGATTTGTAATTCTTTGCCATCAATAATCACTCCTAATTTTTAGTATTATAAAACGCGCCCTCATATCGAGAGACGCGCCGGTAAATTTGATATTCTTCGTCGTATTCGGGTTTTGCGTTGGATGTGTTATACATCCCCAGCTCATCCCACATGAGTGCTTTCACACGGTCATTAATGGCCTTGCACAGCACCCTGTCACGATGTGTGTATACGTTGACCTCAACCAAATAACTATCAGCCATCGGGTTGTTGTCCGCATATTCCATCGGTAAGCTGTCGTCCGTTTCGTCAATCACGATGTAGGGAGATGAGAGGGATGCGAGTTCGGGGTATATATAATATTTGATATCACGACTGACATTGACTTTAGATTGTATAAAATCATCGTTTGAAAGTGCGTTATATACCGATTGCATAATATCCATCACTGCATCGCCCTCCCTATCTCTCTTTTGATCGTGCGTCGGTACTCAGCCAGGCCTTGCCTCAATGCGCGTTCAATCGCACCCTTACCGCGCGGGTTCGGATTTCTAATCGTGCCGAACTCATTCAAATGGATGATCGTGTAACGCTTCTTCGGTCCCGACCAGTAAATGATTATGGTGCGCTTGCCGTCCAGGGTCATCGGTTTGGATATCGTGATTTCATCACGGGATGCGCCTGTATCTGCAAACAGTGAGAAATTCTTTTCGAGTTCCTTTTTAATGACCTGAGCACCATTCTTCAGTGCCTTATCTTCCAAATTCTGAATGGCGGACTTGCCGAAGCGTCGGTCGAGTTCGGCCATCAATTTTTCTTCACCCTCGACGCGGACATTAAGGTTAATCATTTTCAGCGTCCGGCTTGGACTCCTTCGCTTTCTTAGTTGGGTTTACACGCACCAGTGCATCTTTTATTTTGTAGGTTTTCTCCAGTGTCGCGTTGATTTCTTCAGCGCGTTCCACCGTGAAATCATACTCTTTATCAGCTTCAAATTTCTTATTCTCTTTTTTGCCTTTAAAGTCATGTGTCACTTTATACTTGACCATTTAAGCACCCCCTCCTGTGGACTCGCCCACAATTTTTAGGTATTGCGGGTTGTCCGCATATGGTGTGATCGTTTGAATGTTGAACATTGTGCCCTCAAAATAACCGCTCAGCAACTCGAATGTATGATGGTTTGACGGTTTGAACTCCTTATAGACGTTTCGAATCGTGATGGTCACTACTTTTTTTCCAGCAGGCGCATCCAATACAGAGTAGTCTTTCGTCGTCGGTTCGTAGTCGTCGCAGGCGCATTCGTATACCTTTTCGTATTCACCGCCGTGCGCCTCAGGTCCACTGCTGCCGAGTTCGTAAAACGCTACGCGGTTGTTCATGAGTGATGCTTTATTCGCCCTCATAATAAGCACCTCGCATTTTATGAATGGCACTCATCACGCCATACGGCACATTGTTATTTTGTATATCGGTAAAGGGTAAGCGATTCTCAAAGAAATGCCCGACCAGCATCGTCACCGCGCGCTCATAATGTGGATTGTCCACAAAATACGCATCATTGCGCGTCTCGGATGTGGTCACACTGTCCTTGACCTCCGACTCAGCCCACTCAATATACTGTTCGAGTAAATCATCCTCAAATGAATGATCTACCCGAACATGCTTTTTAATCATTTGGAGATTCATTCATAAAACCCCCTTCGTTTTATCCTGCAGGCAGTTCCTCGGCAATATCAAGTGTCAGAACCATCGCCGCTTTGTGGTCAAGTAGTCGTACATCTTGACGGACAGCGACCATCAGAGCCTCACCGAACTGCATGTAGCTGGTCCATGACGCTTGATACTGTGAACGCTCAAACAGTGTGATCGCGTCTTTAAGATTACCGATAACGATTGTATTCGCACCGTTGTCGCCGAGCATTTCATCCGGCAGAACAACGACGCGTGCGCCAAGTAAGCGACGTGCAGACGCTTCTTTGATATCCGGCTGTACAAGGTAGTTCCCTTGGTTGTCTTTTAGTTTGTCGATGGTTGCGAACGCGGACTGTGACACAATCGCTACGTTGTGTTCGTAGTTAGGGAGTAGGTTGATATTCACTGCATCCTTGATGTCATCCACAGATGATACTGTCGCAGATGGGATTTGAGTGTTCTCGCCATCTTCGCCCGGACCACCGTTTTTCAGCACGTTGATGATCGCAGCGTTACGTGTGGCAGCAATTGTACGTGCCATCCACTGCTTCAGTTCGCCTAGTACATCGACTTTTGCATCTTCAATCGCTTCACGGGAGATGAGGAAGTAACCCCTGTGCGTTTTAATGTCGTACTTCAGTTCAAAGAACGGCTTAACTGCAAGTTCAGGGTTTTCTGCAAGCTCCGCCACTTCAGGCAGTGCTGCCACTTGTGACTGTCTGACGACCGGGTATTTACCGGAGCCGTTTGAAACATTTTTCACTGTAACGTACTGATCCAGGTTAAACTCGACTTCTTTCAGTTTAAGGATGTCTGTTACGATTTCCTCAGGAATGACCACAAAGCCGCTTTCTGTTGTCAGTGAGCCACCTGCAATGTCGCGTGTCTCCAGATAGTTCTGGAATGCACGGGATTCTTCAGATATTCTGTTTTCCGGTACTTCAATTCTGTTGATTGTTCTCTCTTCCACAACATTCACCTCTTCATTTTCGTTTTGATTTTCTTCTTCGGATTCTTTTTCTTCGAGTTCCTTCTCGAGTTCTGCAATCTCGTTGTCGAGTTGCTTTATTTCATCTCTTTTTGCTTTAGCCTCTTCGACGTTATCAGATTCAAGAAGTCCGAGCGCTTCTTCGCGCAACTTATCGCGTTGCTCTTTCTTCTCTTGAATCGCATTCTTCAATTCTTCTATTGTCATCATCTCTCCTCCTATTTTTAGGAATAAAAAATAAGCCTTTTAATGACATGCTGAGGTCGTAACAAGGTAGCCGATTCGATATAGAATCATCAAGATATGGACACTCGTATCATCATGTCCGACCACGCTCCTTTCAGAGTAAATCGAGTTCGATTTTTAACTTCAATTTCTCTTTATCGCGTTGTTCAATATCCTTCTGTTTGATTTTATCCAGACTTCTGAGGGCGGGGGCTGCGTTTGTGTCAAGGTACGCCGGATAAGTCACGACACTCACATCCACAATCTCCTTGATGCTCCGCAGCGTCCGTTTGAAGATCCCTTCTTCTGTATCGTACTTAAATTCATCGCCGTCCTCATCCAACATAAAGCCGAATGAACACTGATTCACGTTGCCGTTGCGCAGGTTCTCAGCCAAATCATTGCCGTATGAAGTATTCGGTATTCTTGCACGGAATTTAAGGCCGACATCATCTACATCCAATTCCAGTGTGCCGGCACTCGAGCGGGCAAGCACATGATCGGCGTTGTGGTTAAAAAGGGCACGGACATCGGAAAAGTCTGTGTTTTCCAAAGCGCCGCGCTCTATCGTTTCTTTAAAACCGCCCAAATCTTCGCTGTAAGTGCCGAATTTCAAAGCGTAGCCCTCGATATAGCGCTCGCCATCTTCCTTGTCACGAAACTCTATATTTTGCGGCATGCTTCTGACTTCCTTATTCATAGTTCTCACCCCCTTCCGTTTCATCAACGCTGATTGCCGGGGTGCGTCGGCGGTTATCCGCTGTCGCTTGTTGGTAAGCATCAACCAGTTCAGCGTTGACCAGGTTCAAGCTCACTCTGTGCTTATCGCCGTATTCGCCATCAACGGGCGGCTCCCCAATCTTCCGACGGTACTCATTCAATGTAATCACGCCGTCATTGTATTGCTTACTCACTGTGTCGGTGTAGGATTCCCAATCCACTTTCCTGTAGGTCTCCGTGTCGAACTCCAAATTCCTGCTGCTGTTCGGGAACAACTTAAATTCAAACACGGATGTAATACCTTTCATATATGTGGACAATGTACTCTGCAGGTAGTCGGCCATGCTGTCTTTCAGACTCATGTTCGTGGTCTCGATACCAAATTTATGCAGCGGGATGCCGAATACTTTCGCCACCTGGGCGGTGGAGTGCTGGGAAGTATTAATCAACTTCAAAATTTCTGTATCAATCTCAAACCTGTCGTAATCCATCGTTTCATCCATGACCAGAACTTTACCTGAGTTATTCGCGCCCGCGTTCGCTTCCTGGAACTTTTCGCGAATAGCTTCGCGTGCCTCGGGAGAGAGTTGGCCGTTTTTAAGTTTCAACAAACCACCCGCCTGCGTACCGTTTTTGAAGAAGTTCGCAAAAAATGTTTTGCTGTGTTTCTGCATTTCGAGGTCGGGTGTTAAGCTGCTTAACATGGAAATGCTGTCGACACCATCGAGGGAATACGGTTTGTAGTCAATGATGTCCTCATACTTGATGATTCGCTTATTTTTATGCAGGTAATACAGCTTGTTCCCGTTCTGTTTCAGTTGTAATTCGCTCGTTTTCAAGTGGTACAACGCTTTAGGTTGACCGTTTTTATCGCGAACAATCTCGACATAACCATGCTTTGTCAGCAACGCGTTGGCAAACACAACGAACTTGAATGTATATCCATCGTAAATGTCATTCGGTTTTTTGTTCAGAAGCATCTCGACGCGGTGCCCAGGGTCATGCACATCATGGTATTTGACGCGGATGTTCATCTTTGCCAGGTCCGATGCGATCATCATTATGGCCGTGAAAATATCACTATTCTTCAGTGCTTCGGATTCAGTATATTCGTGATGTCCGATGCCGGTAAAGCCCGGCAACGTACTCAGTAAATACTCCGCCTCTTCTTCGTTGTGCGGATACCCCCGATTAAAAAACAATCCCATTCAATTACCTCCTTCCTGTTGTTGAACTTTCATAGTTCATGATTAATGCGACGATGACCAAAGTGATCCCCGTCGCAAGCAGTCCGATGTAAGTATCAAAAATGTAATACAGTGAGACGTTGATAAAAATTAAACCTGACACAAATAATATTGTGGCCAGGTTCGCAATCAACAACTCCAAAATTGTGGGTTTCTTATTCATTTCTACACCTGCCTAAAATCCGAAGTCGTCACTTAAAATGTATTCTTCCAGTTTTTTATCCTGATCGTGATGCATCGCCTGCGTAAATGCCGTCGTCACTGCAACAAGCGGGTCTATTTTCTCTCTGTTCAACTTCTTGTTGAGTAGGATATTCCCATTGTTGTCCGTTTTCGATACAGCGTTATTAATTGCTATGTCGAGGTTCGGATTGCCATCATGAATGATGTCACCCTCGAACACATCGAGGCGGAACTGTTTCAGCGGTTCGCTTAAATTCCTGTAACCCTGCGCAATTTCGATGAGTGGATAATCATAATCTTCAAAGCGGACGATGATATTTGATGCCGCGTAAGGGTCATACATAATGCCTTGCACATCAAGTTGATTGCGCTCGATGTAATCAATCAACCAATCAAGCATCTGCTGGTCATTGATGATACCACTCTCTGTATCTGTGAGTGTGGCGCGCTCTGTCTTGACCAGTGCTTCATAGTCGATTTTATCCCGCTCAGACTTCGCCTGCAGGCCGCCCTTATGTCCGATGAATGAGTGCGCATCCACGAACTTCTTGCCGTTTTCCAACGGGTACACAAAACCGATAGCGGTCAAGTCATCCCGACGCGACATATCAATGCCGATGTACACTTCACGGCCGCGCGGATTGAACGGCTCATCCGTCTTACACGCAATCCAGTCCTGATGTTTGATATAGCCGTCACTCCCCGAGTTTTGCCAAATATTGAAGTTCTTAACGAGCAACTTCGACAAGTCATTTTTCTGTATCGCTTCATCCAGCCGCTTTCTCAAGTTCTTCTTAATGACCGCTTTTTGAGAATCCACAGAGAGGAGTGGGTTCGACTTCACCCATAATCTCTCATCGTATATCTCCTCTTCGTTGTCCTGTTCTGCGATAAACGCAAAATAGTTA
>Ga0058701_10003486_pt1 | contig 12460 bp, 9 predicted proteins | sample AgamicOrMae_FD_97039 | JGI IMG/M metagenome (GOLD analysis project Ga0058701, IMG submission 97039) | Agave microbial communities from Guanajuato, Mexico - Or.Ma.e | ecosystem: Host-associated > Plants > Phyllosphere > Phylloplane/Leaf | place: Guanajuato, Mexico | collected 2012-06-04
ATAGGTTAGGTTAGGTCAAGTTAGGTTAGGTTAAGTTAGATTAGGTTAAGTGAGGTTAAGTTAGGTTAGGCAAGGTTAGTATTGCGGTTAAGACCTTTGGCGTTTGCGACTTTTCTCGTTTGGTGGTTACGGATTAGCGCTTGCGGCGTTGGCGCTTGTGGTTTTTGGCGCTTATGACAGCTACCCATACGAACGCAGTCCGATATCCAGAAGGAGGTGGAAAACTCAAGCTTGAAGATGTAGACAGTAGTCGTCTACTACTGCCCGCCTTTCTTTCTCTTTCCCCATTATTGTTACATTCTGGTTTAGGACACTCCCACTGTCAGTTTATTGCGGTTACTACACCACGGCAATCTAGTACTGGTACACGAAGTTCAATTAACGCTGACTGTGCTAGTCTTCTTTGTAGCCAGGTTTCACCTAATTGTAATATTCTTCGATATTTTTCTAGGAGAAGCCCTATTGCTACATGTTTGAAGGAGCTAAGCGGCTGATCGCTTCTAAACCGGCTTTTTTAAACTCAAGATTAGATTTTTGTCTGCTCATCTCTTCCCATTAAATAGTTATGCGAGTTTTGATAAGAGTAGAAAGTGTTCCGTTTTCGCCTCTTTACTGTTTTAGCCCACAAAACTTGCACTTTTAAGTTTTTCAGTATTTTTTCTCATCCTTTTTTTATCGTGTACTTACAAAAACGTTCTACTAGTTCAAGATTTTTTATTTTCTTGTCTTGCCTAAATTTACGTTTGTAGCGAAAATCTCCGTTATTTTTTTTAGACAATTATTAACGAAAAAATCAGTTTTATTGTTTGCAATGGTATATCATACTTAATCACTCGTAAAATACAATTTTCCAATCATATATAGAAAAATCTGAAGGTACATTCAAGAAAAACTTTGATGGTTTACCTTAAGTAGTTTAGAGATATTTGTCTAATTAGCTATTTAGCTCGTAGAAGAATACTCGCCGTTGATCGTGCAAATCATGGTCATAATTTAGTTATTACGACATCGAGGAACGATAACCGCGCTATATTTATTTTATTTTTGTTTACAATTCCATTGTTTGTGATTGGAAAGGATTGACCTACAATTGGTGCGATCCAAGTGATAAAGTGAGTCGTGATGATAGTTAATCCACTCTGTTCTCCTTTTCTGGAGATTTTTGAAGCCCTAAAATAATAACTCACCTTGTCGGAAGCGTGTGAAGCCATCTTGTCTTGTCCCCACTTTCAGACATTTTATTTATTTATTTATTTTATAATTATTATTTTTATTATTATGTTTAGTGTAATTTTTCTTCAAAAGTGTCCATTGACTCAACTGCCCCATTAAAATTTATTAGGTTCGGTTCCGAGCGTTCATCACCTCACCGAAATGTATCAGAGTAGGTTCCGTGCGTTGAAGTCTCGCTATATAATGTATGTCGGGTCGGGTCACTTGCAACATCCATTATTATTATTTAAAATAAATATTTAAATAAAACATAGCTTTCAAAAGAAATTGATGAAAACAGGTCCCAAACGACTTGATGAACCAATGTAATATTCCTTCCTAAAAAATGTTCCTTTTTTATATGGTAAGATTAGGGTTAAAGATAAAATTTCGCTCATTGAAAAGGAGCTAAAATTATTTGGATCTCATTGATGGTGTTATAATTAACTTTGAGCAACTTTTGTCTCTGACTGTCTTTAAGGCTAGTTAATTGTAATAAGTGTCCCTATGAACGGTAAGTTATAGTAGTAATTGCTCTATTGCAATAGGGAAGAAATGGTGCATTCAGTAGTGCAAGGTTATCGGTACCAACTATTAGTTATGAAGTGCACTAGACGTGATGAATAGGTTATGTTAGCAGTTAGCGGGGATTGTTCATCACTTCAGTAGTATCCTGGATGACAATTACATTATTTTATTGCTGTATTCAGATTTTCACTGATACTTTTTAATAAACGGAGAGAAAAAACTGTTCAATTTCTGTTTTTTTTAATATTTTTGCGGATTTTCAAATTTCTCTGTAAAAGGCTTGTCTGTTAGCTAAAATTTTGAATTAGTTTTGACATGGTTGTTAAGGTAGGTTAATTGAGGTTACGTAACGGTGTAAATAATTTGCATTCCATCCTGAAATGTTTATTTCATGTTTTAGTCTTTAAAACTTGATTTTGATTCAAGTTATTTCTGTAGTTTGTTGTAACAAAATATGTTGGAGATCAGTTTTTTTTAATGTTGAAATGATGTTAATAATTTTTAGTTGAGGCATTCGTGAATGATTTTGCAAGCTGTCATTAGACTTCGCCCTCGCCATTTATAGTCCAGCCTCTTTAAAATTCGCAAGTCAAATCTAGACCTAATCTGATCTTAATATCATTTGACCTCACCCGACTTAATGCATCACACTTTCGCATAACCTAAATATAAATGTCGCTTAATCAGTTAATCGACCAATTGGTTTAAACTTACTCTGGAAAGGACAAGATTCAAGCGGAAAATTACCAATGAAATTCATATTAAAACAGTGAGCTAGTGTTGTTTCAGCAATGAGGCTTGTGGAATTGCTTCCGTAACTAGTTGCAGACTTTTTGCTTTAAATTTTATCCATTCGCGCTGCGATTTGACAAAATAAGAATATCGCATTCTGCGGTTATCTGTTCTGCGATAATATCCAGCAGTTTCTGTGTATATTATGTTAAATATGGTTTGGGTTTGTTCAGGTAAGGTAAGGTGATACAAGGTTAGGCTAAGGTAGGTAAGGTTATGTTTAGATATAGGTAAGGTTATGTTAAGTTAGGTGAAGTTATGTTAAGTTTTGTAAGGTTATGTTAAGTTAGGTAAGGTTATGTTATGGTAGGTTATGTTAGGTTATTTTATGGTGGGTTATGTTAGGTTGGGTTAGGCTAGGTTAGGTAATGTTAGGGTAGGTCGGACAAGGTGACGTCGTTTAGTAAGTTTAGGTCAGATAGGTTACGTTAGATCAGGTTAGGTGAGGTACATAAGTTTTGGTTTGGTCGTCAATGTAAGTTCGATAATTTGAGGTTATATCACGTAAGGTAAGGTAAGGGTTGTAAGGTTAGGTTACGTGTAAAGGTGGTTGATTTCCTGTCACTGAGTAGAATGAATAGCTCTGAGAGCCATTTTTCCTACATAGGAATGCAAATGGAAATTTCGACCCCCACTTTGTTATAAGGCTAATGCAATCCATTAACCCAGCGACGGCGCTCCGCTCCTTCCGTATATGAGAAGGTACGGCCTTTGCGGTCCGTAGGAGCGAACGTGTCCAGTGCGGGCCAGAGTCGCCCATTGCGGGCGCGGGCCAGGACCCACACTGTCCCCTCGTGCCATGATCTACTTTCTCTGTCCCGCACTAGTGGTTCGCTGGCTGGCTGCCTTTGGCCAGTCGGCCGCGTTCGATTCACCTCCCATATCGTAGCACACTTGTGCATGCATACGCTGGCTCGACTCGCTTATGTCATAAACTGCATTGAGAAATTCGCCGTAAACAGGAATTTCAGGATAGCCAAACTTCGCCTCATGACATTGCTCCAATAAAAAGGTCCGTAATTAACTCACGGCTCCGTGATACAAAAGCACTTCGTAAGAGCGGACGTGATAGCCCTGAGGGTTGGTTTCCGCGTTGCACTGTTGACAAAATGTCGTGTCGTTGGCAGCACTGCCAGTGGGGATGAAAGTTTAACGGAAGAAAGCTACGTTTCAGGAAGTACCGTTGTTTACTTGACAGATACTCTGTAAAGATATAAAACTATACGATGTTTCAATAAAAATCCAACAAGCGAATTTTTTTAACAACGTGTGCAGTACCAGATTATTGTTTTTAATTATACTCAACACTCGTTTATATAACAGCACGTTGGACAATCTCCGACCATACATACAATCTCCTCCTCTAAAAACATCGTAACTTTGTAATGTATTTGTTAATACAGGCTTAACATAGACGACTTGGAAATCCCTTGAAAAGAAATCAACTGCCCTATTTTATTTTAAAATGCCATTTGCATCTGAAAATGTTTTTTTTTACTGTAAATTTTAGCATTGATCAGAAATTAAACGCGCAAACAACTTGATATTAGCGAAATTCGTTTTTAAAGGAATGTTCTTTTTTTAAAATAACTAAAGTTTTGATTTTCAAATTGGAAGGGTGTTGCTAATGACATGTATTTACATTGAGAGACTTTAACTCTCGGCAAATGACAAAAACGCATGTATACAGGGGAGACTTTAACGTACGATAAAAGGCGTATTGAACGTATTTTAAATAGACTGTCGAGTGAATAAACCGTTTTAGCCAACCTTTTTTTGAGAATTCACTGAAATCAACCTAGTTTGATTAGCTTTTACCCTATGTTCAAAGCTCCTATTTAAATATTTCCTATGACCAAAAACATATAAGTTTTTAGATAATTCATGAGTATGTTCTTTACCTTCACCGCGTTCTTTTATATTCAAGATGCGTTTTCTATGTGTTTGTATGCTCAATAATTGCGTCATATACTCTTCCGGGTACTCAGATTAATTACGTTAAACTAAAAAATGAGCCCGCGGGAGATTTCGTGAGTGGCCAATCAATTTTTTTGTGATTTAACTCGTAATAGTGCAGTAAACGCTTCGGATACTCGCGCGCGTACCCGAATATCACCTTGATCGTGTCAATAATAACAGTTCTAACAATGTAAGTTCAAAGCGAAAGTGGAAGAAAATGGTCTTAAGTGATATTGAGAGTGCTCTCGCGTGACTATTAACGCTTTTTTTCGGGTGTTTAGTGACAACTAATGATCAAATTTAATTATGGGTTCTCATGTCGCTAATTGGTTATAGTTCTCGGGCGGGAAGATGTAATGTTTTCGATACATTGGATTTGCCATACATTGCGTTTTTTCATTTATTCGTGTGTTTTTATGTGTATTCATGCTGGCAATGCCATAGAGGTTAAGGCATCAGAATTATCAACATACTAACTAGGACTAATTAGAAAAGGGCGAAAAAGGAAACCGACATGTTCATCCTCTTCTAAACGTAACATTTTTTTCATAAAAAAAAAAACTCGAGAACAGAGACCATTTGAAAAATGTCTTTGAGTTAACAACAGCAAAATTGCCCCCTGAGGCACTGTGCAGTAATGATACTAGAATTTCACGGCTTGTTTTTGACATCCGAGATGAAAAATTTGGTCGTCAAAAAAACAAAATGAAACCACACATAATCCTCGTTAAAATTAATCAACCGACGTGACGAATCCACTAACCGAATATTTTTTTCCTTGGGAAAAGTAAAATGATTTCATTCTCAGAACTCATTGGAAAAAGTGAAAGGGTAATTTCAACTGATTATTTTAGACGATGATAACGCCGAAAAAAAAAGAAAAATATGGAAGCACGCGTATTTTTTTAGGGGGCGGGGTTGAAGCAAAAGTGAAAAATCATTGCCCAACTCCGGGTGTTAATATTCTGGGGCAAAACGCCGTCCTAACAAAGTACATGTCTGTTTGTACGCACAGCCTAAAAATAAACGAGTATTTTTTCTGTGTCTGAATGCGACCTCTAGGCATGTGTTACTAAACGCGTTTATTACATCTAATGCACCCAGAAGGTAATTACAGGGTAGACATTTAAAACGACAGTTCAACGAACTGCTTAAGAAGATTAGGAAAATTCTGTTGATGACACATGCAGCAATTAGAAACTTTGGCAAGCAGATTTTTCTCGAATATGCAAAAAATGAGAAATTGTTTTAAAATTAATTTTTCGGCCTTTTTTTGTTTCCAGGTACGAGTATAGCCTACTTTATCGATGGAAAGGGCAGATCCTTTGTCATGTAAGTCCTAATTTTATTCTCGTTGAAATGCAACGCTGTTCTTTTCTTCAAAGCACTCAAAATGTCACATGTTTCAAGAAAATATTGATTAAAAAAAATCTTATGTTTTCGTTTCGGGATATGAAAAATCGTAGACAAAAAAATATTGGATACCTTTTCAACTTTATTTCTCAACATACTGTGATGTGGCTCTTTTCTACTTTTGTGCTAGTTTTTATTTTAGGTCAAGCATTAATTTTCCTAAATCTTTTGTGCTGAACTATTTAAACGCTCCAAATTTGAGTAATAAAAAAGGAAGAGTAAAAAAAGATGAAAAAAATTAACGAGTCTGTTTTGTGGTATTAGGTGTAACCCAACACTTGTGGATCCTCCAACCCGTCCGAAAACTAGTTACACGACTGCGGCGGTATTGAAAATCAGTTTTGGAAACCTGTTTGCGCTAAGGTATTCGTCTTAAGTAGTTTTTCAAAGCATGCATTTCGACACTGTCGACCCAGTTGTCCATTGTTATACGCCTAATACCAAATTCACATTGTTCTCGAATCTTTGAATCCGTTCGAAATGCGCGCTGGATTTGAAATTGGCGGATAATTTGAATGGCGCGCTCTTTGGTCAACTGCGGCGGTGGTGGCGGCGGCACGCGCCTCTGCAAACCAGGAATGCGCTTTGCTTATCGACCATCAAATACACAAATCTTTCTTATCTCTCGGCGCCTTCAGCGCCGGCATTTAAGTCTTAACTTCGACGGCGGTAACGGGGATGTTGCAATCGACTTTTGTAACCGAAATTCAGAGACGCTTTTACTGTTGAGTTGGTTCTTTCTTTGACCGCGGACATTTTTCTCGCTGTTTTCGCACATTCAATTTTTTTTTATTTCAAGATTAGAGGTATCGAAATTCGTGCCATCGAGGTACGAAATGTGAAACTTCGAGATGTCGAGGTGATAGTTATCGATGTTCGAGATATCGAAGTTGGAGATGTCGAGGTGCAAGTTATCGATGTTCGAGGTATCGAAGTAGGAGATGTTGAAGTTCGAGATACCGTGAATCGAGATATTGAGGGTTGAGATATCGAAAGTTGAGATATCGAGGGTCGAGATATCGAGGGTTGAGATATCGAGGTTCGTTTTATCGAAATTCGAGATATCGAGGTTTGAGTTATTGAGGTAGTAGACAACCTAGGTCGAGTGATGAGATCCGCTTCAAATTTCTGTGGCATGCTCTTCAGGACACGCCAAATAAATTTCTCACAAGGAAACCCATTGTCACCGTATTCAATTTTGACATAAACAGGATTGCATTATGCATTGTCCTCGCGGGAAAACGCACGTACTTGCTTTTGTTTATGTTTTTTTTAGGTTTGCGCTATGTTGGACATATAAGAATTTTCTTCACAAAACCTAGGCTCTTCTTAAGGTGGGAAAGAATTTCTAAAAAATTGTGGGTGTCACCGATCAAACAACAACTAGCTTCCAAAACTTCGTTTTGGTCATATTTTCGTGAAATTTGCGTTATGCGTATTTTTGGAGATCGAGAAACCGTTCGCAAGCTAAACAGAATGAATTTTTATGGCTTTAAGTGATAGTGCAGACCCTTCGTCACACACAGTTTCAAGGGTTTTGATGCAACTTTTTTTACCCATCCCGCGGATCGGAACTACTACCTTAAGCTGGAACGAGTTAACGAGGTTCGATGTATTTATATCGGGGGCTATCGTGAATCTTGACTTGTTAAAAGATGGAATCCCAGAGCGTCGAGATTCGATTTATCGATATTCGAGTTAACCCGACGCAAAGGCGGGAAAGAGAGAGCGCATTCAAAGAAGATCCAGCGGAACTTGGCTGCCTCTCGAGGTATCACTCATTCTTAAGGTGGACGGTTGTTAAGCGAGAAGCGCCCGTTAAAATGGCGGAAATGGGTGAAGGTCGCCACTGTAATGGGTTACCTACCGGTACCTCTCTTGCAAGGACGGGTATTATTATAGGTACCCGCAAAATATGGGCCAGTAAGTTACGTTGACGGCCAGTTTCAATTTGTACACTACTCCTTTTGTTCTTTTCGGCACCTATAACGCGCTTTTCAAGGATGGAAGATTAAGGTAGGCCCAGCGGGTTTGTTCAAGTGAACACAATTGAATGATATTCGATATGTGTAGATAATACATGATTGATTGGTCCTTGTTCAAAAATCGGTACCTTACTTTAGCACCTCTAATATTGGCATTTCAATTGCACGCTGTTGAGCTGTATCTCTATGTCATACCGTTCTTAAACCTTCGATTTAAATAAGCCCTCTCAGATCCTGAATTCGTTCCACAGAAGTATGAAGTGATTTCTATGGTGTCAGCTGTAAAGGAATGAATGGAATTTATTATGGAAATTTAGTAATGAGTCAGTGTGCTGCGGAAAAAAACTCGAACTCACAAAGTTCTATGAGTGCAACCTATTTTTTTCTCTCTTCTAGAAAATGAGTTCAAAAAAGTGGCGTTTTCAACTCTTTATTTAACTGCTCTTTATTTGTTAGGAAACCTTTTTCATATGAGAAACTCAATGGAACTAAAACAGATGTTTTACTTCCAGTGAGGTTTTTCCATAGAAGAGCGCCCTGCAGTTGATTTTATTGTTAAATGAAATGGTTGAGAAAATGGCTTTCATGTTATAATACTAACCTGGATGGAAAAAAATCCTTTTTAAATTTAACACTGATTTTTCTATGAAAAATTTATTAAACCATTTTTTAAGTAATCAGAATTGTTATTCAAACAAAATGTTTTCACAACCTACGTACGATCTGTTCAGGATGGTGGGTATCCAAATGTGACGTAGAATTACAGTTATGAAAAAAAGTTTCTTGAAATTATCGTATTAATGACAATAGAACTGATAGTGTAAAATAATGCATTTAGATTCGACTAATAATGTAAGTCATCCTTGTTACAAGTCAGGTGGGATCTTTCGTTACAGCATTTTGACATGCACCATGTTAGGTTGTCGCATACGACATTTTTTTCCACAATTTTGTCACAAAATTCGGGCGAACGAAATAATAGCATTTCGCTGTTATGTCAGATCGAACTACAGCACTATTTGTTTCCCATCGTTGACAGTTCGGAAAATTCGGATCCCTTAGCGGCGCACTCTTTGATAACGGTAACTTGACGCAATGATCGTTTGGTCACGTGGTCCCGGTCACGTGACCAGGTGTGAAGGGTGTCCTTGCTGCCGTCATTCAGGACAAAGGATGCCGACAGGACCTATAGGTCTATCTTTAGGACCTTTTTCGTTTTGTGGTATGTATGCGTGGCGGGAAAAGGGCCGCGTGGGATTAAAAGGCACCGGGGGCAGGAGAGGGGGGGGACACTTTCTCTTGAACGCCAAGGCTAACAACACGATTGGACGCTAGGTGGCGTTTGGTCTATGATAGGTTAGGTTCACACTCCTGAATGAGCTATGAAACTCACTTCATAAGTGTGTTGTATGACTAGTGGATTGTATCGATTAGGGATCGAATTTTTTAGTCCTCTCTTTTTAAATCCAACCGAACTAGTGACACTAGCCTTTTAGTATTGGTTGTTTACTAACTTTATTCACGGTTAAGATCGTTCAAGTTGCATTTTGAATGGAAGTAAGAAAAAAATTGGTATTTAAAAAACGTGATTTTTTCAAGTAGTCCCTTTAAATTTTGTTCTCTTTGCTACAAATTTTAATATAAAAATTTATTTTTGTTTCTTTCAAATTTTAATACATGTCATATTTAGAGAGATATATTACGTCAAAATTATTTTTTCGGGGGTCACAAAAATATTTTATATATTTCGGGTTCGGAATATAGTCATCAGTTACGCTTGCAAAAAATAAATTAATTGGCATCTCTACAATTTATTGTATTCAAATACCTCTTTTGAATTAAGTTATTATCCGAGATAACGTAAGCGAATTCAATTTTGCGCCTGATAGAATAATTTTTATTGCCGAAAATATCCATTACAAAAGCATTTATTGTCACCGAGCGCCAATTAGGTTTGACATGATATGCGTGGGTGTGAGGTTTGATTCAGTAACCTCATCGTAACTTCCTTCGTCGAAATTACGTCAGGATGTGTTTTTGTATGGAAAAATATGATGATCTGGATGACGGCGTTGCGAGGGTGTGCTCCGCTAAATTTAAACGTATGACAGCCATTCTCTTACTGAATAATTCAGCAACGTTGAATCATCTTATAAGAGTGATACAATAGAATTCACTTTATGTCCATGTATTAACCCTCTTCGAGGACTACTTACTGGAACTTTAAAATTCAACCCGCTTCAAAATGCTTTATTGCAAACATTTAGAGCCTAATTTTCTTAAATAAGAACTCTTAAACAATTTTTTTTGTGTGTTTTGATCAGATTTTGGGGGAATATTTTGCGTTATTTTGAAGAATAAATCTCATGCAATGCGCTCTTAAGCTATTTTTCAATAATTTTTTAATTAAAAAATTACAAAAAAAGAAATTTTAAAAATTGTTTTTTAATGAAAAAAAGATTTTTTTAAATAAAAAATTGATAGATACAATTTTTTTACAAATAAATTTAAAACTAAAAGTTCTTCTTCTATAAAATATGAATTTAAAGAGTAGATTTTTTTTTCAAAAAATTGAAAAACAAAAACAAAGAAAGTGTTGAAATACTGAGTTTATACGAAGTTGTCAGCCGAATTCTCTTGAGAAGCATTTTTATTAGGGCTTTTGTATAGGCAGTAGATCGGAAAAAATTGTTTGACTCATCTGGAGTAACTTAATCAGCTGAAGGGATCCAGTCCTTTGTCTTTGCGATGTGATTGGTTGGAGAGAACCAGTTTGAAAATATTTTCGGAGCATCCAGAGTTTTGACACCCGTATCGAAATGATCTCTCTTCCGGATGGGCTTATCCCATCACCGGCGATGAAGTGATAAAAAGCACGGGAGGTGATCGACCGTTCTCGATGGCGTGGCGATGACAGCTCTTCGCGCTTCACATGTTGAGGAAAAAAGAGGAGCCGTAGAGAAGAGAGAAAGCATTTCAAAAGTGAGCGCTAACCACTGCACTGCCTGTACACAGTAAAGTTTTACAGGTTGCTTTTCCTACGTCCTCTAGTCCATGTTTCGTTGCCAACCCAAAAATTTTACCCTTCGCCACAAAAAAAAAGCCTATCCTAGCCTACTATACCCTATACCAGCCTATGCTCCAAACTTGAATCAGTGGGAGTCTAATCCTCAATATACAGTATACACGCTTAGCAAGCTCCAGTGCCCCAGGTGTGACTGGGAATTTCAGTGCCGTGGCACTGGTCATCCAGTGAAGTTTCACTGGTTTCCAGTGAATTTTCACTGGTTTCCAGTGAATTTTCACTGGTTTTCAGTACAATTTCACTGAATTTCCTGTGGGATTCCACTGAATTTTCAAGTGGCACCTGGGTTACTGGATAACCAGCGACCTTTCACTGGTTCTTGCTAAGAGTGATTCTCAGTCAAAATCGAACCTTTATCGAAATTATACACCCACTAATTTTAATTTTCAATCAAAACCGAATCACCGAAGTAAATCAGTGGTTCGATTTTGACTGAGAATCAAAGGATTTCAGAATTTCTACTGTTTCGTCTTTATAGTGAAGCCAAGCCAAACTTATAACCTAACATAACTTAGCCAAGCCTTGTATAATTTAAGCCACCCCTATCATTACCAAATATTTCTTATAACCGTAAAAAACCTATACTTCACATTGGCAGTGGTATGGCGTTAATACCCATGACATATTAACGGTTGAACCAAGGTAGAACACAAATGGTAGAAAATACAGCCTTAAAATTTTCGAGGGAAAGAAGAGATGCAGCGAAATAGAGAGAAAGCATTGTTAGGTGAACGCTGCTCAAAGTTGTGCCTGTGTGAACTCTTAGGAACGAGATGAGTTTCCACAATGTTCTACTTGAAGTAGTAGCATAACTGAGACACCAGTTCACACTCGCACAGGATTCACTTAAACTCACACGGAAACGGCTATTGTAGTCTGCTGTAGACCCCAAGTAGTGTAACGTGCTCGCTTGCGTAATGTAGTTAACATAGCTTGCAAAGCAATGACGCAGGAGATATGTGCAAACATACCTCCTGCAAGTGAAATGCAGCGATGTACAGACAAGATCAGAGGAAGCGATCCGTTTTTATTGACTTTTGATCTCGAATGTACTCACTTATGACCCTATCCATTCCAATAACGGTTTTCTTCAATGTATCGGTATATCTTCTTTTCGGAGAATTTTTATTTTTGTTGCATAAATCTAGTCCTTGTTAGAAGAATTTCCTTGGAAGAATTGTCGAAAATGTGTATTGTGGATTAATATTAACGCTCTTCTACGTCGAAGATTCCTCGCAAATTTCAAAGCAGATGAATAATGTTAGATACGTTTTTTTCGTCGTGAGGTAAGAATTACTTATTTTTATTAACCATAACTATACACACGTTACGATGAAAAACTAGTTTGTTTCTATTTTTATGTAGAAATGTTACGTTAACTTTGCCTTACTGAAGAATTTATTCAATCATTTTCTATACGAAGTGATACTATTCACCCCCCCCCCCTCACTTCCCCGCCCCATTTAAAATGTATCGGGTTGGTTTC
>Ga0058701_10003488_pt1 | contig 12458 bp, 6 predicted proteins | sample AgamicOrMae_FD_97039 | JGI IMG/M metagenome (GOLD analysis project Ga0058701, IMG submission 97039) | Agave microbial communities from Guanajuato, Mexico - Or.Ma.e | ecosystem: Host-associated > Plants > Phyllosphere > Phylloplane/Leaf | place: Guanajuato, Mexico | collected 2012-06-04
TATAGGTTGGGCTAGGTTGGATGCCTTTTGTCTCGTTCCGCTATCTCTCCGCTCGGCTTGACGACGGAGGGTAGCACCAAATTTAAACCAAAAGGTTGAAAATGCTACCTTAAAAAATTACAGTGTAAAACTTGACGCAAATGCACAGCCGCCTATAATGGTCGACTTTCCCGCAATACATAGTTTGTCCTCAAAAATTCCTTTCCTTAACTGTTAACAGTTTAAACTTAGAACCTTTCTGCTAACCTATCGCAACTTCGCATTTGCAGTTTTAAAATGTACAGTTTCTGCATTTTACTTTTCGAGGTCCTTTGCTTTGCTTTTCTGACACGTGGCTACTAAATATAACAGAGGTAAAATGGAACACACATTAAAAAATAAAATTAAAAAAAAAAACGGGAACGAAGGTTTTCCTGAGAAAGTGACTTTAAAGGCCACCTGAAGTTCCAATTCACTATTGAAAATTACATATCAATAATTGTTTCCAGGAACGGGAGTACTTGAACATTGAGCTCGACCCATCAAATCGGCACGAAGAATTACACCAAGTTGAAGATGCCAATTTCCAACGATTTAGCACAGTGCATGTAACTCCGCGCTCATCAAGTCAAAGCAGTTCCCACTCAGAGAAAACTTTGGTAATATCGAACGTTATCCCCGGAAAGAAATATATACCAGCGATATGAAAACTCCCGCCACGAAAAATATTAAGACCACGAACTAAGCTCAATCATGGGCTCCGACCATTCTGGGGTAGAAGGATTTTAAAATCCACTAAGATATTGATATACACACTAAGCGGAGAACAGCCGATGGTAGAAACAACTTTAAGTTTCACCAAAACAATTCCAACCATCAAACGTTAAAAATTCATAGCTAAAAATTTTTGTCTCATTAAAAAAAAAAAGCTAAGGGTACCCCAAGGTTTTTTCCAGTATTTTGGCTGAGGGACAATAGAAGAGGTTCGAACCCGATATCTGTTGCTCACTTTGACGATTTTAAACAGATCGGGAGGGTAGAAGTGTCCGGGGGAAGAAAAAGTTGGAGCGGAAAGCGTACATTTTAAATTCCATTTTTGGAGCGGTAAATCGACCGAGTGAGGAAATGACGCCGGTTAAAACAATGTTTAGTTCCTCTTGATGAATTCCAATCATCAAACGGTAAATCAATCGTTGAAAATTCAACAAAAAGTTTTGGGCTCAAAATTTTAAAAAAAGGCAAGGCAATTTTTCAAATTTTTGGCCCCAAATTTTTTATACGGAATCTTAATTTTGACGATTGAATCTGACTGAGGGAAACTAAAAATGGTTAGAACCGATGTCTGTTGCTCAAAATATCGATTTTAAACTGAACGGGAGAGGCGGCAGTTCATAGCCAGGAGGTTGGAGGGGAAGGTGTAGCTTAGATAAAGCTCCACTGGGCAGGGGCAGGCCGCGCGAATAACCGATCATATTTGAGGGTCATCGGTCCGCGCAAAAACAATATCGAAACAAATGAGGCTAACAAAAAAAAAGGATCTTCAAAATGTGACCAAACTTGCAAAAAAGTGCAAGATTAAGTGACGAAAAGTGATAACAGTGACTGACTGGTAGCCCTGCGTTTCTTGTGGTCTGCTACCTTTTCGTTACAGATGGGACAAATAGCAAATTGATCATTTTGGATTTGCAGCAAAGGAATGCTCTAAACGAGTTTCTGTGAAGGGTTCGCTACGGAGACCACTTGCCGAAACAAAGGGTATTGGCGACGAATCTAAGCTAATGTGATTTTCCGGTGATCAGGTACGGGAGCAGGACCCCGTCACAGAGCCGCACTTAGGCAACGAGCTGAGCAGCCAAAAGTCCTGCGGATCGTCTCTCTTCGGCAGCGATTCTCCAGCCGATCAAGTGCTTCACCAGGCCACAGGCCAGGCCACATGCTCGCAGCCACGGGCCAAGAAGAGGGGCTCGAAAGCGCGACGAGGCAAGCGAGGGTCCTTGGCGGCCGTGGAGCGCACCCGGAGCAGCCCACAGCCCTTCCCGTCCGCGGCCCGCCCTTCGAGGGCAGCCTGCGGCCCCGACATCGCCAAGGGCTGCGGCCACCCGAGGAAGGGCCACTTGGCGAGCAAGGGCCGCTGGAGCGGTACTGCGCTCCCCCCGCCGATGCACCGCACCAACACCCACCCGAAACCGAGACCTTGCGAGACCTTCTACGCGAGTCTCGCTGGTGTGCCCAAAGGGTCGGACGCGGGAGATCGACCCAAAAAGGTCCACCGACCAAAACCCGACCCGCCTACTTCCTTAAGCCGCCTTCTTGATGATCTCAAAAATACTCCGATGCTCAAAAACTTTGGAATTCTTCAAGGCAGGAAGATGAGCTTTCACTGATTTCTACCATCTCATAAATGTTTTGGGTGCTCTGGTAGAATGTTGTGTCACCCCTGTGGAAAAACCCACTTGGTGACGTAACTTTTTGACATCGACTGTAGTACACAGTAAGGGTTTCATTTTCTAGTCCTCTCTATCAGTTGTCGTCAAGCGATCAGTGACGACAGGTAGAATGTAGAAAATGCACACCTTTCAACATTCACAGTGTAAACACCAAACAGTGTCTGTCTAGGATACAGAGCTGGAGCGATGCGTAGCCTTTATAAGGTGGTATAATTTTACTTCTAGGCAAAATTCAGACATCGGCTGATTGCAAGAAATCTGAAAAACCGAGTTTCCCCTGATTACAGAAAAAGATCGTCATCTTCTACATCACCAGACGATGTTAAATTTTTAAGAGTGTGATATTTCTGGTTTATCGGGGCAGTTCTGCTTTTATATGATTTATATGGGGATCGGTCCACCATTCGACATGTTATGGCGAGACGTCGAAGAGGGAGCAAAACTTCTCAAGTTGTTCTATGGCTATTCGAAGCATCTGTGGCCGTATTTTCTATTTGAAATCCACACCCCCTGCACGAACAATCCATTGCAGCTCGCAGCTCCACGCGGCCTTTGCCCGAAATAAGGGATTCTTTTGCTTTACGAGGAACTTAATTTCCTGGACCGTTTTCGAGAACATGGACTTTCATGGAACCGAAAAATGCAAAGAGAATTGTCCAGCCGAACGGTCACAGCTTCGAGGAAAAGCGATTGCACACTAATTAAATCACAAGTTAAAAGGCGTTTAGACATGAATTGTGCTTTACCGATTGCTGAAATTATGTCGATTTTAAACGTAGAATCGAAGAAAATGCACGCTTTTATGTTTATACAATATTTGCTCATGAAATGCGTTTTTAAAGATCAAGTGTTTATCTTTTTAGATTTTTATCTATTTTATATTTTAAAATAAAATATTGCGATTACTACATTTTTCTTTGATTCGGAACGTGAATCAGGGAGAGGTGCTGTGGGGACAGGGAAACGGGGATACAGTATCAGGGGAATGGGTACAGGGAACCGGGACAGGGGACTGTATGACTTGGGCGAAGTTTGCATAAGAGGAGTGCGCACTGTTCGTTTCGGGGGCTCTTAGTAAAGACGAGTCGAGAAGATCCGGGATGATCGGGGTCTCAAGGACCCTCACCTTAAAGTCCCCCTTAAGGCGACTCGGCTCGGCTCTGCTCGGCTCGGATCCGCGCAGTAGCGACCTCCGTCAGATGCGTCTTTTTCGGGAACGAGTTTTGGCTGCGTCGCCTAGTTATCGATTCTCCTCAAACATTCAAAATGAACTTCGGTCCGCCATATGTTCACGATTTGATTCAATAAATGTCGAATTGACGTCTTTCTTCAAAGGGTTCAAATACGGTCGAGTATCGATACACCGAATCTCGATAGTACGCACAGTAAAAACCAAACACCCGTTTTAGGGACATATATACCTGTTTTGGGTGTGAAACTAAAACGGGGGTGGTACGTATTTTGGTTATTTTTCGAGGTAGGCCTGTGTTCAGCCACATCATTAAAAAGGTCTCGGCAAGAGCTTCCCATTGATGTGGGTGAACATGGGTCAATCTAGAAAAATAACCAAAAAGACGTATTCCCCCGATGTAGTTTCAGACCCAAAACATGTATAGAACTCCCTGAAAAGGGTGTTTTGTTTTTACTGTACGTAATAATGATTTGCCTCAGATCCTTGTTGATGTTCCCTAATAAGAAACAATATGTAGCGATTTTCGATAGTACGTAATTTTTGATAGAGTATGATTTTTCCTCGGTCCCTTGGAAGATCACGGAAACCCATCAAACAAATAATTTCTAAATGTTCCCCAAAAAAATAAAAATAATAAATAAATAAAAAAGGACAAGGTTCTCACAACACGTAAAATCAATCTAAAAGAAAAACATAAATTAAAAACGAGTTGATTGACTGAGAGCCTCATTTTCGATGTTCTTTGTAATTACTACGTGGTAAAGGGTACTTAGAAAGTTCCTCGACATTTTTGGCAGTGGCTGAAAACTTCCGGCCAGAGTTCTTGCCAATGCGGCGAGTGTAAGACCGGAAGCCGTGGCGGGATCGAAAACCAGGTACCTCTAAAAGCGAGGGCGTCAGTAGGGTACTTGCAGGTAGCAAGACGGGTTTTGAGGTTAAGAGCTTATGAGGTCGGGTTGGAAGACAGTCCGCCTTGGATGCTAATCTAATAGGAGAAGGATGGGAACCTCCCCTGTGTCGCCAAGAGAGTCAACAAGTCCGTCATCTATCTGATGGAAAGAAAGCAAACTTTACTTTCTGTTCTTTCTGATAAGCGAGTTCGCGAAATAACAGTTCCGTTCGCTACACCTTAACTTACATCAGAGTAAACAATTATCTAGAAGCAGTTTCTCTTCTCTTCGATAGACTTTGGTAGGCGGCGAAAACGTAGAAACAAAACCACCCGGTTTAATACTTCGAATTCAAGAGCAATGGAAATTGAGAGAGAGCCCCTGCGTGAAACTTGCTTAGGCAACACGCCATGCTCACCGTAGAAATTGGTGTAGGCAGCACGCATTACGCGTTGACTTTACCTATCCACTAGCGCGCCAGGGGATCTCCAATATTTGCACCTTGGAGTTTCGTTTAGCTTTTTTGTACCTCAGAGGGAGCACGTCTCTCTACTCGCAAGCTAATTTTAAATTTGCCGCGGCCAAAGAGGCGGCGCGGCGGGGCGGCCACTCGGCCAGCGGACCAGAGGTCCTTGACTGGGTGCCAGTGCATCCACAGCGAAATGAGTTGCTCGCATATTCATGATGTCGTAACGGTGCCCCTGGTGACCCTCGGTGGTCAATGGTGATGTAGCGTGGTCACCTCATGCCCAGGAGGCGCTTCAAACTAAATGTTCAATTCAAAGGGGCGCTTTCACTTTCCCGTTTCAGAGTAATAGTGACACCTCTTCCCTGGCGTGGGTTTAAGGTCCTATTACATCACATGGATGCACTCAGCAAGTTCTCCTGCTTGAATGTTTTTTATTCCGACAACTCCCTACTAAAAAGTACTCCTACTTGAAAGGTCCCCCCTTAAAAGGCCCCATATTTTCGAAAGGTCCCTACTTTGGAAGTTATCGTTGTAGTTTCCGATTTCATAGGGTAGGCTAAAAAAATATCAGGTTAAAGTTATTCAAGAAGCGACATTTTAAAACACCTCTGTATAGCAAACTACAACACACTGGTGCCCAAATCAGAGATAAAAAAAGTTATTAAGTGCTCAAACAAAATTAGACTACGATAGAATACTTCACAGCAACAACGGAACTGCTCATGTTGGATACAAAATTACTCCTAATACTGGAGATTCACTACCGAGTGGACTAGAGTACCCCGTTCATCGGCAAACAGCATTGCACATGAAGAGAATCAATTTAAGATAAGCACTTCGGCTTTAGTCATGCTCGTTGCCAGCTGGGCTCTCCAGGACATCCGGTTTATATTAAAAACAAATCTACACTTCGTAAGAGCCTAAGGAATTTAAACTACTGTGACGCGGTAATTAATTAGGCGTCTCAAAAAGACGATTTAAGTAGTTTTAAGAACAGAGCGATGTTTGTTGTTCCAGACGAAACAAATAAATGTCATGCTCACGGAAGATAACACACTGTTAAATCACTACACCACATTGTGGAGAAAGAAAATGTCAGACGCATATTCAAAGGAATCGTTGACACCTGTAAATTAAAAATTTGCACGACACTCAAGCCAGAGGATAACCCAAAAATTCTGCGTGTTATCCGAAAGTTTTTGATAATGGATTCGTTGAGATGTTACGATTCATTGCAAGGGTTCGCAAGTTCAGTTCAGAGCGACATTCAGGACAAAAATGGAGCATTGAAAGGGGTCGGGATACTGTGTTGACGGCACTGGTCTGTCGGTCAGAGAAGAGTACCGAAAGAGAAACGGATGACCCCTGGCATAAGTGTCGGCATCGTAAACAAGACAAAGTGATCCACTTTGAATCATGTCGGCGGAGGAGAGGAAGCACTCACTTATTATAGAGCACTATATCTGGTCTCCATATGTGGTCCGACGGAACATGTAGCATGGACACTCCTCCGTACTCCTTCGGTTCCCAGCGAAGCTTGTAGTCGTACCAAGACTGGAAAACACAACACACATGTCAGACTTGATGTTGGCCAACGTGGAGGATTGTCCTCTTCGACAAAAAGGTAGAGAGCCGCACAGGGAGAGAAGCGTCAACTGGTGCGGTCCTGACGATTCGAGAGTAGACATCAGCTGATACGATATGCATAAATCGGGGAGTAAAGAAGGGACTCTCTTCTACTTTATAGGAAACCGGGTGAAAATAAATCAGGTAGCCTCAGGCCTGGAGAGCGGAAGGGCCATATTTCTACAGAGAGGGGTGCTCCGCCAGAGAACGGCCATTGGGAGGGGGGTTATGACGCTACTCCGATTTGTTTGTGGAAAACATGTGAAGCTGATATTTATTGTTGGGAAGTCGGATTCGAAGCAAGTAGCACCGTTCCCCGGTTGGCTTCACTGTGCTGCGCTCCGCCAGGGCAGGCAACTTTCCATTGGCGTTGTGCCCAGGCGTGCCCAGCGATTCTGTTCTGCCCCTTCTTCTCTACCTTTATTCGCCCACGATTTTATGCGCACAGCTCTGCCGCCGCCCGCACCGATTTTGACAAAGGTCCTAATTTAGAAGTCACTTCTTGTAACCTTTGTTTCTTACATTAGCTAAATTAAGTAAGCTCTCCCGTAACGAGACCTTTAATCTAAGCTGGCTTTGCCCCTGATTTCGAGAGCCTCACAGAGATAGATGCGTAAACTGCCACGTCACTCTTGCATCCCACCAGCGTATCTGGCTCCACCAATCAGCGCACGCCGAGGGAATAAGTTGTCGGCTCTCTCTCTATGAGGCTCTCTATCCTAATCTAGAGAAATATATCGTGAATTCAACTAATCTAACTGAACATAACCTGAGCAACTCGCGACCTAACGCAACCAAAGCTACACGAATCACTTTCACTCACGAGTGACCCACTTAAGCGTAGAGCCCTACCAACTAATAGATCTTGCGCCAGCGGAATTCGTGGTTGGCCCCAGAGAGCTATAGCAACACTCTAACCCAGTGAGAGGCTGCGAGGTGCGTTTTCTTGGCCACAGAGTCACTCCGATCTGGACTGACAATCAGGCGCAAATTACGGAGCACGATGACCAGGGCGTTGTCATGTTCGCATTGTAATGCATAGCTCTCCGAAGGAGGCAGAAGGCTTAAGTTACCAATTACAGGCGTGAGGTAGGCAAACCCATTACGCGATTAGCTTCCTCACAGAATTTTTATGATTTTGGTACAGCTATTGAAGCTTTATTTGCGCGTAATAGCAAACCCTAATATTGCGCACCGGCAGAATGAGTGTATTTTTTATTTATTTTTATTTTCTTGCAAGAATATTATCGCTTTACGTTGGGTATAACTTTTTCTCCCAAAGGCACGGCATTAACGTTGCTGGCCCATGAAATTTCTTTCGAAGGTTACAAACTCCACTATTTATTAGGAAAGAAAACTTGCGGCATTTGAACATGTTCTGAATCGAAGTGGGGGGGAGGGAGCTATACCTTAAGGTTCAATTTTGAACCATTTTTCAATATTTACGCGTCATTTTCAAAAATAGCGATTTTAGTACGATTCGATAACTGGTATCAAGGAATAATATTCTTATAGCATCACGACCGTCAATAATACAAAATTTCGATAAAGCGGATTTTTTCATGTCGCCCACATTTCGGGGTGCATTGAGGCCTGAAGAAGTAAAATTACGTTTCGTGAGAGAAATTACATTCAGGTAAGGCGAGGCTTGGAGTTAAGTTTGGCTAAGTTAGATTGAAAGAGATTTTATTAAGTGATGTTATTTGTGCTTAAGTTACGCTGGGTAGGTGAAGTTAACTAAGGTTAGTTTTTGCCTCCTCTCAAGTTGATCCCAACAACCCCAAATTACCACTAATACCCGCGTGGATACCGCACGGGTACTCTATTAGTTTTGAAGGATAGAGCTCCCGAAGATTAATAAGGTGCTTCAAGAGAGAGTAAAGCCCTAATTCATAGGTCAGTAAGACACTTTAATGACTCAATGAATCAAAGTGAGACGCTGTCCAAAAGTTGGTGGCTACTGCTCCGGTCGAGAGCGACGTTTCTCCATCTTTCTTTATCATCAAGGGAAAACATCTACAAGTTTCAAGCGGATCTACCTCCGCCCAGAAATCTTCTTCTACCAGCACTTTTGAACAGTCGGATCCCAAAGTTCGCACACTAACATGACCTATTTCCGTCTTCTATTAAAACCTCGTGCTTTTAGTAGGAGCGAAAGAGAACGTTATATCAAATTATTGGTCAATTTCTGTGACAAAGAACAACGAAACTTCAGTGACTCATGCATTGACGTAATGACCGTAACAGCTTTTTAGGTGTCCCGGCTACACACATGTTTGAAACTTTTCAAAAGTTATGGACGTGTATGCCGCACTTTGACAGAGGAGTTTACAAGTTTCTTATCAATGAGTCTAATTTACCAGGATATACACAGGATCGGGGATATCCACAGGATGGCGGATACCCATAGGAAAGGGAACAACGTCCATGGGAAGGGATGCCCGAAGAGACATTCAAAGGATTGGACTTCTGAGGGACAATCAGTCTTCGCCATACAAGAACATTTTACTAAAAATACAGGTATTCATGGATACTGGGTACTTATTCAAAACACGCATTGCATATTCGAATAACGATATTGCAGTTGCAAAGAAAAAAATGAGGACAATGAGAGGCGTGAATTAATTTCAAAAGCCGGGAGGTAACTGCTGTCCCACAGGAAATCAAAGTTTCCCTACACTAAACACAATAAACTTTTTTTTTATCTCCGTCCCTAAAGCCGACCTACGATTAAAACAATTGAATTTTTTTGTTTTTGCTTAGCTCATACAGTTATATCTACACGATATATGAAACCGTTCCTTTACAACGGCGACATTCTAATATTTGAGCCAACGCCTTCTAGCTATAAACTTCGCGAAATCAATTAGGAAGACAGACAATTTTCTTATAAGGCAAAAGATTGAGTTTACAAGGCTTTTAACGTAACAGGTATTGACGGAGAATTTTGGAAATCATGCATAAAATTTGACCAGTTAGTCTCTTACCTGTTCCACCCATAGATTTGTCGTCATGATTTGGTTTTTTAAATTCTGAAACAGAAAAGAAGAAAAACACCTCAAACAATGTAAAACTCTCGGAATCTACAAGCGGACTTCAACTCTTAAGCCTACAGTGTCACATATGCAAATTTTTCCTGATTTTCGTTTCTTGTTTGTTTTTTTTTCCCCAAATTTTTCCTGATTTTTATTCTTTTTTTTTCTTTTTCTTTTAAGTCTTAGTGTTTTAGTTTTCAAATATATTAGTTCAGCTTTAAATTTTCCTAGATCATATATTCAGAAAAATAAATCTGTTGGTTTTCAACGATTTTTTCAAACGTAATTAAATCAGTTTTTGGCACTGATGGGCAAGGCTGTTGAGAAATAAGCTTCCCATTAAACCAAACCAATTGAACGTAGCTTATTCGACGTCGAAGTATTTTTTTCCGGATAAAATGATGGATACAATTTGGCGTGTAGTATTGCCTGATGGATACAAATGATAGCGTGGATCTATTTGAGGGGTTACAACACATTTCCTCTCCCTCTCCGATTTATGTTCGTCATTCTCTTGCTCTCTCACATTCTACCACCGACTTTGCTCTGTTTCTTTTAGTCCTACATAATAATCTCTTATGAGTTCTGCACCCTGAAGTCTGACTGTTGCATTATTCTATCGGATTTGGCAGAGGCATGTACTAGCGTAATACCGAATTACAAACCAATTCCAATTCTTGAGCTCTGGAAACGATGTAGGGATAAACTCTGATCAAATCTGGATATACCCTGATTAGAACCTGATCCATATCAACAGTTCAAAACCTGCTGACCTGGTCTTGAGCTGTTAAAATCAGACCGCAAAAGAACTCGTCGTAACCCTCTTTCTTGTGAAAAAAATACCAATCTCAAATTTTACCCAATAACTGCTTTTACCTGATTTATTGCAGGTTATGAAATTAGGTTAATTTGGGCAAGGTAATTAAGGCCAGGTATAGTGTTAAGTATTAGGTAAGGCTAGGGACGTTAAAGCTATCTTAGGTTAAGTCAGTTTAGGTTAGGTTTAATTGCGTGTAGTTTTGTTACACAAATTAAGGTCGGTATACAATATTCCTAGATTGAGTTAAGGTTTTCCGTACAGTCAGCTTGGGTTCGGTTGGATGATACGAGTATAAGAATAATCGGGGATAAATAATAAATTAATTCGATATACGATTCACACATATACTCATATTTAAAAAAGTCGACGTCCGCAAACGCGCACACGACAGTTGCCGATCCGCAATTTTGGAATTAACTTTTAGTCTGCTGCTGTACACAAGGCATTATTAACTTTGACAGCGTGTTTACCGTGAGGTCCGCTCTATTGAGATCTGAACAAGTTTGCCGAAGAAACAAGATACGATCGGAAGATAAACACTCGATACGCCAAAACACGGAGGGGGATCAACCATCTCGAAAGCTTCTGTACAAGGCGGTAAACTGGAGAAAACTGGGGTTAACTGGGATAAACTGGGGTTAACTGGAGTAGAGGTAGACTTGGGTAGATTGGGGTAGATCAGGGTAGACAAGGGTAGAACTTGGTGGACCCATTCAAACAAATCGCAGAGTTTTGCCTGGCGGCAAATGGCGAGGCGGCACCGCACTGGGAAACCGCTCCTCGCTCTGCGAGGATAAGAAAGAGATAGAATAAGAATAAGGAAAAGATAACAACGACCTAGAAAAAGAGCGAGGATCTCAAGTCACTTGCTTTGCAAAGCTACGTCCAGTCCTCTCTGTAAAGAACCCTAGAGAACTCTCACCGACTTTTATCAATTATTACATTTCAATAGTACCTTTTCACCTCTGTTCCAAACAACAATCCAATTATTTTTTTGATACGATCAACAAGACTACCGTGTGAAGCCTGCAGATAAAAGGTAACCGAAGTAACTCGCACAATTATTTAAGCTTGCAAAAAAAAAGCAGAATGCTGACTTTAAACCGTGTAGTTTATAAAGCGGCGCCATTTTCAAAAAGTATTTTTATTTGAAGGAAAAAAAACATTTTTAGTTAGTTTGACTGAAAGGGTAGAGCAAGAGGAGAAGGGAAACGCCTTGAAAACGCATGACAAGCACTTGAATTTCAAGGATTCGCTACCACTTTACTTGCGCCTCCCAAAGTGCTTATTCTACTTGGCCTGCGTGTTTGACACTCGACGAATTCTCGACCCAAACTAGAAACCGCAGCCATGAAAACTAAACCCAAGTCCAGATGCTTAAAGTTCAGCTAATAATCGTACTACTTCGAATAGCTCCAGTTCAAAGTAGAGAGGGAGAATGGTTATTTGATTGACACTATAAATAGTTCGAACCAATGTCTGTTGGTCGATTTGTCTATTTTAAACAGACCGGAATGGTGGAAGGGCTCGGGAGAGGAAGGTTGGGGTGGAGGGCGTAAATTTTGCATTCCATTTTTGGAGCTACCAATCGAACAGAAGAGCAACCGACGACGATAAAAACATTTTTTAGTTCCTCTTAATCAGTTCTAACCACCAAAGGTTAGAAATTCGACAAAAAAAAAATCAACAAAAAAATTGAAGGTTTTTTTCAATTTTTTGGCCCAAAATTTTTTGTTGGATTTTTATGTTTTCACAGTTGGATCTGCTTGAGAGAAACTAAAAATAAATAGATCCGATGTCTTATTGCTCACTTCATCGATTTTAAACAGGCTGGGAGGGTGAAAGAGTTTGTGAGAGGGAAGTCGGAGGGGAAGGAGTAAATTTGATATTTCACCTCTTAACGCGATCAATCGACTGAATGAGTAACAGACGACTGAACAAAGAATTTTTAGTGCCCATTAATCAGTTCCAACCATTAAAATTGAAAAAAAAAAAACAAA
>Ga0058701_10003489_pt1 | contig 12458 bp, 5 predicted proteins | sample AgamicOrMae_FD_97039 | JGI IMG/M metagenome (GOLD analysis project Ga0058701, IMG submission 97039) | Agave microbial communities from Guanajuato, Mexico - Or.Ma.e | ecosystem: Host-associated > Plants > Phyllosphere > Phylloplane/Leaf | place: Guanajuato, Mexico | collected 2012-06-04
CCAGGAACTAATCGAAATTTGGATGCGCCGAAAAATAAAAAATCGGCAATCGAGGAAGTAATGGGACTCCTATCCCCGCAATGCATAAGAGCTCGGCTTATCTGGTCACCTCTAGTTCCAAACTCGCCGCTGTGGCGCTGCTGTATATGCTGCGGCTGCGAATAGTAAACGCACTGTACGCGTCTAACGGCCGTAGTTGTGATATTCGGTCATTTGCTCGTAAACGCCGCTATAACATGGTTTAAAAAAATATACTCCTTCAGTGGGGAGGCGCAGGGCATCACCTGAACGTTCGCAGCCGCTGCTTCTGATTGGCTTATTTAGGTGCCCAACTCGGTGGCCCCGTCGACCCGAATCAAGACCTTAGGCTGAAGACAGATTTTGTTACTTAATCTATGCGGCTGAAGATCTCACAGCCTTTCTATTGCGCCCTGTGGCCCTGAGGAAACATCGGCCTCGAGGTAAACATTCCCCGGATCTCCGTTCCGTGCCCGGTTTCAGTTTCACGTGTTTCGCCCGTTGTGATCCGATCTGTAACTTACTTTTGCAAAGTTGCCCGAGTTATTCTGAAAATATGGGAAGAAAAATACCCGGAAGGAAGCATAGAGGAGTTATAGACCCTATCAAGCAGAAAAAACAGCGAGAAGAAAAGTAAGTAATCGTATTCTAACCTCTTCTAACTCGTAGTCCGTAACCACATATTTTTCGTTGAGTTACGAAAAGGATTCGTCTCTTTTATTGTTATGACATGGGATGTTTTTTCGTTTTTATTCCGCCGTATTTACAGTTATAATCTCGGCGATTCCTCCCATATGTTTAAATTCAATGGAATCGTACCTCATCACTTGCCGTGTTGTTTGGTTGAGCTTGTATCTTAAAGAGACGGTTAGGATAGGGGGATATTTTGATTGCTTGACGGGTATCTTCACCAGAGGATTTCCTCTTGTCCTGTGTGATCTCTCATCACCCTATCTTTGACGAATTTGTCAATCACAGCTCTGTTTTTGAGGGTAGACTGCTCCTCTCACATTCATTCCTTTGATGGGCAAATCTGTTGTAAGATAATAAATACAGCCCTGTCAAAAACATAGATATCTATTTGACTCACTATTTTACAATTCTCCTAAATGTGGCATATCTCCACCAGCTTCACTCATTCAATTTCTTGATTAGAGGAAAATGTTTTTCACATGCTGTATTTATTTTACAACAGGCTCAAAAACATTGTGAATGCCCCTCCTACTTCTTTGGACCAGCCAGTTCCAAGAAGCATGCTTGAATTTGCCCGATTAAAGATGATCGGTCAGAAATCACAGTTTGACAGCTCAGGAAGAAAGAAGAAGAAAGCCCCAGATGGAGCCTTTGTACGTCAAGTTTATGCTGAGGTACGAAAATGTCTGCTTTATTTGTTTTACTCTTTTCTATGTTTTGTCTGCTGATTTCTGATGTTTATATGTATTTCTTAGGACAAAGGTAAGCAAGGCAAACCAAAATTAAAAGGTACAAAGAAGAAAAACCATACCGAAGGTTCAAGTCAAAATATTCAATCTCAGAAGCAAAAGTACCAAGCACCGCTGGTAGACTCAGATGATGAGATTATTGACCAAACTCATGGTATGTTGACTACCTGCATTTTGAATTGTCTTTTAATAATGGTGGAGAAGATAACATGTTAAATCAAATATTTCAGGAAAGATGAATTGGAAAGATGGGACTGAGAAGCGGAAAAAGAATCTTCCTGGAGCCGAACCGAAGAAAAAGGTCGACCGACGGATAGAAAAGAGAAAGAAAATGCTGGAAAAAAGGCGCGAAAAGATGGAAGAAAAAGCACAATCAATGAAGAAAGATGTAATCGCTTTCGGCGAGGTCGCTCACGAACCTCCAAGTATGAGAATAAAACCAAAATATGCAGCCACAAACGAACGACAGGTACGTCGTTGAAGTACAGCGACATTTCCGAGAAACTCTTCTTACGACTAGCGGAAATTCTCGTGAAGGAATCCTTTGGAACTCAAATTATGTAACTGAGCACACAGCAAATTTGTGGCATCTTCCACTCTTGTTTCTCACCTTGGTGTAATCTTTCATTACGAGGATTAACGGTATAAATCCGCATTCGGTAAATTTAAGATAGGTTATCTTAGGCAAGGTCACTTACCTTGTATTCCGCTTCGCTGCCGCAGAGCCTGGTGCCGCTTCTCAACGGCATTAACTTCCGCCGAGAAGTAAGCGGCATGAGGCTTGGCGAATGCTACGTGCCTCGTGTTTTTAAACACGACAAAAGAGCACCATCGGTAGATAATTCTCTCTTTCAAATTCACAGTGTGTATAACATTTTTGTTGCAGATGGGCTTGAAAGATCTTCACCTCAAGAGGATTTTAAATGAGGGAGGTGCGGCGCCCATCGCGATGGTGAGTGCGGCGACAGCGGCCAAGCCGAAAGTGCGATTACGAGATTTATCCGCACGAGAACGTAATGAAGCAGAGAGGAAGCAACAAGAAGCTATTGCAGCTTATAGACTAATCAAAGCAAAAAAATATTCAGGGAAGAATCCCCACTAATTGTATCTGTGAAATGATAATTGATTATAGCGTGACACTTTGTTCAAATAAATCAGTCGGTTATATCAGTTTTACGTTCACTCAGTTTTCGTTTGCCTTCCTGATGGTCCACGGACCTTCCCGTCTGATTAGGTGTACTCACTACTTGCGTTCCGATTAAAGGAATTTTCCTCTTGATCGGGGAGTACGTTACTATGTGTAAATGTTACGTACTTGCATAATCACCGTGTTCATTTTCCTCAATTAATTTTATTTACAAATCTGATTTTTACGTTGAGTGTCAGATTTTTGGTCGTTTGCAAGTTGAACGTACTTTGTGCCGTGCACATTGCAAAGAAAATTGAAGTCGAATCAAATGATCCATTATCGAAATTTACGATATTATACTTGTATTTTACAAAAAAGCGCGGGAACTCAATGCCACCTTTGATCTCAAACAAAACCTTCGCCGAAACAATCAGGATGGCCATCGATTTGGATAGCTTGAGAAAATATGGAAAATTTATGTCCCCGTAAATGTCATCGAAAATGAGCATTTTGGGGATTGACTTATTGAAATGAACATTTGTGCTATTGTAAAGATACACATTTCTCCTATGTGCTAAGCAAAGTAGCATGCAATTGCTAATGCTTTTCCTCCCGTCCTATTCCCCCCCCCCAGGCGAGTTCCAAGTCGTCACTTTCCGAGCTCTAACGTACCGATAGTCTCTGTACTCTGCGCTGTCAGTCGATTAATCACTACCCCCTTTCCAAGAAAACGATGACCGGTTAAAAACCGATATCAATTACTTCACAGACCCATTCGTTTTGCTAAAAACTGATTCTCTCGACGTATTGAAGGATGTATTCACTGTATCTAACTTAATGTCGTTTTTCGCGCCATCGCCATCTTCTATAAAAATCTGATTTCATCTTTATCTTCGAAATTTTATGTTCGATAAAAAGCTGTTATTGAAAAACCCACCGGTAAAAGTTTAGAACGTGTTCTTCTTTGAGTAACCGGGAAGAACTTTCTAAAATCCTGGAAAAAAATGACAATTTTCTGAGTGGTCACCCCATTAATGTTCAGCGGGTCGGTTTAGACTAAAGGCCTGTGTTAGTTAAAGAGACGCGACCGGTGTTGAGCGCTGTGATTAGTCGTGAATGAAAGAGATGGAAGATACGAATAGCTGTGTGCGCAAGAGAGACAGACATTTTCGCTTGACGAGGAAAAATGTCGGCCGCTCCGATACCGCCCATGTATAGCGGCCATTTTTCCTCGTGCCTTCATGGATGCATTAGCGTTTCTTTAACTATACAGGGCTTTAGTTTAGACTCGCATTGAACCATGAGAGGAATACAGTTGAACCTAAAGAGTTCCTTAAGGATCTTTAGTTGAACCGAAAATAGCGCAGTAACGTAAGCTGAGGACTAAAACCGGCCGTACAGAGGTGTCGACTGGTCGCTGGCCACAAGTGCATCAGTATGATTGACATTTTCGCTGAATCAATAACGAAGGCTCTTATCCTCTAACTCAATTAGTCGTCCTTTCATCCAAAAAGTTAAGATCCCCGCACAAGGGAGTGCCTCACACAAGGCTCCTGTGTTTGGCCGCACGGGTTCGTCAAGTCTTCAGTCTCAGGTTGAACCCATCAGTGGCAAAGGTATTGCTCCCTCCAATTTTTTCAAACCCTCATTGTCAACCTAAAGTTGAAATCCTCCCCTAAAAATGACGATGCCGAAACCTAAATTTTAGGTAAAATGGACAAATAAAGATCAATCAATCATTGCTTGGGAAGGAAAAGACATGCAACAAAAGACCACGAAATGATTTTCTATCTATCGACCTGATAGAATCCTTTTTTGTCGTATATACCTCTTCTCGTTTTCAAGTTAGAGGTTTGAAAAACAAGGGAGGGCGCAATACTTTTGCCACTGAAAGGACAAAGCAATTTTCTCCTCAAGTGATATAATTTTTTACTTTTTTGTATATTTTTGTATAATCTATATAATCTATGCTTTTTTTAAAATGATTTTTTATACTTTTTGCTTCCCCCTCAAAATTAGAATCCGTAAGACAGGGGCGCCACAAGACATGAAAATCAGGAAGATCCTGGAATGTCAGGGAATGAGAAAGTTGTCATGAAAATGAGGGAAAAGTCAGAGAAAAACCCGATTTAAATATGGCTGGGGAAAAAGAGGCGCTGCGGAAAAAAATATAATCCTTGCCTTTTTTAAAATCGGCAACGGGTTGAAAATATCAAGGAAACTCGAAAAAGTGTCAGGGAATCAGGGAAATGTCAGGAAATTTGCAAATCGGAGTTTTGTAGCATCCCTGTAAGAACAACTAAATGACTCGCCTTGCTCCATTGACAATTTAGGAGCTGGTCTTTCCCATAAATTCTCTAGACAAATACCGCTTTTGGGCTTGTCAGCCGTATTCAATAGTGCAGAGATTGCAGTTACGTGTCAGGCTGTACAGTGAGGAGCAAAAGTCGTGACCCCCTCTGAGCATTAAATGGCTTGTAGCTCTCAAACACTACGTGATACAGTAATCGTGCCGTGAACAATATTGTACATCTCGACGAGACGTACAATTTTGTGTACGGCACGATTACTGTATCACGTAGTGTTTGAGAGCTACAAGCCATTTAATGCTCAGAGGGGGTCACGACTTTTGCTCCTCACTGTACGTCTTCTTATCATTACTTTCTCTATTTTATGCATGACTTTCTCGAGGATGATCCCTCTCCCCATTTTTAAATGGACATTAATCGGAAAATCTGAAAATTCAGTCATTTTTAAATTCAAGGTAATCGTACACGATAAAGTACACTACATGTAAGAAACACTGTATGCGCGGTCACAAGCCGACGCATCATTTTAAACATCATCAACTTGCCTAAAATCTCCAAACATTAGTTATAAATTTGCGTTTTTTAGTGATATCGCAGGTTTAACCTTGGAGTAAGACTGTATTCCGAGGTTCAACGAGATCATAAAACGAAAGTGCGCGAAATGCAAAGCGAAGTCGGAAGGAGTCGCTTGTGTCACGAGGTGCATAATCTTAACCGCCCAAAGTATATGGAGTGAAATTTAGCTGAGAGAAATTAGAAGGATTTTTTTCCCATTAAAATACGCAATTTCAAGCTTTGGAAAATGCTTAAATTACACAATTTAAGGTTTCCAGAGGGGTGATCTTTTTTAAACTGTGACAGTACTGAACTGATAAGATCCTCTAAAATAAATGTTTCTCTTTCCGAAGGGCATCGCTTGGCGGTAGCGGGTTAAGGTATATTTTTCAAGTACTAAAACCATAAGAAAAAAGTCTGTGTCCGCAGATATACCGTGGACAGCTGCTCCCTGGTAAGATCCGTGGCATTTCGCTGACTCCCTCCCCCCGGAGTGTCATAATTTATGCATCATGACCCTGTATGTACTCTTGAGTCGCTTGCATTAGGCGGCTGTAAGAATCTTTTGAAATCACCGACGAATTGCAAGGTTGACCTCCCCCAAATCTGCCCTTCATTGCGTAACTCTTGGGAAAGTGCATTTAAAAACTGGATATATCGTTTCCCCTTTCAGTGCGTTGTAGTGTTAGGAAAACCAAAACCATGATATGAACAAATGAGAAAGAAAACTCCATTTTTAAAAGGTACAGGGGTCACCGGTCTACAAATACTTCCGCGTTTAAGTGTTCGCTCTCCGTTAAACCGAATCATTCGCCCGATCAAAGGAGGAAACCAAACGGGGGGCGTTCGATAGCGCCAAAAACCATAAGCGCCAACGCCGTAAGCGCCAGTCCATAACCGCCAAACGAGAAAAGTCGCAAACGCCAAAGTTCGTATAGGTTAGGTAAGGTCAAGTTAGGTTAGGCTAAGTTAGGTTAAAGTTCGATAAGGTTAGTATTGCGGTTAAGACCTTTGGCGTTTGCGACTTTTCTCGTTTGGCGGTTACGGATTGGCGCTTGTGTTTTTGGCGCTTATTACAGCTACCTAAACCGAACTAATACTCCTCCATGGTCTTTTGGGAGACATCTGATAGCTTGTATTTTGTCCATGAAATTCTATCGTGGCCTTGTTTAACGCAATACTATAGGGGAGTGTTTATTGACCCGACTGGCCTATTTAGTATTAGATTGGGTTCCGTGCGTTCAAGTCACCTCCCATTTAAAATGCATTAGGTTGGTTACGAGCTTTCAAGTCGCCCCATATTAATACATGTCGGGTCAATAGCAACACCCAATACTATAATGTCTTAAATACAGTAGCACGCACATTTCATCCTTTTTAATTGTCCATGGCCTCCGTTTTGAGCGAACATTTTACCCCTCAACCTTCTCATCTCACCCTCCTCTCAGATAATTTCCTCATCGCCTTGCGTAACGTGGATGAAAAGGATTACGTAATGCATTTGCTAACTGTAGACTACCGAGCCCTTAGGTGCATCTAGTTTGTGTGGCGAGCAGTTACCTCTCATCCCGTCTCTTTTTTCTTCACGGGCGTCAAAACTGTCCGTCAAGATAGCTCGTTTCCGAAATCACTCGTCCGTCTTGGGTGTCGGAATGCTCCGACTCTGTCGGGTGCATCCATTCGGCTCTTTTGCTCTTGTTAGGCTTCTTCAGGCATCTGATACATCATAGCTTGTCAGACCAGCCTAATCCGCGGTGTGGTGTGAGCATTCCTCAACGATGAACAAGTTTATCGCCCTTTGGAAGGAAATATGCCGTAGCTTCGACTGCTGTGTTTCTCTTGCGCGAAGGGAACGTTATTTCGTTGGTTCCAAGAAAGATAGCGCGAGCAGTCATAAACATTAAGGCTTTTTATCTGACTTATTTATTTAAAGCCTGATTCGAAGGCGTCGAGATGCTTCAATTTAGCTTTTGGAGGTTTAGTTCTTGCTGTATGGCATCGCCATCGATGCCCTGGTCCAAGAATATGTATGGATCGGAGGCAAACTATAATTCTGAAATACGGTGTACTGAATGTCTTGAAAATGTCCTGAAATCTCTGAAATCCGGCTTGAAACCTCTATAAAATTGCTGTACTTGCCGGAATCCCTGTGTACTCCCTGAATTCCTGTAATCATTGAAATCCGATCTAAAATGTCTTAAACCCCTAAAAAGTCCCTGAAATTCTTGAAATTGGACGTAAAATCTCAGAAATCAGTCCTGAAAACCTTAAAATCCGACCTGAAACCCCTAAAATCTGGCCTGAAACCCATGGAACTCGGCTTAAAATCGATGAAATCCATGAAATCCGACATGAATTCCGTGAAATCCAGCATAAACCCTTAGGACATTTTATATCCTTATCCTTGAAATCCCTGGAATCCCTAAAGTCCGTCCTGAAATCCTTGATCTTTGACCTGAAATCCTGAGATCTGGTGTACAAGCCCTAAAAGAGTAATTGGCCCCTTGGTACCGATATATCTGTGGCTGCTCTTTTAGTGAATACGGTCCTTACTTGCCGGTGAAAGATATGAAAGTTGCTTCCGAATATGAATCTGTAGATTTTAGATTTATAATTGCTGTCAAGGATATTCATACAGGATATCCGTGGATGTCGCGTGTCCGATCACATCCAATGGACTTCCGTAGTAGATTCTCGAACCCGGATGCTGAGAGACGTCAACCATCTCTTACATGTAGTCTATGAGACGCGTTGCATCGGGGCTCGAATTCTTTATCTATGGGACCCAACAGTCCACTAGGGCGTATGGGACCGGCCCGGTTGGCCCGCCCGGGTCTACCTGGTTGACAAAATAATTCCGGATTAGTGTTGCGTCAAGTTGTCAGGTACAAGAATATCCCCCAATCAAAGCAGCTGACCGCTCCCCACGAAATATTTCGATCAAACGGGACGGCATTCCTCTAAAATGTCAGAGTTCAGTGAGTTACTATCAGTACCCTACGGATAAAATAAATTTTAGGTCAGTTCTATTCGCACGCCGATGTTAATACAAGGGAGACTCGAACGTACGGAAACCAGCCTTATACATTTCAAATGGGGTAGCGTGTGAATAGTCACCTCGTAAATTTTAACGCTTGACTCGGATTATTGTTGAAATAAAGCCCTTCTCCGAAGGAGGCGGGCTTCAAGAATGGAATAAAAAATTTAATGGCTCATTAATTCGACATACCGGTGCGTCTTTACCTGTAAAGAACGATATTGAATTACGAAGTTCCTAGTCATATCAGCGTTTTGTTTTTGTTTTTTTTACGTTTTTTTTACGATTTTTGTACGATTTTTTAAATCCTTTTTTTACAATTTTTTAAATCCTTTTTTTATTTTTCTCCAAAAGTCGTAAGTCGTAAATAAATATGTCTTCAGATGGAATCAGAAGTATGACTCTGCTTATCATGTTAATGAGGCGTTTCATATTTGCGTGGGTCATCAGAGTTCATAAGTGTGTTCTTTAACCAAAAATAATTCTTCCGAAACGCTGCCTCGGGTTTCCTTAACATCTGCACCTGCACCTATGTTGTCTTTTTGTCGGTCGTTTACCGTATCTCTTTTTCACCACCTTTGACATACCGGTAGGATATAATGAACAGCTCAGCTGATACTTTTTACAGAGATGATAAACGGAATTAAAATGTTCGCGAGCATATCTTGTCGCGCTCATCCGCCCACTTACCAAAAAGCATAATTAGCATAGTGCATCAGAAACGGAAGCAAATTAAAACTCATTTAATTGGTGAAATTATTAGCAAGTAAATTGTAATGTTATAAGGTCACCGTGTTCGGAGTTTCTCCTCGGGAAGACAGATAAATCCTTGTTGACAGTGAATTCAGGAAATTCACGTATTTTAACACATCGACACTCTCCCCCCCCCCCCAAAAAAAAACATGTGGGTCGTCGTCTGCTGTTGTGGTCTCCCGCCATTTTTTTCTCAAAAATTCCAACCAACTACTTAATTTTTTAAGACCTTATATGGGAAACCTTTATAATGGTTTTATACCTTTAGAAGACTTGGGACAACTTTGATCTGCACACCAACTCGCATCTTTTTACTCAAACCATGATTATCAATCATCATTGTCCGACATGTTCCCACAGATTTCAGTTCTTATTTGTATTCTTTCTAAAGTGTAACAGCGATCTACTGCAATATTGTAGTCCTGTGAAAATTTACGCCTTCAGTTAGTGGTCTGTGCTTAGCTACGATTAAATATCGTGCTTATTTGGATAATGGCGCACTTTTTTTTTGACCCTACACGAAAGTTTGCTCTAATCCCAACATTTACCAGAACAATCTGAGCATTTCCTCAATTTTATACCCCCCCCCCCTCAAAAAGCCTTTTTTTCTGTTTTAATGAGAGCGATCGTAAATCAATATCAATAAGCTATTTTTTCATATTTTTTTGTGATTTTGCTCACAAACCGTCGTTAGTTTTGAATTTGAAAAATAAATCGCAACTACTTTGTGAGCACTTACAGGATAACAATCAACGAAAAATTCTTATGCATTGGTTCTGCTTTTACTGGTTTATAGCTAGGCTATATGAACGGAAACTTGTAGAAGTTAAGTCACAATCATTTGTGATTTTAACCTACCTCAATTTAGCTTTTCTTCTCTCAACGAATACACACTGGGATTGAGAGAAATTGCTGTAATTGAAGGGTTCAGATTAGGCCGAGGCCGGATAAAGCCTTAAACCCTGATGCGTCAGAGAGGATGTCGCACTTTAAAAAATGGTCGTTGCGTGTTTTAGCAACAGATGACTTGAACGGTTTCAGAAAGTGGGAGTTACTATCTCAAAGTTCAACGTGCCCCGAAACCGCGTGCGAATCTGATAGGCTAGAGCCTTTGGTGTTGAGAAAAAAGAAAGAAGAAGAAAAACACCTGACTTTTCTTGAGCAACAATAATAGCGGCATCAAAGCAATAGAGCCTCCTCTTGTATCCATTGTCAAATGGGTCCGACTCTGTTCAGGTAGCGCCCAGAGCCGTGTCTAGGTCTACCTGTTGCTATAGTGAACATAGACTATCAAATTCATTCTCCCTTTTGGAAAAAAAAAGATGCCCTCAACGAACTCATTTTTACTCCCTACCGCCGCAGGTAAGCTTACTATTTTGTAGCTAATACGCGTTTTCGATACACAGTTGGTCGGTGCTATACATGAATGCATAAACACCTGCCTATTTCTTAACGCCGTTAATTTAATTTTCGTCCATTTAAATGCTCAGTATATTGTTCTCTTTCGCTGATCCAGACCTCCGGTCAGCTGATCTCGAAGTTTAGGCTAACCATCAGCTGATTAGATGGAAAAGCCTGAAAGGTTTCGCAGTACAGCGATGGAATGCGGGGGTTAAATGGTTTTTCATTTCACGGAAAAAATGGTTTGGTTACGGCCACAAAATTAGGGACAACAAGTATTTTTTTGTTGCTGCAACCAAAAATTTTGCTGCAACAACCAAACGTTTTGTTGATAGAACTAAACATTTTGTTGTAACAAAATATTTTTGTTATCCCTATTTTAACAAATGATTTTGTTGGTATAACAAAACTTTATACACCGTGTTGGGGCAACTGAACATCCACACAAGAAACCCCACTACTGAACCGGACTATTCCTGTTATCACTTGCCCGAAAATTCGCTCTCATCTCAAGAGCCCTCTCCAGTCGTCTTGTGAACAGTGCTGTACATGTACAGTGGGCCACAAAACTCATGACCCTTGAAGAAATACATGGAATTAGGGGGCATGACTTTTGTGGCCCACTGTACAAAAATCCGGAAGTGCATTGTTGCGATTTTTGACGCTGACTCCGGATCTGTTCTTTCGAGACACTCTCGTCGTCTTCTTACACGCGGCTTAAGCTGTTCCGATTTCAATATCGAAGTGACTATTCACACGCTGCCTCATTTAAAATGTATTAGGTTGCTTTCCGTGCGTTCAAGTCACCTCCCATTTAAAATTCAATAGATTGGTTCCCGTGCGTTCTAGTCTCCCTTTAGGCTAACATAGGCGTGCGAATAGAGCTGATCTTTCTATTGTTAGGGCGCCTCATTTTGAAGAACTATTTGCAGGTTGCGTATGATTTGAAAGCTTATTTGCGTAGGGCTACTCGCCCGGCAGATAGGGTGGTTGAATAAGGATAACTCACGCCGGAAATTCAGGTTAGCGCTCAACTTTCGAGCGTAATCCTTTTTATTATAACCCAGGTGCTTTTAAGACCCAGACGGTCTAATATGCAAATTAATTGGAAAAGTCGGTGTTCAGTCTGACTTTATTTACGCTGTTACCGAAATATTCCTCGGTGTCTGGGGGTCGTGCACAAAACACGTAACGATAAGCAGACCACTTTTTACCCCATACTCTGGCTCCGCTTTTCCTACTTTTGGGCTTAACGCACATACGAACCTGTCCCTCTTTCCTAGAGCGTTACGCAATTTGTTTACGACCCCTCAGATTGCATTGCCTATTCGTCCTTTTCCTAAAAAAGCAAACAATCATTTCAACTCCCACGCTCTAGCTGTTAAAGGCGAGATTTTACGTGTATCCTGAACATTTGGCGGGATTATTTTCAAATAGCGTTTTTTTTTTTCATTATTTTAGTGTTTAATCGACTGTATATCTCGTTTACCGCGAAATTACTGAGACAATCCAGTGTGCTCTAGTGCACTTGCCTCGTCTGTACGCCTCGCCCTTTTTTGAACCAAGTGTGTACTTGCAATTGTTGTTACCGTGGTTTGAGGTAAAGGCATTGTCGACTCTCCGGCCTAAGTGCAGAGGTGGGGGGGACTGGAGGCGGGAAGCAGACAAACGACAGTTTGTATAGAGGGGTGGGAGGACTGAAGGAGGGGAGGGGGATTTCAGGCGCAAGCGAAGCGATGTCGGTGTAGTAAGTAGTGAGAGAGAGACAGACGCAGCACGACACGATGCCGTCAGTTGCCGGAGCGTAAACGTGC
>Ga0058701_10003490_pt1 | contig 12457 bp, 8 predicted proteins | sample AgamicOrMae_FD_97039 | JGI IMG/M metagenome (GOLD analysis project Ga0058701, IMG submission 97039) | Agave microbial communities from Guanajuato, Mexico - Or.Ma.e | ecosystem: Host-associated > Plants > Phyllosphere > Phylloplane/Leaf | place: Guanajuato, Mexico | collected 2012-06-04
ACATCAATTGGTCCCATGTATAAGGATCGACCAACCAGGAGCCGACCCCCAACGCAACGGACCAATGGGGAACCGACCCAAAACGCAACGGGCCAATGGGAAGCCGACTTTTCTTACAGAAGGTCGTGAGTTGTGGGTCAGGATTCTTACAGAAGGCCGTGAGTTGTGGGTCAGGATGACTTAACCTGGCTTTTCTATTTAACCTTAGATGAAAGGATGACCGTTGAAAGATAAGTGATCGCACGGCCGTCTGGATTAAGTGTTCGCACGGCCATCTGGGTACGAGTCGAATCCAGATGGCCGTGCGAACACTTCCGGTACCATCTTTCAACGGTCATCTTTTCAGCTTTTAATTTACCTTAACTTGATGAGACCAGAATAGCGAGCTCGCTAAAAATTTTACGGAATGATATTCTTAAGTAAGCAAGTTTGTGCTGGAGATAAACTTTATGTATTCTTGATAGAAATGGATAAAAATTAAGATTTTTGTCGTTTGGCAAATATTTGCAGTAAATCAAAAATCAGTACAAGCTGAAAAATTGCTTGTGCGTCTTAAATGTAAGTATGAAAAATTCTTGAGAACGTAATCGCAATCTTGATTTAAGAGGGATCTACTAACCACGATGCCGGGGTTGATGAACTGCGAGATCTTTTCCACCATGAGGTTGTGGAAGTGCGGGTGGTAGCGGTACACGCTGCCGTCAATGCCCACCGTTACGTTCTTCTCGCCCATTTTGTTGATAAGAGTAGCGATGCCAGACGATACAAGGTGTGCCGCTCTGCGCGAAACGCACTCGCAAATGTACCTCACGTTGGCGCAGTCTTGCTCCGTGGCGTGCGACAGACCCAGTTCATCCAGGACCTCGCGGCAGTTGATGAAACTGCCCCTCTCGTCACTGCAACCGACAAACAAACTCGATAAGAAAACGAATCTATACCATTTCAGAGGTTAGATTTTCAACCTGCGTCGTGACAGTGGGGAAGAATACAAACTTTACAAAACACTTTCATTTCAAAGAACACAAATAACAATGAAAAACCTCACAAACCGCACACCGATTCGATTATCCGATCGCTGGAAAATCGAGGTTAAAGTCGATAGTGACGTCAAAACTCAAACGAATTCGGTATGAGTTGTGACGTCACAGACATATTCAACGTCTATTTTTCAGCGATCGGATGGACGTATCGGTGTGCGGTTAGTGTGGTTCTACATTGTTTTCTGTGCCCTTTTCATGACAGTGTTAACAATTTTTAAAATTTCGTATTCTTCTCTGTTGCAAATGCAACCTCAAAATACCAGTGTACTTCGTTCCGCGATGACAACTCATTCGTAAACGTTGCAGGATAATGTCAAACCTAGGTGTTCCGACAAAACTGTAATTTAGGCTTGCCGAACTTCCTATTTTTTTTAGATGAGAAAGTCGGGGCCTCGTACTTAACATGAAGAAAAGCCTATCTTTCCGATTTAATAGACAAGATTTTTGGCATTTCCTTGGAGGAAACAAGTTAACTTACCTCTCGATTTCAGAGACGTATTTCGTGAAAAAGTTGCCCCTCTTGAAGAGCATGTCGGAACCCCTGCCACCGAATAGTAGGTTGTCCCTCGTAAATCGGACGAGCGCCAGCCGGACCAGCTCACCCATGTACATCCCGGAGATCATCTTCTCGAATCTGGAAAAAACATAAGTCAACATAATCAATACTGATTGAAACGGTCCTTATTATTGGGAGTAATCTTTACCTTCAGCATTTATAAGGATCTTTTTTTTTTTTAAATGGAAAGTACTGACTCGACTTCTTGAGCGTGAATGAATATTGAATTTAAGCACTAGGAGGGGGATATCCTAATGATTATGATACTGCAGATTAATCTTGAACGGTATATTTTAGCCAATATGAATGACATCGTTGGGACGTAAGCGATTTATTAGCAAAAACCTGATTTTTCTTTTCTGGAAGAAGGAGCAATTTAAGAAGACAACACAGACTGCGAACTATCAGCAAAACACAGAGGATGTCTGTAGAGGGTTTACCACTTTAAAAAAAAAAAACTTTTATGGGATTGGTATATGAAACGGGGCAACCTAAATCTATGTCCTAGGGGGGACTAAAAATTATGTCATTTGGTCGATCAAAAATTATGTCGTTAGTCGACCAAAAATTAGGTCATAGGATAAATTTAGGGCATGGGACGATCCGAACTTCTCATGGGATAAAAAAAATACGTGGGATGAAAGAATATTCATGAAATACCACAAAGTCATCCATAGGATTACAAAAAAAAAAGCGAAGAATTACAAATATTGGGATAATCGAAAAAAAAACAAACAATAAAACAATAGGATTGCTAAGGATGCCAAAGGGATAACGGATAGCAAGAATGGCAATTTCCCTCAGATCTGTCTAACTTACAGCTGTTTTCCGGGGTTGATGGAATTTGCGTCGATTTCCCGATCGTACTCGGTGCGCACAATTTCTAAACTTCCGTCGTCTCCGAACGCGCCCCATTCGGTGTTAATGATCATCTCCGGCTTGTCCTTAGGCCCGTCGTATAGTTCGCAGTTTTCAGTCTTCTCGACGTAACACACATTGCAGCCAGTGCCTGCAACAACATACCTATTAGTACCCGACCAATCCCGACGCCGAGATGAAGATCCAATCAAGCTAACCAAAGAACCCAAGCCAAACTTGCAACAAGCAAGCAATCAAGCATGCACTGGTTCTCCACCAAGCAAGCAATCAAGCATGCACTGGTTCTCCACCAGACGAAATCAAGTCACGAGGAAATATACAATCTCCGCTGTTAAAAAGAGTTCCACTGAAAACATAGGTTGAAAGAGAGTTAGGCAAACAAGAAGTGCAGGAGTTCGAAAGTGCAAAAGATCAAACAACATGTAGGCCGAGCATTTAAAACATCACACTACTCGGGAAGGCAAAAGTTTCACACAAAAGTTGACATTAAACACAGGAGAAAAATTAGACAGTAGACGTTTAAGGTAGTAGCGTAAAGGGACCGACCACCTAAAATATGACACTAAATATGCTCCAGTAATACAAACGACATTATGAAAACAACCATATGTAATATGAAGATTTCTCTCTGAAATGAGACGTTAAAAAAAGGGGGAATACGTATACTTATCTTTTATATGTAAGTATATATTATACTTCTACATTAAGAATACGTTACGTGTACTCGTAGAAATGCAACGAGTATACGTAACTTACCGTTAAGCTAAGAAGAAAACGGAACCATTTTCTACAATCAAATTTTCTTCTTAAGGTGCAAATATTAAGGAGTAACAGAGCAAGTTACTATCACCACGAATACTACTTCGTAGCTAAAAAAACACTAAACGACAGTAGGAATACAGAAACACAGAAAAAAGAAGAGGAACAAAAGTTCAAACAAAAATTTACAAAGAAAACGTGCAAACTTGCAGAGAAAACATTTCAAGACAGATGTACAGGCAGATCGACGTACCGACGATGAGACCTATTCTGCAGTTATGATTCCTCCACGCACACGACATCAAGGTTCCAGTCGTATCATTCAGAATAGCGCACACCTGGATCTGCACATCCTAAAAACAACAAAAATTTAATTCACAAACAAATCGTCCAATCGCTCATGAGTCCGTCGACCACCCGGCAGCCGCTGGAGTCTGGAAAGGACACCTGTAAACAATTAGTTGACACCCCCATGGAAGCATGTCCCAATCATCCCCAGCTACAGTTCCCCATGATTGACTTCGATGATCAAGCCCGCACGTAGTAGCTTTTCCCGATTTGTTGAGCAGATTAATCCCATTTGACCTTGAGGGTCCCCGAGACGAGCATGCGCCTAACGTCGAGACTCGAGCCCCCGATCCTCATGCTCAACTGGTCTCGTTCTTACTTCCGGCCCACTTACCTACAATCAACCCTATCCTGCAGTTATGATTTTTGTAGGAACAACTGATAAGAGTGCCTGTTGTGTCATTCAACAAGGCAACAACGGAAATCGCAACGTCCTGAAACGAAAAATCGCCCTTGACAAATCAGAAAATTCGTCGCGTAAAGTTTACCTCCTTCCCGAAAAAATACCCTCCCAAAATTCATGTCCGCCGCTATTCCCTCGAGTACCCAGGAACGTCTAAACAAGTTATTCAGAATCAAAGAGGAGAAAGGAGAAAGAAAATTTATTGTATTAAGCAAATATTTTTTTGAAAAATAAGGAAATGATAAACTATTTCAATACGTATGCTTAAGTGTTATCATGATATTTGATTTTAGCCCAATAATATTAAGGGAGAAATTGTAGACATAAATTACAATAATAATATCATTTATTTTATTATTTTAAAGTATTCGCTGGCAAGAAAGACTTATGAACATACGTAAAATAGTTTTAAGTTGAAAAAAAAAATGATAATCTCAATTACGATTTTGTTTCTTTTTTATGCGGCAAGAGAAATAACAAAAAGAAATCTTGGAAAAGCGTCTTTTATTTGTGTTGAACCAAAAATTTTATGAACTTAAAGTACAAAAAGAAATCTAGGAGAAACGTTGTTTTTTTAAATTATTTTTTTAATTTTTTTTTAATTTTTTTTTATTGAAACTGTTGGAACGAACATTTTTAGAACTTGAATTATGCTGCCAAAGAATGGTAAAATCATAGAGTTTGAGCTGATTATTTCCAATTGTTTTTTCTAGGAATTGATTGGGCAGCCCCGGCGATGGGGGAATTAGCTTTATCTACGTACCCCGCGGCGCGCTATCGCGTCCTTAAGCAGCTGCACCACGTCGTTGCCGACGACCCCGGAACACTTGAAGCCCTTCGTCCAGCACTCTAGCAGCCCTTTGGTCAGCCCCAGCTGGCGCAGAGGGAAGCTGAACGTGAAGCCCAAGGGCAGCCTCTCCGAGTACACGCCGTGCTCCTTCATGAAGTTGGCCAAGCATTCGGCAATGTGGTCAAATAACTGAAATCATAAAGGCAAAGTCAAAGCCGGAAGCCAGCAGCCTACGAAAGCGCATTGATAAGACAAGCTAATGGGATACAAGTCCGTGAAAATGAAAAAACGATTACATAGACATCGATAAACAGAGCGCTACCAAAAGGACTTTAAAATACTCCGTTTTGTCATTAGCGATATTAGAGAACAAACTTTTGGGATTTCCCGTCCAAATGCCGGTCCAGACCGAAACCTCACATCTTTGTTAGGAGCCCCGCGGAAATGACGCTCATCGAGCAGTTTCGCTTTGGGGCGTACTTCTGAACCAACTCAAAGATTTCGAGTGAAATTCACTCGTTTAACCCATAACCGCCCAAGTATTTGGAGAGAAATTTTGTTTAAGAGAAATGGGAAGGATTTTTTCCACTAAAGTTTGCAGTTTTCAGTTTTGTACAATGCCTGAATTATTAAATTATAGGTTTCCAGAGGGGTGATATTTTTAAAACTGTAACGATACTGAACTGAAAAGATCCTCTAAAATATTTTTTTCTGTTTCCGAACGGCATCGCTGGGCGGTAAAGGGTTAAACCAAAAACTCGCCCACTCGAAGCTTCGGCATGATCAATTTTCGATTTTAAACAAGAGAATTTCACTCGAAGGTTTCCGGAGATAAAGCTCCGAAGAAAGGTTGGCTGCTTCACTACTCACTGATTCAACTAGATAGAAATGTTTCACATGTTTTCCTGAAGAGTATATTAGAGGTTGCTCATGTACTAGCAGTCAAAGATCTTGGTCGCGACCTTAACTTTTCCAATCTGCATAGCTTCTGAACGTTTGGAGATGGAATTTTTGCTATATAAAGACTGGTTAAGCACTTTTTTCATCTGTTTCATCTCGCGTATTTTAACGTACCTCTTGCGGTAGAAAGGTTATGGAGCCTTATTAAAGGTTCGAAACGATCACGATCTTTTTAGACTGCTTGTAGGTACGCACATTTTAGCCAAATTTGGAAAGAAGGTAAATACTCTCATTATGCCCCTAGAAAAGTTAAAAGCGACATTGAAAAAATATATACACATGCGACAAGGCTTTAATCTTTAATTTTGGAAAAAAAATAAGGAAAACTTTTTTTTGGACATATATATATAAAAAAAAAAAACATACTTAGGAACTAAGCACCCAAACTTTTCTGCTCAACTTGAACGCAACGTATGCCGAGCTAATAACAAGTGTGTCACTGTCAAAAGATAATTCATGACTTAAGCTGAATTCTCGGTTCCAGGGGATGAACAGTTTCGATAAGTGGTAGGCGATTAGATGAGAGGTTAAACAAAATCTGGTGACTTTTTTGTTTACTAATTTGCGTTGGCAGTACCGTGTATGAAGAGTGATGGGCGGAAGTGGAGGCGCGAGAGGGTCCGCCTTTTCCACACCACCCAACCCACCCCGCGCACTGCTGCCAACACAAATTTGTAAACAAAGTCACTAGATCTTGCTCGGTCCCTGCTGATCACGACTGTACATCACAGGTACAGTCGAAGTGTGTCGAACGCACAGCTGACAACACGGAACGGGGCAAAACACTCAGGATGAATAAAACTGAACAAACACTTTCGCTGCCAGGTCGTCGGGGAGAGGTTCCTTGTGGTCAAGGTCGTTGCAGGGCGGGAGGGTTTAAGGGCCTTACGCACCTGTTCGCCTGTCCCTAACATGATGCTCTGAGGGATGGCGTAAATCTTGGACTGCATGTCGAAGTGATGTTCTCCCAAGTGAATTATTAGCACTCGGAAGTTGGTGCCTCCCAAGTCCAGCGCTAAAAATTTGCCCCTTTCTGCAACAAAAAATAATAAATTCATTACGTTTGTGATCTCTCTCTAGTTTCTTGAAACATAAGCAGATTTCGGGACCAAGTTTGATTGCAATCCTATAGTTTATGACCTTGAGGATTTAACAACTTAAAAAAATAAACAAACAAAGTTTTGAAAATTTGGAGCAGTTTGACCGGCATCGGTATGCTCAGTGAATGTTTAAAAATCGAAAAGTAAACAATAACTAGACATCCGAGCTTACAATTTTGTAAAATGAGCAAAATAAATTCTTGCTACATTCTTGTCTTTGCGAACAAGAGGTCCAAAATACACACTTTCCAGAGTCATAAAAGTGTCGAAGCGGATGAACAACTGCCCATCGTGATACATACATACATACATTTTCACAAAGTCAATAATCCTTAAAAACAAATTAAGACGCCCATCAAGGGAGTTCGTATTTTAACCCTGAGAAAGTATTTGCTTTGAAGAGGAGATGGGTGCGATCGCTAAATTTGTATTTCTGAAAAAGTTCAATTTTCTCTTAGGAAAGAAAATTACAATAAAATGAAAATGTATTAATGACTAAGTACATCATGAACTACGAAGCATTTTGAAATGACGAAGTTTATAACTCCTTCGATATGAACCAAAATCTTCCCCGACAAAAATCTTAGCATGTGATACGAGTCAACAAAAGTTACTGATACCAAACTATTTTAGCTATTTATTCACCTTTTCCATTGGGCAGGTCCTGAACGTATGTGATGAAACATTTGACTATTGAGGAAGCGTGGCTGTCCTTCCCCAGTCCTTTGTCCACGTCGCCGAGAAGGCGCTTCATCATCTCCGACACCTGCTCGTCGGAAAGCACCAAGTCCTTGCATCGCTCGCGGACCTGCAACACCAACCCATTCTCAACAATCTCGCCTCAAACAACGCTCAATTTGACAAAAGCAACAAAACCTTTCCCGGCCATCCGTCAATTTCGTTATGGCTCTCAAGGGTTTTAAAATGGGGGCATTCGATAGCGCCAAAAACCACAAGCGCCAACGCCGCAAGCGCCAGTCAGTAACCGTCAAACGAGAAAAGTCGCAAACGCCAAAGTTCGTAGAGGTTAGGTCAAGTTAGGTTAGGTTAAGTTAGGTTAAGTTAGGTTAAGTTAGGTTAAGTTAGGTTAGGTTACGTTAGGTTAAGTTAGGTTAATTTAGGTTAAGTTAGGTTAATTTAGGTTAATTTAGGTTAAGTTAGGTTAAGTTAGGTTAAGTTAGGTTAAGTTAGGTTAAGTTAGGTTAGGCAAGGTTAGTACTGCGGTTAAGACCTTTGGCGTTTGCGACTTTTCTCGTTTGGCGGTTAGGGATTGGCACTTGCGGCGTTGGCGCTTGTGGGTTTTGGCGCTTATGACAGCTACCCTTTTAAAGCAGTGACAGCATAAAAAACAATTTAAAAGATTGAGACTTCCTACTTGATTACATAATTTGATGAACTCAAAACGGGAATACGTTGCATTTTCGTTGTAAAGATAAACCTATCAGTAGCTATATGAAGCGAAGGGTCATCTACAAAAGCTTCCCATTGATATGAATATTGATGGGTCTCGAAAACAGACCAAATATGTTTACATAATCCATACTCATAATAAGCTGTCTTGTTAAACAGCTAGTCCACTATCGGTCACCGTTTATTGGATACGAGTTTTGCGATATGTACCTTAAAACTGATTAATATTTCAGAAAAGGCTTTGCAATTTTAGGAGGAGGCCTTCAAAATGGGAAATAAGCTGGGGAACATCTCAATAACCTATAGATCGACTGAAGTTATTTACAAAATGACGAGTAGACTATCAAGAATACATATATGGATGCCTCAACGGTGCGCAAACCTTGGCGTAGGTAAACAAACCCAAACCATCATTGTTATTAAAATTTGTTTTGGTAAAAAAAGTATTTGGGCACGATCTTTAGGGTGGCGTGAGACGTGTTTGCCTGGCCGAAAAAAAATTGAAAAGTAGCGACTCCCATTTTGAAAAACCGCGACTTGACGCACGGCGGTTACGAAACATTTACCAATCGCAAATTCAATCGCTACAAACACAACTTTTCAATATTGATAGGCGAAATCTTGTCACGTTGCAGGTTTGATAAGAAAATTCGTCGCAATTTTCTACATGAGCGCTCTATCGCTTTTTACTTGTTTCTTTACACGACAAATCGGTACAGCCTTGGTCATCGACAAGCCAACATTCTCGTTTTGTCAGAAACAGCCAACTCCGAGAAGACTTTAACAATCGACTAACTAAACTATCAAAACAACTTTCGATTTCCGCGAATTCATCAATGAAAACTTTGGAAAGCGACTACGTGTAACGATTTTCTCATGGCGTCATTCCTTCATCGCTCTTCTATCAAACTCTCCGTAATTCATAAACCAGCGCTACGAATTGAGTTTAATTGATTAAAAAAAGGAGGAAAGGCTCATATCTTACGCGTTTCTAAATTTATATCCAGAAAACGGATTAAAATGTGCCTATAAAACGAAAAACATTAACACAAATTTCAAAAATGGGGAACTTTGAAAGTGATTTTTTTTTCACTAATTGAAGTCAAGTCGGGGTTTCTTCGGAATGTTCAAAACCAAACGAAGGTTTACATTAATATATTAATAATTAAATTAACAAGAGAAAGATGGAGTTGATCAAATATTGGCACAAGATAACTAGCGTCAACAAAAATAAAATTATATTTAGGTAAATTAGATTGGGGTGACAGAGGATATTCGAAATCATAAGCGCGATTATTTTAGGGAGGAGGGGGGGTAAATAGAGTAATCTACACTAAGTATAACCTTAACCTCGTCGTGAGTTTTGTTGACTCTTAACAACTTTAAACAAATGAGCCTCTTAAATTTCGTGACGCATGTGGCGGGCGTAACAGTTAGGTTATTTACAAATAATCTACCGAAATCTCGGGTGTCTATTTGATAGAAAGAACCTTGCACGCAAATCAATGACCGCAGAGTTGCCAAAATGTTCTATGTTTCCAAACACGCGTTAAAACATATCGCTTATGCCGCGATGCAAGTTAAGTAAACAAACTCAAATCTGTTTTCACTTGAAAAAACAAAAACTCGCGTAACCTTACATCTTTGTTTTGTTGAGTCAGAACAGATATGAATGGCATTTCCGCTATTCCTCCGACCACTCGACAAGCATAACCGAAGCGAGCTTTCAATTTTAATAAGCCCATCTAACTACCCATTACACGAGACCTACTTTTATTAGTTTCGTACTTAAAGATATGGAAACTAGCAAAAACAGATTTTTCTTATCAGTGTACAGTAGAAAATTTTAGCAGTATCCTTGGCAGTGCCGGGCAGAGGCCAGCAGCTCTTCCATTGCAGATGATCCGGCCATACCATGTCAACATTTCCCAATACAGCTATTCTTATCTTCACAGACATACGCTAACTTGGCGCTAAAATTCAAGCTGGCTTTCCACGGTGCATCGCCTTGCCTACATTTTACCACTGCCCCGAAATATTAAAAATACCATATTTGCTTGATGCTCTTCGAACCAAAAAGACAGTCATCTACCTCGGAAACCCTTCCGAAATCTAAATTTTGTAAGCTAAAGAGGGCCATTTCTGCTGTTCCCTTGACAGATTAAAAAAAAAGGACCCATAACTGAGTATAATTGAATTTGAACTTGAGACACGCATACGAGTTTTCATCGTAGTTTAATAATTTATTGTCAATTTCCAAATAACACTTAGTATTTTAAGACATTGTAAAGGTTGTTTTTAAACAAATTAAAGCAATCTTTTTTTTAGAATAAAAAAAATGTCACAAAAAAGAAAAAAGAAAAAAAAGGAAAAAAGATAAAAAAAAGAAAAAAAAAGAAAAAAAAAAGATAAAATATTCAAAAATACAAAAAGAAGAAAAGGAGAAAAAGAAAGAAGAAAAATTCTCAGCAGAATATTGATGGCATTTAAAAAAATTAAGGACAGAAAAGCAAACTTAATCCCCCAAAAATACGCCCCATTATTCAATAAATTAACACGAACTGTACGTGCTTTAAGGATGTTCCATACCAACTGCGCTTCAAGATTGAAGCTGCGAACGCTATTGATCCACCGTCCCCCCGTCGGAAAAACACCAAATTGAAAGAATTCAGCCAAAGGCAGGACGACAGCCCCCGAAGGGCTGCAAGGTCCACCCCGTCGGGTCAACCCGTCGGATGACCCCGCCGGGTGACCCCATGCCTGACCCCACTGGAGGTGTCCCACGAGGGGTCAACAGACGCAGCTGCGAGCGACCTTCGCCAGCCAATCAATAAGCGCAGCTGACGCGGCGGCAACCGCGGCGGAACCGGAGCGCTGCGGCTGTGCGGCAGCTGCGCGCCAGCTGCGCCCAGCTGGTAGGGGCGCCATGCCGCTGGAGCGAGCGGTGTGGCGCTGGAGCAAGCGACGCGGCGACGCTGCAAGGGCAAGCAAGGTCGACGTACAGTTTCCGCCTTTTGGCGCCACTCATCGCGGAGCGGGACCCCGACCACGCAGCCACGGTTTAACCGTTACGTCACCGCAGGGGTACCAATACAATCCTCACGTTTCCGCAACCAAATAATACATCAAGAATCGACGTTTCCGTACACAATGAACAAAGAACGGTCACATTCGAATCTAAAAAACTTTTTGTTTCGAAAATTTCATGTTGCTAGTACTGTTGGACCCGATCGCGCGCGACGTCCTCCATATTTAGAGCATCGGTATTACCACCGCAATTTTTATAAAATAAGAAAATAAAGTTACCAGATTTGAATACGACGTGAATTTTAATCTCCACTGAGCAACACTGTTACCTAATTGGTGCCCAGAAAGTAATGAAACATCAAAAAACTTGGTTGAAATTTCTCAAAACTGATTTGAACGTGAACATTTCAGATTTAAGGCCAAAGTTAAGGTCATGTTCTCGTCTACTAATACATATTTTAGTCCTTGAAAGTTGGGTGAGGGAGGCAAGACATAGGACGAAGGTTAAAAACGCTCGTTATAAAAAGGTGAGGACTGATAATTTTGCGTTAGTCCTACACCTGCGGCGCTAAGGGGCAAAAAAAGCATAGCTCGTACTTTGGCAAGTTTTCATTGTTGACATACCAGATACGGGCTCCATGAGTGATATGGGTCAACAGGCCACTCGAAAACTACAGCGAAATTACTACGACGCTACTACCAGGCACGCGACTACCAGATCAGCTTCTCTTACGTAATTCAGTTCCCACGATAGTGTATAACAGCAATATCAATAGAAAACTCTGGGCGATCCCATTCGATGGATATGGCTATGATAAGAGCATCTCGAAAACAAGCCATATCAATGGAAAGCTCTCGGCGAGCCCATTCCATCAAAATAGATATTGATAAGCCTACCTCCAAAAACTAAAATAGCGCTACACCGTAACGTACGCAAAACAAGTACATAAACACCGAAAACGGGTATTTTCTGTATCGTGTTCGACCACGATGTTACTTTCACGTGAGAAATTATGACGGAAATGTTGACGGTCCCTACGATACCGATACAGTCCCGTTAGATCTCGCCACAGTTTCGTCATTTTCTGCTATCCGTTTAGGCCTAGCAGAGCAATGCAGCCGTTTGCAACCTGTCTGCAATACCTGGCTGCAAGCCAGCAACTAACGAATTTCGGTTGTCCATCA
>Ga0058701_10003491_pt1 | contig 12455 bp, 5 predicted proteins | sample AgamicOrMae_FD_97039 | JGI IMG/M metagenome (GOLD analysis project Ga0058701, IMG submission 97039) | Agave microbial communities from Guanajuato, Mexico - Or.Ma.e | ecosystem: Host-associated > Plants > Phyllosphere > Phylloplane/Leaf | place: Guanajuato, Mexico | collected 2012-06-04
TATCAGTAGTTTAAGATAGCTTAAGTTATCTTACATGCCTCATGCCGTGCTGTGCTCCGCATTGAAACACAATAGATAAAAGATGCATTTAAAAAGTAATATTAATAACTCCCCGTTATGAAATAAAATTATTCATGGAGAAAATATAATGAAAGATCAGAAGGTCGAGTGTTTTTTGAGAGACCTTTCCATGGATTGCGCGAAGTAGGCTTCATCGAGTAGAGGGAGCCCGAGACATGGTCACGGCGACCGATCCATGACGCGGCAACGTTGCGAATAAAAGAGAAACGGCGTGCGAATAACCGAAGCGTTTCGAACAGCACGTTTTATCATTGAGTGCCGTAAAAGTAGTCGATAATAGCTCGCTTTCGGTGTCAATACTCAACGACAACCACTTCTACAAAGACCAACAAAGTGCCGCTTTCTGACGTGAAATAACGTCCTGGTCGATATCGCTCCGACTTAAAACGTAAGAGCTGCAGAGGTAAAAGGATATTCACGAAAAAAGCCCAAAGTTTCGAGATTCGCAGGTCTTTCAGGGACTTTTAGTTTAGTCCTGAACGCAGACTCTGTAGAAATGAGTTCAGAGTTCCATGAGTGGTCTGCTGTCGACATGTTTTCCAACACAAGCGCTCTTACATATACATGCTTATTTTTAGGTTCGGTGAGGAAAATTAGGTCAGGAAAGGTTTAAATAGATCGAGCTAAGGTTTCAGGCTAACACATTTTAGGTCCGGTCAACCCATAACAGCCCAAAGTATTTGGGGTGTTTAGCTTAAGAGAAACTGGAAGATTTTTTTCCATTAAAAAACGAAATTTTAAGCTCTGAAAAATTCGTAAATTATTAAATTTCAGGTTTCCAGAGGGGTGATTTTTTTTAAAATGTGGCAATCCTGAACTGGAAGGATCCTCTAAAATAATTTTTTCTGTTTCCGAACGGCATCGCTGGGCGGTAGTGGGTAAAAAATGAGTAGAGATCAGCTGTTACTTGACCACGTTAGGTCGACAAATTATCGCTTAAACTGATTTAGATCAATAAGGAAGACCGAGGAACAAGCCAAGCTAGAAATAGGAGCGGTGTACTGACAATGAGTACCCAAGCGGAATCAGCGCTTGGCAGTCCTGAACTGTAAAATTTGAAATGTGACACATTCTACCTATTGTGTTATACCCTGAGGAATTTTCCGCTAAATCAACCGAATCGTAACAACAGCTTAGTTTAGGTCCAGTGTCCTATTACTCGCTCCACTTTCAGCAACTCCTAATGCCTCCTTCTCGGTGGAAGTAAACATCAGGCACCGTTAGATTTGGTTAACGAGATTACGCAGCAACCCACTCCACTGCGATGGGTTACAAGAGGTAGAGACGCCTTTCAAACTTATTGCTAAGGGCTTCGGTCGGAGGGCGCGTTGGTTAATGAGACGAGTCTTACCTTGTAAGCAGCTCGTCGGTGCCTCGGAGAAATGCAGTATCCCCTTATACTTGGATGACATGTACCGTTGCGCGGACCAATGCTACTGACTCGGCAGAATCCGGGACAGCACACCACACTTCACTCATCACTCGGCGAAGGCAGACCAAAGAGTGACATGCCGAGAGGGGACGCTCCGCTACTAGATGTTGCTTCGTCACTCTTCCGATCACTCCCGACAACACACTGTACACACAAACGACAAAAAAACAACTCTTTCAGTAAGACAGCGCACGTAGTCTTAAGTTTAGGCTCATTTAAAGGCACCCTTAAACCAAAAACTGCTGTACTCATACGAAATGAACTTTTTTAAGATGGATTTCAACTAAAATACTTTTTTTTAAATCGGACAAACTTTTTAAAATTTAGGTTTTAAAATTGTTCGATGCGTATCTTTAAAGAATAACAGCCCAAAGTATTTAGAGTGAAATTCAGCTTTAGAGAAATTGAAAGGATTTTCCCCATTAAAATACGCAATTTGAAGCTTTGTAAAATGCCCAAATAATTGATTTTCAGGTTTCCAGAGGTGTGATTTTTTTGTATTGTGACAATACTGAATTGAAAAGATCTTCTAAAAAAAAAAAGTCTGTTGCCGAACGGCATCGCTGGGCGGTAGTGGGTTAAGAATCGTAATTTGGCTGATTTACATGCCATAAAATTTAAAAACGAAAGTACACTCAAGAAAACATCCGCGAGATCAACTTTTTGAGGCTGGATATTAATGGGCTTTAGCTAAAATATTTGAAAGTAAGATTATTTATTTTTTAAATCGGGATTTTGTGCGATATGTTACGAATCCTACTGCAGTGATCGCAGAACGAAGAGTTTCAAAACTGATTCAAAAAAATATTTAGATTAGTTCCTAGACCTATTTTTTGGAGCAGTAGGTATTCCGGCCAGTTTTATGTAATATGCGTATCAATAGTTACGTCAATGGAAAGCTCTAGTCGCGCCGTTTCGTTTCTGTTGATACGTTTATCTCGACAACTTGGCAAACAACATATGATGATGGTCACCCGACACTGAATCACGAAAAACAAATATTCATTTTTCATTTAAAAAAAAAGTCTGATTAACACAGAGATGACGTAACATGAAATCCTAGCTTGTTTGGGCCTAGATGGTTTAGTCACTAACTAAGTATCCACTAAACTTTAGTGGATACGCAAAATAACTGAGTCTTAATTAGTTTTCAAGCAAAGATAAACTCATTATGAGCGTTTTACTTTCGTAGCGATGAGCTATTTTCGTAGGTCAAAGAAAAACTTGAAATTAAAGGAAGAAAAAATGTTATCTAGAGGAGACGAGGAGGCATTTCAACAGCCATAATCTCAATCTCAAACATTAACTGCTTTTGACCCATTAACCTACTTTTGCTTTCACCAATTAAAATCTGTCAAAATCCTCTTAAAGCCAAAGAGGCTCTCACGACGTCGCTGTTATTGAAGCTGAATATAAAACGGGAGCCAAGGTTAAAAGCCATTTTCGAAAGATAATTTTCGACATTTCTTGATTACTTTCTTCTTTTATTATTTATATTATTAAAAGTAAATTTTATTATCGAGCAAAAGGTCCCTAGCAAGAAACGTTTTACAGTGTACCGGTAAATGACTGAGTTTGCATTTTCTAACTTATGTATTCAACTTTGTTTCAACCTTTCATCACATAAAGATTAACGATTTACTCCTGTGTCCATTAGATTAGTGAATCAAATCATTACATACGTATTAAAAATTTAGTCATATTTCGACGTTTATTTAGCAAGTCACGCAAAAAAAGGCCTTGCTTTAAACAAATTTTCGAGTATGCGTTAGACAGTTAATTGGTTAATGAATTCACTCTAAAAGTGAGCTGACTTTTCACACAGGAGTAATTTACTAGTAACTAGTTGGTTTTAGCCCCTAGCGGAGAATTCCGATCTAACCAGCTGAAAACAAATCTACCGCGGTTGCCTACTCTCCGTCAACCCGGCGTCAAAAGGTAGGCAAAAGAATGGCTACTGAGTTACGCTGGTAGAATTTTCCAAACATTTTCCAATACATAAGAAGGATTTCGTAGGATATCCAGTAGGCAAAATGGGTCATTTTTGCTTTCAAGTGGCTCTTATATATTTTCGGCTTGGGCGAGCCTAAATCAACGCCAAAAACTAAAGTTTCTGTAAATCGTCGAGCCACCCAATTCCAAAAAGCCAATACACCTGAAGTTCACAACAGACTTTGAGTATAGGAATACATTTTATCCCGAACGGGAATGTGCGGTAAAGTTTTCTCGTTTTATTTAGCTTTAGATTCGATTCTACGAACTTGCTTGGTTCTGAACTACTTTGGTCAATTTAGTTAAACATTCGGAACCACTATGACCGTAGTTGTTTCGTAAATCTCTCTGCGTGGAAAGAATGGTGTCGTGCCCATAGCCGAAGCATCAGACATAACAACAATAGGTTAGGTTAAGTGAGGATGAGTTTAGGTTATGTTCGGATGGGATTCATTAGATGCACTCATATCGCAGATCATATTGTCTTTCCCGTAGGCTTGATGATGAGAATGAGACATTTAGGAGTTAGAGAATGCTATTTTTCAAACATAAAATGTTCTCAAAGATTCCGATGCAGCTGTTTGCTAGTTTTTGTTTATGAGTAAATATACGCTCACCGCACAGGATATACCAAAGGTACTCCAATTACACTAATTATCTGTGTGGTGAGCCGATATATCATTAGTACCGGTCAACACATTCGATTTGCGAGTTAGCCAGCTACTTGGGTACCTAAAGGGGTGAGACTATTCACCTAATGAAGTGCGGATAAGATCCAACCTCTCATAAAGTAACATATGCCGTTCCGCATATACTAGAATGTGGGATTAATTTTAGAGGTGGATTATTACACCTGTATTCCACCTTTATTAGCCGTTCTGAGCTAGGTATAAGGCACTTCATCTAACCTAACCTCATTTCACGGAAACCGAACCTGGTACTGCTTAGCGACAACTGAGTGATAACGAAACGAGGTACAGGGCACGAGACCAAATCTAAGCTGTTGGTCGTTAATCCTCATGATGTAATGAAAGATTAAACCAGGGTGAAACACAAGCGTGTTAAATTGATCACGTCACGTGGCAAATCCAAAAGAAAGGGAAAGAAAGTTCACGTAGTCCCTGTGTGACACGAACAGAAAATGTGCGGGGGTGGAACCCAATGTTGCAACCACCCCCAAAGACTCAGACACGTCCTACTGACTTACGGACCTTCATTTATGACGTCACATCTACAGGGTGGGGGATGGAACGAAATTCTTTCGAGGAGAACCAAGATAATGATTGAAAGCTTGATTCAGCAATCTTGCAACTCTTAAAAAAAATCTATGATTTAGTTTGTTTTATCTGAACGTAAGCGTAGCGACTGCTGAAATTTACGATTAAAAGTTAATCAAGACTGTTTCTCCTTGATAATTTTGTTTTATTTTTCTATCTTTTTTTTGTCTGGCTTAAAGTTGGTTTTATTTTTGTTTGATAATTTAAACTCTGTGGAGATGAAAAAAAAAGAAAAAAAGAAAGAAACACGAGCGGGTCAAGAATTTTTATTCTAATAATAATGAAGATATAATAGCACCAAACTCAGCTTCTGAGGCTACTAAAATTTCCCCGTAAGAGTACAGAACGTTCGGCTGTTTTGGCTTTTAAACTTTTTTTAATCATCCGCTAAAACATTACCCTCAGACGAGAAAAATAATTTAAAAAATCCAAAATTTACAGGATTAAGATTTTGATTATGTCTTATGCTATCAATGAATAAAAATTATAAAACGATCCATTATGATTAATCTTAATTTTTGTTGAATTTCGTTTTCAGGTCCAGCAGAAAGATGCAGAATCCACAAACTAGCTCCGAATTTGGGTGGCTCTGAAATTCCGCTCAAATGGTCGCTGGAAATTACGCTTATGAGTAAAATACGCTTCGGTATTTATTATTGCATTCGCTTTTCGTCTGGCGCGCTGAGCTCTTATGAGAGACAGAAGCCACTTCGGCGGTGTTTTGGTAGGCACTCAAAGTGTGAACGCCGCTGCACACAGATCAGTGGAGTAGCGAAAAGAATTGAGAGACCGTCGGAATCGTAATGGCCCCATGAATATTTCCACAAGAGAGGGGATAGGCTAACGTTTTTCTCTGGGGGAGTACAGACACGGCTTAAATTCGCGACTTATTCGACGTATACAATTGTACCAAAGAGCGTTACAACTAAATCCTACATTGTGGCTGAAAAAGAAACCCAATAAACCAGTGTAAAATACTCTTAAGAGGAAGGAAGTTTCCTTATAAAAAAGAAGTTTAAACTACAAGAAAAAAGAAAGGTGTCTTCGATTCCACTTCCACAGAGTCATCTTTCATTCTACGGGGGGCATTCGATAACGCCAAAAACCACAAGCGCCAACGCCGCAAGCGCCAGTCCGTAACCGCCAAACGAGAAAAGTCGCAAACGCCAAAGTTCGTACAGGTTAGGTCAGGTTATGTCAAGTTAGGTTAAGTTAGGTTAGGTTAAGTTTGGTTAGGTAAGGTTAGTATTGCGGTTAAGAACTTTGGCGTTTGCGACTTTTCTCGTTTGGCGGTTACGGATTGGCACTTGCAGCGTTGGCGCTTGTGGTTTTTGACGCTTGTGGTTTTTGACGCTTGTGGTTTTTGACGCTTGTGGTTTTTTGCGCTTATGACAGCTACCCCATTCTACGTGTTCTTCCCCTTCCTTCTGCTTTCAAATTGCTTTCTTTGGATATGAAATCTTGGAAAACATGAGAGATTGTGTTTCATACAGTTACTATAAATCGCACACTGTTTAAAGACGTTCCCTGCCCTATATCTGATTCCGGTGAGCTAAAACCGATTTAACTCGTATTTTGGGCAATTTTCCTGATTGACATATCTGAGGGGAGCTTCCGACGGCCTACTTTCATCTGATATGGCTTTTGATATGCCAATCTTAAAATCGAACTCAAATCCGCATCAAACGCGTTTTAAACTTCATAGCCTACACTCGTAAAGTACTATAAAAACAGTGTAATTTTTACAAGCGTAGATTCTAAGCCATGTTTTCATGAGCCCTTTGAATTCTTAACGAAAACATGCATCATTACCGATATGTTTTGCATACGATTTCAGGCAGTTCATGGGACGCAAATAAAGATAAAGACCCGATTGAATGTCTAATCCTTTCGGACGAGCGGAAACATGTGTGGGGGCATCATGTTTGAAAAATTACCTGAACAAATGTTCACTTCTTTCTTCGATAGAAGTGGCCTGCATGCATTCGTTTGGATGCAATTATTAAAGAGTAATCAATAGCAGGTAATTTTAACGGAGCTACAAAAAAAATACCCTTTGGGATATTCACTTATATTCATCAACAAGATTTACTGAGTTACATTATTTCTAATGGTTGGCTGTGAAATGATTTTACGCCAAGGGTGATTGTATGCTCCGGTGATTACACTCTGAAGATCGTTTCGTTCATACTGTGATACGACAATCATTTCTCCCGATTTCTTAACTATAACTCTCAATTTTAAACGCTGGACTTTGTATCTCATGTCTGAGGGCTTCATAAGGTCTTAATAAAATCTCCGCTTTCCTATGCTTATGCACAGGTAAGACCTGATTTTGGGACAAAACAGCATTTTGAGGTCTTTATCATGCTTTATTTTTCAACTCGGGTAAACCTGATGCCGCTTACCTCTCGACGGCAGTTAGGTTAAGTAACGTTAAGGAGCCCTTTCTCTCGTTTTGCTCTCCCTCCACTTGTTGGTGAAGTGGTGGAGCAAAAGAGATAGAAAACGCAACCATTAAAGTTTGCAGTATAATAAAAATTTGCTAAAAAAAAGGTTCAAATAGAATTTGGTGAGGGTTTAGTTTCACCGTGAGCTCCAGAGTTTTGGTTCAATATGGTTGACTGCTCAGCGCAATTTCCTCATCAAAGGATATTCTATCCCGAGAATTTTTTGTCGGCATGATCGAATGATCAGATCAAGCCTACAGCGCAGTTAATGGTTGATTGACAAACATCAATAGTAGCTAGCTCAGGTATAATTCTCGAGCACAAAAGGCGTTAACTCCACTCTCCCCCCACCCTGCATGTTCACCTAGCTCACCCTAAACTTATTTGCACTCACCATGATTTTTCGTGGCAACTTTAGAGGACACCAATAAATGCCCTCGAAAGAGAAAACTCTCGAAAAATGTACATGTCAGTCGATCTACTAAATTTATTGGAAAACAAAGTAACAACACGTTCGAACTTGCCAAGGAAAAAAGGGTTTTGTTACACTAACAAAATCATTTGTTAAAATAGGGATCGCAAAAACATTTTGTTACGACAAAATGTTTAGTTCTATCAACAAAACGTTTGGTTGCTGCAGCAACATTTTTGGTTGCAGCAACAAAAAAATAATTTGTTGTCCCTAATTTTGATGCCGAACCAAAATCATTTTTTTCCGTGTGGGTACATGGTTCCTTTACCGATTCGTCGAAAGTAAAAGAAACAGATATAAAAAAGCTTCGATTGTTGACACATATTTCGTGTAGGCCTTGACTTGAATTCGGTTTGTTTAGCTACCTAATCTAGCTTACGTTACCCTGAATACGTACGTTAAAATCCTGCTTAGCCAATAAAAAAAATGTTAGCCAATGGTAAAACGCAACTGCCCCTAAAATTTAAATCTGGTCGCTGTTTGTCACAATTGACTAACTTACGTTCGAATATGTTTGTTAAGCCTGAGCCTGTAAGACAGCGTAAGGTACTTTGTGGTGTTGGAAGTAACGTAATAGTAGTTGTGATGACCTAAGCCAGGCAGCTTTCGAAAGAGTAATCAGTATTTCACAAGTCTACTTACTTACCACCACAAAGAACCTTACTCTAGATTACGTAACTCAAAATCCAGGTTTTCCGCAAAAAAAGGCCCAACTCGGTTCAACATTCTACATGGATCGACTTCTTTTTAGTTTTAGATGACTGCAAATAAAAAGTGTTTGCTTTTCATGTTGCTATTTCTGACAAACTACTTTTCATGATATCTTATCGTAAAGAAGTTATTGCTTGAGCGAAAAGGAAAGGCACTGGACTGCGTCTGCTCACGAAACGAGAGTTAAATTCACTTTGAAGTTAAAACTTGGCATTTGCGTCGCTACATCAATATCACGATCCACGATAAGTATCAAAACCGTGTCTAAATTACTCATCTGACATGAAATTGATATCCAGGAACTGACCACGCACATTGTTATACGCATGTAAAGTAAACTTAAAACTGATTTATCTGCACGAAAAAGTTAGTTGCTCGATTGCTTTTTCTCGAATTGAGCGAGTGAGTGCAAAAGTAACGAATGATTGGTAGGCCTAAGTGGCGTGACCTGGATATATATCTCGTTGACAGCTTGTCCACCTGGCGGCGAACTTTCTAAATTCCGCATAAACAGGCAGAGGAAGAACATGACGTCGTAGACGACCAACAATGATATCCTTGCCAAAATATAGCCTTCTCGAAGCAGTACTTCGATATTAGAGCCTAGAAACAGCCTAAACTATTCCTACATATTCCCGGGATTGGCAAAATGTTCGACACAAATTCGCGACTTGACGAACAAAAGATGGCGCACAGCTCTCCGCTGGCTCGCAAACAGCAGGCAACTAGGGTAGCAAAACAAGGGATGCTCACCCAACACCGAGGTCCACAACAAACGCCCACTAGACTCGAGAACTTCCAACGACACTTTTCACGCACAAGAAAACACTAATAGCAAAACACTACGAAACACTTCCGAGAAACACAAACGGTTTACAAGGCTCCGCGCCGTGGAGACAGGTCACGACCGACTCACTCGTTTCCTCGGCTTACTTTCCGACGCACGTCAAATCACGACACTCCCGATTGCTACTCGATCGTTTCCGGTCTCGAATTTCGGTTTTTGGCCCGTTTCCGGGGAACCGCGCGACACAGAGCCGAGAGCGGGGCTGCGACTTCCTCGCCCTCGCCTCGTTTTCGATGCACTCGAAGGCGCCGCGGCCGCCCAACCTGCCGATAAGGCCAGCTGGAGCCGGCGACGGAGCCGCTAGCGCCATCTAGCGTCATCGGCGCCAATCGCGGCGCCGCTCAATAAAATGGGGCTCGCGGAAGCGGGGAGAGGCGGGCGGGCTTGCGCACGCGTCCAGCCGGATTCGCGACTTGCCTCGCGCGCGCGACCTATTATGTTAAGTAGGGCACATACCGTTCCTGATTACCCTCACATTTTCACCCCAAATTCGTCAATCTTGCACCGGTCGCTCTGAAAAAGGGTGGTCGCCTTGCGAGCGGATGGGGGGGGGACCAGGAGGACGATTGCTCGATATATTCGTGCTAAGCCGGCTGTTGGGAACTGTCATGGACGAATTGCCCTACATATGTAGCGAGCGAGCGCAGAAAGGCAAGACCGGCCGGAATCGTAATGAGAGCCTCTGTTTTTAAAAAATAAAACGAAAAACTCAAAGTTCGAAACAAGGTTGATCTCAAATATTCCGGGGAGGGAGCGAAAAAGGGGTAAATTATAATAAGACATTCATAATTGTGTAGAGACTTTTAGAACGAGTTTAAAACAGCCCAACGCTATAAATAGTAGGTAACATGAGCAGACTACGATACTCTAACTACACGCAACGTGAAATATGTTATTTTAAAAATTAAAAACTGTCTTCATCTCAGGTGAAACATTTTTCTCAATAGTAAAACAACTTGAAGTAAAAGTTTATTTTTGGGGAAAAAACAGCACTGTTGAGAACCTTTGAAAAGATTGGGTAAATCAGCTTTAAACATCAATTTTTAAAATACAAAAATCGACATTTCTTAACCCCTACCGCCCAGCGATGCCGCTCGCAAACAGGAAAAAAATATTTTTGAGGATTTTTCCAGTTCAGTATTGTCACAATTAAAAAAAATATCATCCCTCTGGAAACCTAAAATTTAATTATTAAGGCATTTTTCAAAGCTGGATATTGCGTATTTCAATTTTTCTTAAGCTACATTTCCCTCCGAATACTTTGAGCTGTTATGTGTTAAACATTCAGACTTTGTCTGCGCAACAAATACTGTCAAGAACTACGCTGAATTGCAACTGTTCTTGAAAAAAAGAACTTAATACTCCTTGCTCTCCGAATTTTAACGACAATGCGGCCGTTTCTTTCAATATTTTTAAAAACCTGGCAGGCCTATCATTTAATAATTTTTCAATGAGACGATTATGTGCACAAGACATAAATCTAAATATACCTTTAAGAAAAGCACTTTAAAATTTCCGGTATTCCAGTAAAGGACATCACTTGATTTCAAAGGAACGGGTCTATTTACCCGCTTCCTGAGTAATTCGCGAAGCGCAGGATGCTCTGACCTTGAAACGGGGTCGCGAAAGTCCTGCCCAACTTGGACACTTTGTTCGGAGAAAATTGTTGCTTCCTCGCTTAACGGTCGCTCGTAACGAGTCCACTGGCCGTATCAGCGTTTCATACGGCCCGAAAATGACCACGTTGGTACGGTCAGCTTGTCCAGAGAAATATTATACACTCCAGGTCAAGGACAAGGAAAATTGGGACCAGGAAGTCTGTCACTTTGTTGGGTTGGGCGTGACCAGTTTGGAAAGTACGGAGCGCGGTCGCTTTTTAAGGACGAAATATGGAATGCGAAGGGAGAGGGAGATCAGCTGCTTGCCGTTCTGTTTTTCGGACGAAAAGCGGAGCTGTCCGGGTCATCTCTCCTAAAAGCGGTTTCGTCTCCGGAAACTGGTCCATAGACGATGAGAAATCGCGCATTCAGGGTTTGGAATGGTTACCCAACAGGAAATAAACTTGCTATCACAGCAAATAGCATGCATTTCAATACCTTGCTTTATGTTCTACTCTGTATTTAGTTAGTTTCTTGTGAAATTTGAGAAAAAGGCATGGGATACACTAGATCTCTTTTCTTCAATTTTTGCGAACTTTTTTTGAGAGTGTCTAATGACTCGATTGCGCCATTAAAAATGTATTAGGTTCGGTTCCGTACGTTCAAGTAACCTTCCATTCAAAATGCATTAGGTTATGTGCGCTCAAGTCTTCCTATATTAATGCATGTCGGGTCAATAGCAACACCAATTTTTTTTGTCATATCTTTGTGTTTTGACGGTTCGATCTCAATGAAGAACCCTAAAAAAGGCTAGGACTGATGTCTATGGCTCGATCCGTCGACTTAAAAGGGAACAGTTCGGGGCTGGGAGGTCGGAGATAACGGCGAAAATTTTATATTCTACTTTCTGACGCGATAAATCGATGAAATGAGCAGCCAACGACGGTAAACATCATTTTCAGTTACCCTTAAACAGTTCCAAGTACCAAACGTTAAAAATTCAACAAAAAGTTTTTGGCTTAAAATTTTTAAAAAAGGCAAGGGGTACCCCTAGGATTTTTTTAATTTTTTGGCCCGAAATTTTTTGTTGGTTTTTTATGTTTTGACGGTCAGATTTGATTGAGGGAAATTAAAAATGATTAAAAGGATGTGCGTTGCTCTTCTTGTCGATTTTAAACGGACCGAGAGAGAGGGCAGTTTGTAGCGGGGAGGTTGGAGGAAAAAGCCAAAATTTTATAATCCCTTTTTTGACACGATAAATCGACGAAGTGGGCAACCAGCGACGGTAAACATCATTTTCAGTTACCCTTAAACAGTTCCAAGTATCAAACGTTAAAAATTCAACAAAAAGTTTTTCGCTCAAAATTTTAAAAAAAGGCAAGGCTGAAATTTTTTGTTGTTTTTTTTTTGACGGTTAGATTTGATTGAGGGAAACTAAAAAGGATTAGAAAGAATGTTTGTTGCTCAGTTTGTCGAATTTAAAAGACCAGGAGGGCGAAAGAGTTCGCGAGTGGACGGTCGGAGGTGGAGGCATAAATTTGATATTCCACTTCTTGGCGCGATAAATCGACTTTATGAGCAACAAACGGTCTCAA
>Ga0058701_10003492_pt1 | contig 12454 bp, 4 predicted proteins | sample AgamicOrMae_FD_97039 | JGI IMG/M metagenome (GOLD analysis project Ga0058701, IMG submission 97039) | Agave microbial communities from Guanajuato, Mexico - Or.Ma.e | ecosystem: Host-associated > Plants > Phyllosphere > Phylloplane/Leaf | place: Guanajuato, Mexico | collected 2012-06-04
TGGTGGGGGGGGGGGGGGGGGGGGGGGGGGGGGGGGGGGGGGGGGGTTGGGGGTTGCACCCCTCGGCGGGTGACGCGGCGCGATGCAGCTGCCACGCCGCTGTCTGTTCCTCCTCAGCCCCTCGCCACCACACTACACCCAGTGTCGAGGCGAGGCGAGGCAAGGTGCTATGGGTTAGACGTCGGGGGTGTCCTCGAGAGGGGAAGGGTTGCTCTAGAGAACTACATTCCATAAAGCACCGAATTCACTACTCCAACAATATTTGCTACAGTATTAGCATTCTCTGCGAATCCACAAACTGGGTAGCACGTCCTCTTGATACAACCAATACCTGGTTTAAGGATTTCATTATTTTAACCCACTACCGCCCAGCGATGCCGTTCGGGGACAGAAAACATTATTTTGGAGGATCTTTCCACTTCAGTATTGTCACAATTTAAAAAATATCACCCCCCTAGAAACCTGAAATTTAATAATTTAGGCATTTTCCAAAGTTTACAATTGCGTATTTTAGTGAAAAAAATCCTTCCAATTTCTCTTAAGCTAAATTTCAATCCAAATACTTTATGGGCTGTCATGGGTTAAAATAAATTCAATGGAACAATGTCCTTATAATGATTTCGTACAAGAGAAGGCTTTGGCAGCAGTATATATGGATCAGATTTCGTGATTTGGTAAATTTGTATCTCTTTTCACTCGAGAACAGATTGCATGTTCACGAATCGCTCTCGAGCAGGGAAACTCAAAAATTGGAATAGTTCAGAAATCAAGTTCTAATTTAATGAATCACCTTATGTATTCCTCTACACATAATCACTTCCAAAAACGCGAAATAACTTTCTCCTTATCTAAAATCTGTTTTTGAGACAAAAGCAATGCTCAGTCCTATACCACAGAATTGGAAAATTCCGTTAGTTTGTATAATTGGCGGTAAGTGATTTTGTGCATGTGCAGGCAGAGTCGGGCGTTGCCTGCCGCCACTCGCTCCCCGCGTCGCGCCTGCAAGCACAGCCGCCACTCCACTCCATTCCGCGCCGCGCCAAAATCGCCGCCGACCAATCAGGGAGCGCGTCGCGGCATTGTGATGAGCGGGAGGCCCATCGCGTGGGTTGGACTGCACTCGCGTTCAAAAAACTATCCTAACGGACTTTTACCAATAACGGATATGCACACATCAGCCATGTCGATACATCGACAAAAAAACACATTTTTTCCGGCATTATACTTTTGCGGGGGTGGAATCATTTCCGCGAAAAAGACTTTGATAGTTATTTTATACTATTCAAGTAATTTCGACATATCTGATTCCATGAAAAACTAAAATTAGGAGGTAAAACAGTTCTTATAAACCCCTTTTTTGGGGGGGAGGATAACGTCACAGGCCGCAATTGTGAAGTATACGTTGTCGTATTGAAGTGTATGACATTATGTAAATAGTATTTCTAGAAAAAGCAAGGAAAAAAAGAGAAAAACAATTTATTTTGAATTCCTGCTATTACGTTTTGTGCTGAATTCCGTAAAGGCTCCAAAATCAAAATGAGAAGAGGGAAGATATGTCCAGTACCCAGCCATTTGAAACAACCTGAATTCGGAAACCTAAAACATACCATATACCGTCTCTGCGAGATGGTGCAATTTTTAATTCAATGTATTCCGAATGGCTCCTCCCGACACTCATAAAAATATTTACTCAGTGACAAAAGTCTCTCATTAATGAATTTCATGGTTTAAAAAGGTAGTCTCAAGATGTCCTAAATAAAGAATTTCACAAATTCCTAAATTCTAATCAACCAAAATTTTATACATTTATAAGAATAAAATTCAAAGTACTAAAGCTTTTCCTATAGATCGGTGGAGCAATAAAATTTAGAATTCTATTTAATCAAAGTTGATTCACAAATAATCAGTTTTAGGAAATTATCTTTTTTTGAGTAGGGGAGAGGGGTTTGGCGCGCAACATCGTCTTTGTTTTTGATTTGTACGTGAAATATGGCCAGGTGAAGCAAATAAGTGGCAGGTGGTGGGTTGCGTGGGTTGTGCGGACCGCGGTGCGGCGGCGGCGGTGCGGCGGCGGCGGTGCGGCGGCGGCGGCGTGACGCATTACCTAAATCCCGGGTTGCAGCGGTGCAGCACCGCCGGCCAGCAACGCTGTGCAGCGGTGCGGAAAATCACCAAACACTGCATACGCTCTCAGGACATCTCTATGACACACCACTTTCGATGCAAACCTCAAATGTCATCCGTTTCCGACAGCTCCAAGCTATTTTTGAATATTCCATAATATTGCGGAAATATGCAGTGAATAATTTATACCTTTGATAGTTCTATGCACATTTTCCGGAAAGAAAATCGTTTTTCAAAGAAAGAAGGCTAGTTTTATTTGTCGATTTATGGCCTTTGCATTTTTTTCTTTTTTTTAATGATATGCTAAATTATTGAAAGAAATAATTCATCGAAATAACTATTATATTTTCAATGTAGTATATCTTCAGAAAATAAGACAACGCCGCTGTAGAAAAAAAGGAAAAAAGCTTTTTTTTGAAGCCTAAAAAAAATAAAAATAAAAATCGCGAGTCGATTTTGCAAACTTTTGGGCGGAAATATTTTTAGAGTTGAAACATTTTTACGGCAAGAAAGAAGCACAATGTAAATAGTAACAGTCAGAGATCACTATAAGACTCTCTAAAAACGAATCAACATAAAAATACTGATTCTCGGTCAAAATCCAATCACTAGGCATACTCCATTAAAGAAATTACATTTTCACAGGAAGTTAGATTATCACAATTTCGATCGAGAATCAGTAGATTTCCACTTATTTGAATTTAATGTCCAAGCTTCCTCGGCCTAAGTTATTAGAGCAGTATCAACCGCTGAACAGTAAGCGGTGTCAGGCTTATGAAAACTGTTCGATTAAGCTCAGTTACGCGCCTTGTGCCTCGCTGCGCTCGACCTGGTGACGACGTGTACAAATAATGTAATCAAACGTAGTTAGAGTAGCCCGCGATCGACGGAAAAATTGTTCATTCGCCCGCATCATCAGCTCAGGATTCTCACGGCTTTGTCACCTACACACCGCGAATTAACGTCCACAGGTAACCTATAGGATGTCCATCATTATTAAGGCCTCCCCGCGGAGCCGACCAGTTCTCACGGGTTTGTACTACGGACACGAATTGTGTCCATATACGAGTAATGCCACCCGCATGGGGTTTCGGGAAGGCAAGCCAGCACCTGGCCACTCTTTCCACCTCATCATTCCGCACCTGGACATTTCGTTTACGAGTCGGACGGACAAGTGGAAGACGGTCAAGTGCTCCACCCACTCCCCCCCACTTCCCCCAGCTTACGGCTTTGATTGGCGCAGATATTTCCGGCAACAAATTATTGCGGAATCGCCTTCCCCAAAGTCGCTTCCACTGTTGATGTGGGGTTGTCGTGGATGGGAATCGACGAAAACTAGGCTTCGACGCACTTTACGAATAAAACTACACACCTCAGACAGGTTATTTCTTAACCAACTACCGCCCAGCGATGCCGTTCGGAAACAGAAAAAAAAATATTTTAGAGGATCCTTTCAGTTTGGCATTGTCACAATTTAAAAATTGCCATCCCTCAGGAAACGTGAAATTGAATAGTTTACGCATTTCCCAAAGCTTGGAATTGCGTATTTTATTGGATGAAAATCCTTCCAATTTCTCTTAAGCTAAATTTTACTCCAAATACTTTGGGCTGTTAGGGGTTTACGCATATCTCGCAAAAAAGTGACTTTGTCACAAGAACTAATGCCTGTAACTGACAATCGCGCTTTGCTCCTATACAAACAACAACCATTTCTATTGAAATAATTAATTTTTGTCGCCTTTACTATTTTATTGTCACCCTTGCAAATTTTTTCAGTAACTGTAACCAAATAAAAATTGCCGTCTGAAAGTTGTAATTTTGATATCTGATTAAATTTTGACATTGTCATTTTTTGCGTGATTAACCTACTGCCGCCCGGTGATGCCGTTCGGGAACAGAAAAAAAAATAGAGGATCTTTTCAGTTCAGTATTGTCACAATTTCAAAAATGTAATCCCTCTGGAAACCTGAAATTCAATAATTTAGGCACTTTCCAAAGCTTAAAATTGCCTATTTTAATGGAAAAACATCCTTCGAATTTCTCTTAAGCTGAATTTCACTTCTGGCACTTCTAGCACTGGGCTGTTATGGGTTAATTTAGAAGGTGAGTCATACTTCTTAAGGCTATTTACAACAACTACAAATTTTGATTTTTTGATTTCAATTGAATTAAAAAAAATACAGGGGGTGAAGATTCATATGAAGTTGGGCGCAGACAATATATATTAACGGGAAATAAAGATGGCTCGGTTGTTTCAGCATTTCCGATTTTGTGTGCATGCACTTTTACTGGTCAGGAACGACGAATTAATCGATGCAATATCCGGTCAGCCCTTTGAGCACAACAATTGAGGCTTCTTTCGTTCAACGTCAAAACTGTCACAGACACGGGACTGTCGCCGGGACTGCACCCTGTGACAGGTTTGCATATCCTGCCTTTGAAGTGCCAGACGGTACACATTGCGCTTTGCGGTGTCCAGAAGCCAGTCGCTCTTGTAACAGGTGGACAGAGATAAGCCTGAGTCAACAAGGTAATCTACAGGTGTACATTATCCTCGAGATAAAGTTTTCGTGAAATACGCCGGCATTTTAATAGACGCGATAAAATGACAGAGCTGGTGGAGGAACGCAAAATATTAAGCCATATTACCCCATTCTTGTCGATTAGTTGAGAATCCTTTTGGTTATGAATTTTGGGATGAAAGGACGATATTGGTGAGAGGTTGTCGGTAGTTCGTGTCTGGGAGAATTTGTTGAATCGCAGTGCGTCGAAAAATTTCCCTAACTTCCGTATAAGAAAACTAGGTTGCCAGAAAATTTGGCTTCTAGCGGACTTCCGCATCGGAGAATTTCCTTTTCCTACAGCACTCTAAATTTGAATCAGAGTCTTTAAGATTCAGTAAAAATTCGCCAAATTTCAGTCATTATAGCACCAATGAATTTTTTCAATCTCAGAGACTCAGAGATTGCATCTCAGAGACTCTCACTAATTCAAATTTAGAGAGAGGGCTTAGGAGTTTGCATGCGAATAAAAGACTCCGCTACAAGACCTCATCACTTATTAAGCATAAAATATGCTACTTCCCTCGGAAATCCAGCTGCGAATAGCTATGTTAACAAACCATTACGCCGGCAATGCGACAATTAAGCTTTGAATCACAACATATCCAATTGAATTGCACCCCCATCTGCAAATCCACCCTCAAAATAATCCCCTCGAATTACGGCAGCAGGCGCCACCAGCTCCAGAGGTCGCTCAGAACAGGCTGGCTCCGAGCGGGGCTGGCCAACAACGAGGCAACTTTAGGCTCAACAGGTTCGCAGGCTTGGCAAGCAGCGGGGGTGGCTGGCCGGGCTGAGGGCCGAGCGGAGAAGTCCCATCGGACGATGTACGGCGACACGCCGCCGGTGCCGCTCTGTTTTGTACTCCATTTACAACTATTTTTAGGCGCCGTGCCAGAAGGGTTGCTGGAATGGCGATTCAAAGGGGTGACGCATTGTTAGTGACGTCATGGCACGTAAACGGTTTATGGCTTATGTCCTTTCGAGGAGAAAACGGTAAGGGGCGTCTTCCAAGTAAGCTCTCGTAATCATTTTTTTTTAACGAAATATTGACAAAATGAAGTCCTAATGTCTTGACATTCAAGAAAGACGGAAGTCAAGTCTACAGTTTTCGTTTTCACCCATCCAAACGCAAATTAGCCGAATAAAAAAAAAGGTAGCGACAGAGAGAAGGCCGTTTTGCGACGTGCAGCATGTTGATGGTTATGAAAATCTCCTTAAACACGATGGTTATGAAAAACGCTACTCGCGAAAAAACAGTCGGTTAATGCTTGTGGCCAACGTTCTGTCGAAAAATTGGCAGAATCGTATTGTGGAACTAGTGCACTGCCCCTTAGCTCTTGCGCCAAACCATACAAAAAAAAAAGAAAAAAAACTTTGGAATCTTTTAGGTGTGAGGAGTTGGCAATACCGTGCCATGAAACTGACTAGCTGTATAAAAGAGGAGAAAAATAAAATAAACAAAGGTTATGATCTGTACGCGCGTGTAAATAGATAGCAAGTCGTAACTTGGTAACCTTATCCATTAATGGTAGTCTGTGTATTAAATTTCGGTTAAATAAAGTGGCCCGCGGGGTGTTTACTTAACACTTTGCGATGTCTGCAAAAGACGAGATCTCATTCCTCTCTCTCCCTCCCGTCGTCTACTCTGATTTTCTATCTTTTACTAGGCGGTCGCGGTCACCCTCCACCTGATACTCCCATTATCAGCTCTTATTACCCTTTGCCCAAGGCAAACGCCACTCTTACACCAACTTCAAATTTCATTACAAGATTTGAATCCATACAAGACTTTCACATTACAAAATTTGTGCGAATATAAAAATCCGCCATTAATTTCCTTCCAGTGAGCGCAACACTATCTATGGTCGTATTAAAACGTGTTAGGTGCAGATTTTTGCCAAAGTTTTAAATTTTAAGAGAATTCTTTTTTTTAAATGATTTTTTTGGAAGACAAGAATGAGAATTTCTGATAAATTAAAAAGTTTCTGATAGACTACTTTTTGAATTAATTTTATTAATCCCTCATTTGACAATGAAAATTTACCATATGAGCAAAAATTTGATATAGTTGAAGTTTCTGTATGAAAGATTTTAATGAAAGTCACTTAAAGGATGTACACAAAATTTAGCTAAATTTATTAATAAGCCTTGGTAAGCAAACGCGATTTTTCAAAAACTTGATCAGACAGAGAGCGAAAAATAATAATAATGTTTTTGGTTGTGCACCCTCCATCACCTCCACGACGGGTCGCCAAACAGAAGCAAAGACACTTCGACAGCGAATAGGGTTGACTGACAGTTTCATCCCCCACCCCAGGCTAAACTCAACAATAGCAAACGACACACTGACCTGAGCTGGCCCCGCCTGCCACCCCCAACGCAGGCCCACCCCCACCGCCAATTAAGGCTCTACAAGCGCTCCGATCAATCGAGGTCGCATTCAAAACTCCCGCGAAACAGTTTCGCTTTTAGACACACTCATTATACTCTTCTTGTTCTTCTCACGGCCCTCTCGAAACCACTCTCACCAATAAAATTCCTTAACCCACTCCCGCCCAGCGATGCCGTTCGGAAACAGAGAAAAATGTTTTAGAGGATCTTCTCAGTTCAGTATTGTCACATTTAAAAAAAATACCACCACTCTGGAAACCTAAAATTTAATTATTTAGGCATTTTCCAAAGCTTAAAATTGCGTATTTCAATGGGAAACAATCCTTTCAATTTTTCTTAAGCTAAATTTCACTTTAAATACTTTGGGCTGTAATGGGTTAACGCCAAACGAGACTTGATCCTGTTCACCACTCTTTTTGAAGGATACATTTATTATTTCTTTGTGTTCAGTAGTTGCGTAGTACATTATGCTTATAACATTGTAGTAATTATGAAAATATGAAACTTGATTTCTAACACACCATAACCAGTCTTAACGTAGGCCTGAATGTTGGGTAAATCATTGGGCAAATCATTTTTGCAAGTACAAACACAATAATATCATTTTAAAAAATTCAAGCTAGATCGAATTTGAGCAACGTTCAATAGTCCAGTCAGGCTTGGTGCCCCTAATAAATGAATCATGGAGCCTGTTTGTAATCTAAAAACCAGATACGACAAAATGCAATGTTGAACCCCAATTTTGACGTGAGCCATGAGAGGAACATGTTTGGGGCGGCTTCGCTGTCGAGATTCGGGTCGCCGGCTATGAGTCTCCCATGAGAGCCTCCCATGAGAGACTCCCATGGGAGGCGCCTTTGCTTTTATGGAGCCAGTGATCCGCCCTTTCAGCGTTTTTCTCCTCCATTTATTGACTTTGTGGCCGAATCGGTCACGCACATAACCAGTAACGTTTTTTTCCCTCACTTCCCATTTCCGATTTAGTATCGCTTTTGGAGATGCTCGGGAAATGTAAATGAACTTTGATGGATTACAATAGTTTCCAAGTGGATAATATACACTGTTTTTTATTTTATTTCTTCTGAATGGGTAATCAAGGAAAGTGACGAATCGTGAAAGTATTCCTTCCAATTGGTCATTAGGGATATATTAACACTTAAGTATACATTGCCCGGAAAGTATGCCAACGATATAAAAAAATCCGAAAGGGAAAATTTAAGACCGCGAACTAGCAAAAGCTAAATCATGTGCTCGGCCGATTCTGGGGTATGGACTTTAAAATCAAATTTAGGAATGATGATAAATGGACTAAAAGGTAACAGTTGACGTTAATTACGAATTTTAGTTCCCCTTAAACAATTCCGACCATCGAGCCTAAAAAATTCGACAAACAAATTACGACTAGAAAATTGAAAAAAAAAGGGCAAGGGATGCCCTTAGGTTTTGTTCAATTCTCCATGGCTTTTGAAGATTGGTTCTGATTAAGGGACACTTAAAAAAAATTAGAACCGATGTATATTGCCCGATCCGTCGATTTTCAATGGACCGGAAGAGGGGGCAGTTCGCGGAAGGGAGGTTGGAGGAAAAGGCGTACTTTTAATAATTCAATTTTTGACACAATAAATCGACGAAATGAGCAACCGACGACGGTAAACATCATTTTTAGTTCCCCCTAAATTATTCCAGCTATAAAAAGTTAAAAATTCGACAAAAAAAGTTGGCCCAAAAATTTGAAAAAAAAGGCAAGGGGTACTCCTACGTTTTTTTCAATTTTTTGGCATTTTTTTTTATGTTTGATTCTATGGCTTCTAACGATTGGATCTGATTGAGGGACACTTAAAAATGTTGGAACCAATGCATATTGCTCGATTCGTCGACTTTAAATAGACCGGAGGGTGAAAGAGTTCGGGGGAGGAAGGTTGGACGGGAAGGCGTTAATTTTATATTCCATTTCTGGAGCGATAAATCGACCAAGAGAGCGACCGACGACGGTAAAAACATTTATTAGTTTACCTTGATCAATTCCAACAATCAAGCTTTAAAAATTCAACAAAAAAAATTGGCTCAAAATTTTAAAAAAGTCAAGGTTTTTTTTCAATTTTTTGGCTTAATTTTTTTTCGGCATCTATGGCTTTTAACGATTGGATCCGATTGAGGGAAACTAAAAATAGTTAGAACCGATGTCTGTTGCTGAATTTGTCGATTTCAAACGGACCGGTAGAAGCGGCAGCTCACGGCCCGGTGGTTGGACGGGAAGGCGTAACTTACTATGCTCTTCTGCGCGAAGGCAGTCCGCGAATCGGCAATCAAAAGTCCGCGCAAAAAAAAAATCTTAACGAATGAGGATAAAAAAGACCTTTAAAATGCTGACAAAAAGTGACGGAAAAGTGAAGAGTGAAAGTTATTGTTTAAAGTGACAAAAAGTGATTAAAAAGTCTCACAGGTGGCCCTGACGTGGCTGAGTTATTTCGAACGGCAGACTTACGGCGAGCTCTCCCGCTTAAATCGATATTAAGTTGAAACTAATTACTGCTATAAGTTATGTCGCGCAACGCGTGCCTGTCCACCATACCTTCCTAAACAAACAAGACGGATACGTAAATAGTTCAGTCGCCGAACGTCCCAAGCATGAATTTCGGATAGACCAGTCGCTGTCACAACAAAGACAACGACTTTTTACTCTTCCTTCCTGGTACAGCCCGAAAATGGATAAATTATATAAAAACTCAGAGTTGTTGCCACAGCAAACTTAGCTTCTGTATAAAGTGATTTGCTAAAATTATACAGTTTGCACAACAATCCATATGTTACCGCTGGTAAGATTTCTGTACCAGTTACAGTTTGCTGTTCCTGGTACATGATTTGCTATGGTTGGAACAAAATGTTGCTGTGCAGGCGATATTAATGACGAGCGACATCCATAGTTGCTATCACAACAAAAGTGTCGCCATACGGCGATAGGAGAATCAAATGAGGTTGAATATTATACGAAGACCACATGGTAACAATACAGAATCGCTGCTGTGAATTCCATGGAGGGTAAAATGGCGTGAACCCTAACAGGTTGCGTTTAGCAGAGAGTAAATCACACAAGAGCGAGCAGCGGCCTTTACACTCTCACCTCATTTGGGAGGCTGTGAATACGCCCGCATCTGGATACCATTCAGCGAAAAGAGAACTTCACGCGAGAACAAGTTTCCACTTGATCGTGACCCTTCTCCCTTCCCAGTCCAAAGAACACAGGTAGACAACTGTTGATCTAAATTTTTCATAAATTGACTACAGTCGCGGCTGACATAGAACATGCACCACAAACCTGCCACAACATATTACTATTTTTAGGTTGGTATTACTGGATCAGACATTGTAAATTAAAATTGAACACTTATTGTAAATTTGAAAGATTGAATTTTCTAGGTCTAGTGTTCCGTTGTTTTATGTCCTTGCCGAGCGAAGCGGCATCGGAACAAAGCACGCGGCACTTTAACAAAAGAATACCGAATATGGGCAAATCCTGACTGTACATTTGAAAAATGGCATTTTCTTCCTCTCGTGATTCCCAAAAGCGGTTACATATTGTACTTATTTGAGTTGGGTAGCTGTCATAAGCGCCAAAAACCACAAGAGCCAACGCCGCAAGCGCCAATCCGTGATCGCCAAACGAGAAAAGTCGCAAACGCCAGAGGTCTTAACCGCAATACTAACCTTACCTAGCCTAACTTAATCTAACTTAACCTAACTTGACCTAACCTAACCTAACCTACACGAACACGAACTTTGGCGTTTGCGACTTTTCTCGTTTGGCGGTTACGCACTGGCGCTTGCGGCGTTGGCGCTTATGGTTTTTGGCGCTATCGGATGCCCCCCATTTGAGTTATATCTTTATATTTGAGTATTAACGACATACATCCTCGGAGATCCAATTAAGTTAACCGAGCTTAACCTAGGTTAACCTAAGCTGGCTTAGATCGTTTTTCCCAGGCCTTTTACTTCGAAGTCACTCCGCGGCTTATCAGTATGCCACCGAGAAATAAGCGGCACCAGTCGTGACCGTTAGAATCTCTTCAGTCAAGGACCTTGTGCTTCGCTCCATAAAAAGGTAAAACACTTCAAGAGGTGGCAAATTGAACATTTCATTTACAGTGTTGCCCACAGGTAAACCGCGTATTACATCAGAATCAATCACAAAAGCATTGGAAAGATAATAGTGCGGGCGAGTCTAGCGAACCCGCATAGCTGCGCCCGCAAAGCGACGCTTTTAAGAATGCGACAAAGAATGCCCGTATAAATATTCGCGGCGCGGCGAGTTTCGTAACAGAACAAGGTTAGGCTACCCGTAGCATGCCGATACAAGGACCAGTAAGTATCGGAATTTCAAGAGCAGTGCTACAGTATTTTGTTGAGCTGCACATTTCTCAAGAGCCCCCACATTTCAACTGGCTAAATCGTTTCCATTGATTACTTATGCTCCCAACCCAGTGATTATCTCATATTTGCATATTAGTTAACCGCGATAAAAAGCACTCATGACGAAGCCGCAACGAGAAAGCGTCGATGGTGCGATGTGAAGAGGATTGCCTAATTTACTGCGCAACTACGATATGGAGGTCAAATATCTAGGCCGGTCAAAGCCGCTATTGAAAATTTATTTTTTGGCTATTTTTTACAATTTAATCTGCAGCTGTTTGATTAATTTTTCTGTTGTGAGTTGAGATCTCTTTTTCGGTAACATATGAATCTCTTTTTCGGTAGCAATGAAACGTGGATTTCTTTTGATAATAATTTAAAAATAAAATCAATTTACCATTCAGCCTCAATTTACCCAAGGTACTTTTTTATTTCCATGGCACCCTTGCATTGCACTTTTTTTTGGAAAAAAATGAGCAAAGTCAATTTTTAGAAATGACATCAGCCTACTAATTTGCACTCTAAATTTGAATCAGAGAGAGTTCCTGAGATTCAGTGAAAATTCACTGAATTCCTGTCAATAGAGGACCACTGAAAAAATTCAGCGGTGCTATATTGACTAAGATTTAATGAATTTTCTATGAAGCTCAGATAAACTCACTGATTCAAATTTAGAGTGCAAGGACTCTAAAAAGTGATTATACACATAAATTATAGACTTTTTTTCCGAGCGACAAAACCGATTGAAAGGGTTTCGATAAAGCATGCGAGTTTCATTGAATTCGCATGCTGAAAACTGAGATGGTTTTGAATTACGATAATCGCAACCAACTCGTTCTGGAAAATTGGCAAAGACGTAATTGTTGTTCAAGATGGATTTGAGAAATTCACGGAAAAAAAGGTTTTGTTATACCAAAAAAATCATTTGTTAAAATAGGGATAACAAAAATATTTTGTTACAACAACAA